>ERZ1026796.1216-NODE-1216-length-17768-cov-3.312057_pt1 | contig 17768 bp, 29 predicted proteins | sample MGYA00520874_ERZ1026796 | MGnify/ENA primary metagenome ERZ1026796 (study PRJEB33270, sample SAMEA104284474) | anaerobic digester metagenome | biome: Anaerobic digester microbiome; feature: mesophilic sludge digester; material: Anaerobic digester biomass...
GATGCAAGCCGCGCTCATGGAGGGCATCGAACCGCTGCTGCCGGAGCTACAGGCTATGGCAGAATCTATTGTCACAATCGCGTCAGAGGGCATTCCGCTATTGATTCAAGCCGCAGGCGAGCTCGCTCCAATGCTCGATTTTATAGCGGAAAAAGCTCTGCGAATCGCCGAAAATATGATCAATATGCAGACCAACATCGACTGGCTGATAGATCAGATAACAGGCAGTGATCGCACGGTACAGCGTTTAGCCGCGGGAATGACAATTGACCCCGACCTGATGTCGCGCGAGGAGTATCGGATCGCCCTCGGGAGGGACCGCCTTGCCATCGAGCAGGAGATTGCCGACAAGCAGGCGGAATACACCGCCTCACTCACGCAGGAGCTTGACCTGATCGGCGGCGGTGGTAGAGGAGGCGGGGGTGGTGGGGGCGGTGATACCATCCTCGATGCAGAGCGCGCCCGGAATGAACTCCTCCACCACCGCATGCAGATTCTGGAGAAGCAGCAGAATCTGGAGGAGCGGCAGGCGGCTGCCGTGGCCGAGGCGTTGCAGGCGCGGATCGACGAAAAGAAGGCGATGCAGCAGGCCGAATACGACGCCCAGCTTGAGCAGACGCAGGCGTATGCCGACATGACGACGCAGATCATGGGCGCCGCATGGGATTCCCTGTTCAGCGATACCCGGCAGAGCTTCGGCGACATGCTCAAGGACATGATGGCGGACATGTTGAAGAGCGGCTTCCTCAACCTGATCCGCAAGGGCATTCTCGGCGGAGCAAGCGGCGGCCTCGGATTCTTCTTCTGACGGAGGGGCAACGTGAGATTCGCGTGGAACGGCTCGACATGGACGACGGGTGTTGATGACACTCCCGCCTATCCGCTGGATATCGTGGACGAGACTGCCGGCGGAATCCAGCGGAACTACGGCGGAACCGCCCGGCTGCACTACCGCCATGACAAGCGCACGTTCTCGCTCGTCTGGCCGCAGGTCGGGACGAACGCCCCGCAGGTCTACGTCCGCGACATGATCACGTCGGCGAGCACGGTCGAGCTTGCCTACCACGGCGGGACGTACACCTGCTATCCCGTCCCGGGTTCCCTGCGATGCTCCGAAACCGGGTACTACGTCTATGACATCTCCGCGCAGTTTGCCGAGGTCTAGACGTGGGCGATAATCTCCTCCACGTCGAGGATTGGGGCAGTGCGCTCGGGACGTTCGGCGTTGGATCGTGGACGCAGCTTGTGCCCCTGGGAATCTTCGGGACCGGGTCATGGACCATGACGACGGGCACTTGTATTGTCTCAAAATCCGGGCGAGGGCAATGGGGGGCATGGGCTTCTTCTTCTGATGGGAGGGTGTGGTGAGATTCCAGTGGAATGGATCGACCTGGACGACTGACGCGAACACCGCGCCGTCCTATCCGATCGACCTGCGGACGGACACCGAGGCGCAGATTCAGCGCAATTTCAGCGGCACCGCGCGGGAGTCGTACCGGTGGGCGAAGGCAACGATCGGGCTGCGCTGGGATGATGCGGGGACGATCGCGCCGCAGGTCTACATCAAGAACATGATCACCAGCAACGGCACGGTGAACATCGCTTACGAGGACGGTACATACGACTGCCGCCCCGTGCCCGGCTCGCTGTCCTGTGCGACCACGGGCTACTACATCTACCAGATCGCCGCAACCTTCACGGAGATCTAGCGATGGCCATATTCATGGAAGATTGGGGCTCAACGCTCGGGACGGCTGGCAATGGCGCATGGGTGCAGTATGCTGGCGATAATTTCGGGACAGTGAGAAGATGGGCAGTCGATTCGGGGGCGTTGCTCTCGCCAGACTCCAGTGGTACTGCCGCAAACTCCATGACGCAAGTCATCGACTGGACTGGTTCACAGACACACATTCTACAATATCGGTCACTTTCACCTGTGCGCTTTATTTCGCGCGCTTCCGGTATGTCGGATGGCACCAGCTACTGGTGGGAATCTTACAACTCCTTTCCGGCCTTCGGATCCTTCCGGCTGGTGAAAGTGACCGATTTCGGCACGGCATGGTCCTCGGTCGCCTCTGCCCCGATGACCGTCAGGGGTTCGGGCATCACTGGCACCATGACGGGATTCTATCAGTCTGGCACGCTGATAGGGACGTGGACATGCGGCACTGAAACCCTGACCATTTCTGCGGGTATCGGAACAGCCTACGCGCCCGGGACAAGCATCCTCCCCGCGATCGGCTTTCGGCAGACAGACGGCACAGTAGCAGTCCTTACTTCGACGTGGGAGTACAACGCAGTCGCCGCCCCTACGATCCTGCGGTTCATCGGTACGTGGGCGAACGGCTCCGGCACCTACGAGTGGGGCGGGGATGTGCTGGGCTATCCCGGCGACGTGCAGGACCGCGCATACGGCCCGGACGATACCGCCGGCTGGGCGTCCACCGTCGGGGTGACGATCGACAACTCCGCCGGCCAGTGGGGGTCATTCGCGGGCACCGGACAGCTACCATTCGAGGGGCTGTGGAATCTTCGGCAGTACTGGACCGGGATAGGGACGGGCACGGTCAACGCGGGCTCCTGGGTCGACCTCTTCACCGGCTACCTTGAGCCTGACGGGGTGTCGTTCGACTACGGCCGTTCGCAGGTCCGGCTTACGCTCCAGTCGACGATCGCCCGCGCGGCGCAAACCGTCGCCCGGATGAATGGGACTATCTCCGCGCCGTGCGAACAGGAACTCGTCGGGACGGTCACATACGCCGACGCCGACACGGGCACGGTGCGCATCGGGAACCACGACGGCCACTACTGGGAGATCGAGAATGGCTGCGCACTGTGGGGCACGACGGGCACGCTCACGCCGTCGGTGAAGATCGGCTCAAGCATCACGCCCGCGGGGGAGTTCACCTACGGGGGCACGGGAACAATCGTTGTCGATGGCGACTTCCCCCCGTGGCTGACTGTCGGAGCCCCCGTGTGGGCGACGCTGCCCTGGCCGTCTTATGTCGACAGGCGGAATCCCTCTGTGATGGTTTCGACGCTCGTCAATTCGTTAGGCCTGACATGGCCGATAGATAACAGTCTCGTCTACCACAAGCAACAATCGTTTTCCAGCATCGCCCCGAACGACCGCCTCTACGGCGGCGAGAAGCTGACTACGGCCCTATCCGGGATCATGAAGGCCGTGAATGGCTTCTACTCCGTCGATCCAACGGGGCAGTTCCGGGCATTCTGCCTCATTCCCCGGTTCTCCGTGGCGGGCACGGTAGACTTCAACGCGGCATTCGACTCCGACTGGCAGATGACGTATGAGCCGGCATACTCCCGCGTCGAGGTCGATTGCAGCTACAACGTCGAGGCCGGGTCTTTTACGGAGCATGTCAGCGTCGGCGGCACCCAGGCATGGGGCGAGGTCAAGAAGTACGAACTCAAGTGGCTTGGCAGCGGGATCGAGGCGCAGAGCATGGCCGGGCGGCTGTACCGCAACGCCTACCTGCCGCGGCCCTCGCTGACCCTGCGGCTGGCGGGCTCGAGTTGGGCTGACTACCAGCCGGGCAATGTCTACGCCATCCACAACCTCCCGGCGCAGCTCGGCGCAGTCCTCGCCGGCACGAACATGATATGCTACTCCCGCACATACTCATGGGCCGATGATCTGACCGCAATGGAGTTTGTCGCGCTTCCCGGCGGGAACTATGCGGTATGGGATGGCACCCCGGCGGATTACTGGGAGGGCTCCGGAAAGGTTTGGTACTGATGGCTACTGACATGGATGTTACGACTGCGACGTTCGGCACGGCCGCGCTCCTGCTCGCCTCCGGCGATCCGATCACGGACGATACCGGGTCGGCATGGGGGGGGCAGGTCGCGCAGAACACCGGCTGGCTCTACTATCAGCCGCGGACGGTGTTCAACGCGTCATTCACGTTCTCGTCGCTGTCGGAGGTGTGGGGCTATGGCACGGCTCAGGCCAGCGTCTATCTGCCGGCGGGCACCTACTCCGTCTATGGCGCTGCCGCGGTGACCCCCGATGAAGGACTGACGGATCAGTATGGTTCGCTGTCATGGGACGGGACCGCGCTTGTCGCGACAGAAGACGCCCTCACCACGGGCTCGCTCTGTGGCTGGTCGGTTGGCACGGCGGGATGGGTGACGTGCAAGCTGATCGGCGGCATTTACGATCAGGGCATTGAGCGCGTCGCGTGGGGTGGCATCGCCATCCGCTTCGGGAGCTACGCCCCATGAGCCAGGACATGACCAGCGCGAGCGCCTACTTCGCCACGGCGAACATGCTACCGGAAAAGGACGAATTCCTCGCCGCGGCATGGGCGCGATCGCTCGCCAACAATACCGGCTGGCTTGCATATCACTGGTCGCTCCTCGGCCAGCTCCGCGGCCCCGACGGCACGCAGGGCTACGCATTCGTCGCGGCGGGTGCTTATGTGGTACAGGGCTACGCGGTAGGTTCGCAGAGCGTTACATTCGATGGGACGACAGTTGTAAACGCCACAGCCGGAACGGGGTCGATCACATGGGCCGGAACAACAGACTGGTATCCGATTACGACAGACGCAGGCGCGGGAGAGTACGCGAGCCTCTGGCTGCGCCGGGCATAATCCGCCGCCACGCCGCCGCGGGCATCCGCGCCGTAGCTGCCGCCGTCGTAAAGGCCTCCGCCCGGGATACCCTCTGCCCGGCCTGCCGGGGCATCGGCGTCCGGCAGCAGCGCATCGGCGGTGGCAGGACAATCTCGCGCATCTGCGAATGCCAGGAGGGATATGATGCGGAGGTGTCGGCGGAGCTGGGGATACCTATATTCGACCCCGAGGAGGTAGACGATGCTTGACCGCTACGTCATCTGGACGCCGGCAGAACTCGCCGGGCTGACTCGCCCGCTCTGCACTCCGCAGTATCCCGCCTCGTCGATCGTAGTGCATCACACCGGCGGCGGCTCGCAGGAGACCCCGCAGGGGATCCACGACTACCACGCCCGGCCGACATCGCAGGGCGGGGCAGGCTACGGCGGCTGCGGGTATCACTACCTGATCGACCGCGCGGGCGACGTCTGGCGGGGCAGGCCGGTATGGGCACGGGGTGCGCACTGCCGGGCAAACAACGCGGGGCGGATCGGCATCGCGCTCATGGGCGACTACTCCATCGACCGGCCATCGCGCGACATGGTGACGGGACTGTACCATCTTATCGAGGCGCTGCGGGAGGTCTACGGCCCGCTGCCGATGCTGGCTCATCGCGACGTGCCGGGGAGCTCCACGGACTGTCCGGGCGAGGCGACAGTCCAGTACCTGCCGACCGTCGGCATGCAGTGGGGGCGGCCGTGAAGCCGTGCCCGTGCTGGAGCTGCACGCTTTACCGCGCGCTGCGCCGCGCTCGCTGGCTGTTTACGCACGCGCGCCGGGATAGACTCGACGAGGCGCTCGGACATGGGATCAGCCTCGCGGAACAGTGGGGCGGGGTGCGCTACGACGCGCAGCGCGGCCTGCCGACGATCATCGAAGGTCGCCGGTACGTCCCGGCAGAGCGCAGGCCGACGGACGAGACGGAGGGGGAGGACACCGTATGATGCAGATACGCGACTGGCCCGCGCTGGCCATGATCATCGTCCTCTGCGTCTGCGTCGCGGCCGGTGCCGTCATCGGCGCCCGGTGCGCCGGCGGGTCTGACGATCTACCCGGAGTAGGTAGCCCGGTACCCGGAGTGGGTACGATCGCGGAGCCGACCTCGCAGTCTGGCAAGCCCGTGCCGACGACAGGCCCGAAGCCGGTCATCGCCGGAAGCGGCGTCTGGATCGCGCCGGCACCCGTAGCGGCAGGCGACAGCATCCCGGTAGAGCTGGCCGTCGTGCAGTCGGGGGAGCATATCGGGGTGACGGTCAGCATCGACAGCGTGCCCGTCGTCTGGCAGGAGCTGGCCCTGATGTGGCCTCGAGAGCGGTTCGGTATCTACGGCGAGGCCGCATGGATCGGGGACCAGTTCAGACCCGCCGCCGGGCTGTCGTGGAAGCCAGTTGTGCTCCTCGGTGCAGAGGTCGGCCCGGCGGTGTCCGTCGGGCTGGATCGGCCGACGTGGGGCGCGGTGTCCGCTCGAGCATCGCGCCGGGTGTACTCCACGATCGAGGCCGGGCTCGAGGTCGGCTACCGGATCGGAGATCATCCCGGGCTGCACATAGGATTCGGCGCGGGGTTCGCGTTCTAACCCCGCCGGGGTGAGCAGCCCCGGTCACGGCGGCCGTCCTTCGGGGCGGCCGTCGCCTATCAACCTCCCATCAACTAACGATTATCCGCAGCTAGTCGCTATTCGTTCGCTATGATACCAGCCGCCGCGGGCCATCGATCAACCATCGTAGCCGCCCATTGACACTCCTGCGCCGGTGCAGTATACTACGGTCATGGAACGGACACATAACCCCAACGCAGAGGAGAGAACGATGAGCGAGTACACTGACGGCACCTACACGATCTACTCCGAGCATGTCGGCAGCTGCGATGAGGCGGAGCGCATGGCGACTACTCTCCAGGCCCTGTATCCATCCGTGCAGTTCATCGTCCTGCATGGAGTAGAGGGTTGCGGCGCGGGCTACGCTGGCGACAATGAGGCGCTCGGGCTGTCGATCGACACCGTATACGAGCACTACACCGACTGAAGCCGAAACGCCCCGCCCGCGGGGGCGTCTGCCGGGGGCGGTTTCCCGGTACTGACGAGGCAGCCGAAGGGAGAGAGAGATGAGCGCTACACTGAGGGCCGATGATCCCCACGCTGGCGAGGTCCGGCGGATGAACCTGACCGTGACGAACATCGAGCCCGGCGTCATGCACGGGACTATCGCCATCTGGTGGGCCGATGGCCGGCACTGGTCGGGCTCCTGCGACGGGCGTACATGCCACGAGGCCGCGACGGGGTGCATGGCGCTGGCGAGAGAAGAGGGGGTGGAATGATGACACACGAGGAGCTACAGCCGACACTTGACGCGCATCGGGAGTGGCTGACGAGCGGAGGCGCGCGCGGGAAGCGGGCGGACCTCACCGGGGCGGACCTCTACGGGGCGAACCTCACCGGGGCGGACCTCACCGGGGCGAACCTCACCGGGGCGAAGAACATCCCCAACATGGCCCGCCTCCGCACGCAGATAGTGCCCGATGACGGCCCATTCCGGGGCTACAAGAAGCTCGCCTATGGCTATGTGGCGATACTCGATGTTCCAGAATCGGCACAGCGGAGCAACGCGACCGGGCGCAAGTGCCGCGTCTCAGAGGCCGTGGTCCGCCGCATCTATCATCCCGACCACCCGGAAGCCGACGTGCAGGAGGGCCGGAGCAGACATGACGCCGCGTTCATCTACCGCGTCGGCGAGACTGTGCGGCCGACGGAACTTTTCGACGAGAACCGCTGGAACGAATGCGGATCGGGCATTCATCTGTTCATCACCCGCGCCGAGGCGGAGGCTTACTAATGACCCGGGGCATCAACCTCCGCGGCCATTCACCCGACCGCTACCGCCGGGAGGTGCGGGAGCCGATGACGCGCCTGCGGGCGTGGCTGCCCGGGCCGTGCGTCTGGACGAGCTCCCGCGTGCGCGTCGTGCTGGAGTCGATCATGCAGCAGTACCCGACCGTGGGCGAGATCCCCTACAAGCCCGCCCCGGCGACGCGCGCGGGGCTGACCTGCTGCCACCTGCGGATAACGCGGCAGCAGCGGGGGATGATCGACCTGATCGCCCTGCTGCATGGCGTGTCGATCAGCGAAGCACTGCGCGGGATCATCGCCGCGTGGATGGAGGGGCAGGAATGACCGATATCGAGCGCCGCCACGACCTCCCGCGCTGCCCGTTCTGCGGGCAGTGGCCGGCGGATGCGGGGGAGTTCTACGTCTGCTGCGTGACCGACGGCTGCCCGATGTCGAAGGCGGGGTGCGTCGAGATCGAGGCATGGTGTCAGCGCCCGCTGGAGCGGGAGTACGACGCTGACCTCGCCCACGCGCGGGAGGCATACGAGTATCAGGCGCGGACCCTGGATCAGGTCCGGCTCAACCCCCATTGCCTGCAACCAGGGCTGTTCGCGCCCCTTGACTGCGCCGACGCAGTAGACCATATTCCCGAAGCCGGGGCGGGCCCGGCGGAAACGGAGGATGTGTGAACATCACGAATCGCATGAATCTCCCGGCGGCGCTAGTATCGGCATGTCGCCCCTACCCACCGACGCCCGGGCGCTACAGCGTGACCGAGCTGGTCGGGCCGGCGATGCTCGCCCGGTTGCGCCGGGAGCACTGGGACGAGCTGGAGGAGGACGTAGCGGATCGGCTGTGGGCGATCATGGGGAGTGCCATGCACGGGCTCCTCGCAGAGCACGGACAGGCTGACGAGCTGACGGAGGAGCGGCTGACCCTCGAGATGGAGGGCATCACCGTGTCGGGCCGCCCGGACACCTACGCGGATGACGGCACGCTGTCCGACTGGAAGTTCACCACCGTCTACAGCCACGGGGAATTGAAACCGGAGTGGACCTCGCAGCTCAACATCTACGCCCACCTCCTGCGGGCGCATGGGTTCCCCGTCGAGCGGGCGCAGATCATCGCCATCTATCGCGACTGGTCGCGCCGGCACGAGGCGCAGGGGATACCGCATGCGGCTGTGATCCCGGTGCCCCTGTGGGCGCCGGCCTACGCAGACGGCTACCTCCTCGGCAGGATCGAGGCACACCAGGCCGCGACTCCACCGATCTGCCTGCCGGACGAGCGGTGGGAGAGGCCGACAACCTTTGCCGTGATGAAGGCGGGCCGCAAGGCGGCCCTGCGCGTGCTGGAGAGCCTCGACGCGGCGCAGGCGTGGAAGGCCGAGAACGGCGGGGACCGGATCGAGGAACGCCTGGGCGAGTGTGTGCGCTGCATGAGCTACTGCCCGGTGCGGCAGTTCTGCGAGTTCGGCCGGAGGCTGGCCGGCGGAGAGGAGACGGAATGACACATTCGGAGTCCACTGCGAACATCGCCGCGGCGCTAGCTGCCGCGCAGGGGGAGTTGACACCGGTCGCGTTCGACCGCGACAACCCGTTCTACCATTCGCGGTATGCCACCCTGACGGCGTTGCGGGAGGCCATGCGCCCGGTGTTCGCCCGGCATGGCCTGTCCGTGGTTCAGGGCGCGGCGGAGAACGGGGGCATCGAGACGACGATACTGCACTCGTCGGGCGAGTGGATCACGTCCGACGGCCTGCCGATGAAGCCCGCGAAGGACGATCCGCAGGGCATCGGCAGCCTCATCACCTACGCCCGGCGCTACGGACTGGCCGCGGCGGTCGGGCTGGTCGCGGACGAGGATGACGACGGAAACGGCGCGACCCACGGCAAGCCCCCTCAGAGCCCGCAGGACGTACCGACGCATTCCGGGGCATCCCAGAGCCCGGAACCCCCGAAGGGCGTTAACGCAGAAGGCTCAGGCGTTAACGCAGGGGTATCGCGGGTCAAAGGCGGAGCGGCGGCCATCGTCGGCTGCCTCTCATCTGCCCCGAAGTTCCGCACGATCACGGTCAAGGGTGCGGAACAGGAGATCGTGGAGTTCTTCGTCGATGGCGTGCCGGAGCATGGCGAGGTCAAGGTCGTCGGTTGGCACGAGGGCCGCGACTACATGCACGCAGGCGACCACAAGATCGGCGACGTGCTGGAGATCACCGGGCGCTGGGACGAGTACCGCGGCGCGTGGAAGGTCAACACGAACGACATCCGCGTCAAGGCGGCAACGCGATGAGCGAGCGGTGGGATATCTGCGTCCCCGAGAAGTCGAAGGACGGCGACCGCACCTACTGGACCAAGATCGGCGTCATGTTTCGCCGGGACAAAGGCGGGTTCGTCATCCACATGGCATACCCGCAGGCGGAGCTGTATGCTTTCGAGCCGCAGGACCAGGAACGGGGTCAGCGCCCGCGACAGGCCGCCCGACAGGAGCCGCCACGGCAGGCCTGCTACAGTGATGAGGAGCCCGAACGCACGGCAGCCGATGAACCGCCGGATACGGGTGAGTACGATGACATCCCGTTTTAGCGCCGTGATGATCGGCGACAGCGCCGACTGTGCGGCAGCGCATGATCGCATGGTGGCCGACGACGACGCCTATCGCCAGGACTGGGCGGAGGCGCACGGCTACATCCCGCGGACGGAGCGGCCCCCACTCCCGCCGGCGCATCTGTGCCCGGCGCAGTACGGCTACCTCGTCCGCGGCAGCCGGGAAGGGTGCCCGCACTGCAAGCTGCCGGCCCCCCTTGACGCCGGGCCGGGAATCGAGTAGGATCAGGGCATGAACGATGCAGCGTTCAATCAGACAGTCCGTCCGCGCCGCCGGTTCCGTGGGTGCTGCATCACCTCGGGGCCGGCGGTTTCTATTCTGCCACGCCGCGGATGCACACACGGCAGGGCGTGGAGGACCCATGGCTAAACTTCCCCGCGATGCTGTGAAGCAGTATTTCCCCTTCTACCCCGACCGCTGGTTGACCTCGCGCCGGCTTCGCGTCTGTTCCCCTGCTGCCCGTGGCGTCTTGATCGACCTCATGGCGATGGCATGGGAGGATGGAGGCAAGGTTTGCGATGACCTGGACGTGTTGGCCGTCAGCATGGGACTGACGCCTGACGGATTGCAGGTCCTTCTGGACGAGCTCGTGAAGCGGGAACGGATCACGATCACGAACCGGAAGGGCCTACCGCCGACTATCCATGTGCCCCCCCTGGAGGCTATCCATGCAGAGGCTGTCGCTTACATCGCAGCCCGGCAAGCTGACGGGAAGAGGGGGGCTGACGCACGATACAAGGGTGCCCATAGGGACCCTATAGGGTCCCTACAGGGTGCCTATCCACTGACCGGAACTGACCGGACCGGAACTGACCGGACCATACCGGAAGAGAAGGCCGAGAAGCCAGTGCGCAAGACTCCCGCTCCGCGGTTCGTCCCGCCGACCGTCGCAGATGTGCGGGAGTATATCCAGTCACAGGGCTACGGCTTCGACGCGGAGAGCTTCGTAGCTTACTATCAGTCGAACGGCTGGAAGGTCGGACGCTCCGCGATGAAGAACTGGAGAGCGGCCTGCACGACTTGGGAGCGAAGGCGGAAAGAGGGGTCGCATCCCGCCTCCGGTTCCGGCCATGCCTTTCGCCGCGCCTCCCAGGCGGTCACTACCGACGGCCCCGGCAGCACCCTCGAAGGCGTGCTGAAGATCGTGGAGGGATAGCATGGAGCGGATCGGCGCACGATACAAGCACTGCACGTTGGACAGCTTCGACGCGGCCGACAACCCGCTGGCCCTGGAGGCCGCCCGGGCGCTGGCCGACGGATCGCTGGAGATGCTGTTGCTCTTCGGCGGGGCGGGCCGGGGGAAGACTCATCTTCTCATAGCTGCCGGCCGTGACTACGAACGGCCGGCCGTCGCCGGGCATGCCAGCGAGCCGGACGAGCGTGGACATCGATACTGGATTGATGGTATCCCCGCCCGCACTTCCGCGTTCTGGCCTGTGCTGGAGCTGGTCGGTGCCCTGCGGGGATGCGCGGGCGGGCGGTGCGATGATCCCGAGCCGTCCTGCCGCCGGGCGGGCCTCCTCCTCCTAGACGACTACGGCGCGGAGACCTGCACAGACTACGCATGGGAGGGGTTGCAGAGGATACTGGACTACCGATATCGGGAGAAGCGCGGAGTCGGGATCAGCACGAACCTCACGCCCGAGGAGTGGACGCAGCGGTACGGGGATCAGATGCTTTCGAGGCTGTCGGAGGGCGGGCGGATAGTCCGCATGACCGGCCGGGACCGCCGGCCAGAGAGGGGGAGATCATGAAGCGCTGTCCGTTGATCGGCCGAATCGTAGAGCACCCATCCGGATGCGATGGCTGCGACGGCTGCCGGGAGGCAGAAGAGCGGCGGCAGCGCCGGGAGGACGAGCAGGCCGACGCCGGAATGGATGCCCGGCGGGAGAGAGGAAGATGATGGACCTGACGCGGGAGTATTACGAGGCAGTACGAGACTGCACGCCGGAGGATTGCGGGGATTGCATCCTGCGTCCAGCTACGAACCGGGCCTGCTACACGGTCGACGTCGATCCGGGCAAAGAGGCGCGGATGATACTGGGCCTGATGGACGAGCGTGACGCCCTCCGCGCCCGCGTTGCGGAGCTGGAGGCGGAGAACGCCCGCATCATACGTGCATTGTTGCGTGACATCGCCGCCGTACTTCCTCCGCGCCCGCGTTGCGGAGCTGGAGGCGGAGAACGCCCGCATCATACAGGAGTGGGCGATATCTGAGGCTGCCGCACGCGGGGGCGCACCGCGGCCTGACACCGAACTGCGGGGAATCTTCGCGGAGCGCGACCGGCTGCGGGAGGCGCTGGAGCGAATCCAGACCATGACTGTACTAGAATGGCAGGGGACTGCGCGGGGCTGCTACATCATAGCTGGCAAGGCCCTGGAGCCGCGATGAGGCCGACGACGAACCCCACGCTTCACCCTCCGGGGCGGAGCGCAGCGAAGCCACGGTAGGAGTGCAAGCGGTTGTTGGAACTCCAAATCAGAAAGACGAATTATGAGCAACACACCAAGAACTGATGCCGCATACGACGCCAAGAATGGAGAAGACGGCCCAGACAGAATTGACCGGATGCTGAAAACGAGCGAGGAACTGGAAAGAGAACGCAACCGGCTATTTCTAGCTATAACGGATGCTGTCGAAAGGTTCGATAAAATCTGCTGGGGATGGGACGGCGACTGCGGAGCGGGGAACATAATGCGGGATTTGGAGGAAGTGCGGGATGCCGTTTGTACTTCCAACCCCAGCGTTCACCCCTCGCCCGACGCTTCGGCGGGCGTAGGTGGTGCAACCCGTTGTTCGAGGCCCGAATGATCCAGATTCTCCAAGGCGACTGCCGCGAAGTCCTGAAAACCCTGCCGGATTGCTCCGTGCATTGTTGCGTGACATCGCCGCCGTACTTCGGCCTGCGGGACTACAATTGCGTGGGGCAAATCGGGCTTGAGTCCACGCCTGACGCCTATGTGGCCGAACTGGTGGCCGTGTTCAGCGAGGTAAAGCGGGTGCTGCGAGACGATGGGACGCTATGGCTGAATCTGGGGGATAGTTACGCCACGCACGCATCGGGCGGAAAAGGATACGCGCACAACTTCCATCCGCCAGAAGTGGCTGTGAAAAACGGCATAGACCAGCCGAAGCCGACCGCCGCGTCCATAGGTCTGAAAGAGAAAGATTTAGTCGGTATTCCCTGGCGTGTGGCGTTCGCGCTGCAAGCGGATGGCTGGTGGTTAAGGCAGGATATAATCTGGGCAAAGCCGAACCCGATGCCGGAGAGCGTGAAAGACCGCTGCACGAAGGCGCACGAGTACATTTTCCTGCTGGCGAAGTCGCCGCGCTACTACTACGACGCGGAGGCCATCAAAGAGGATGTGGCAGAATCGCAGGTCGGACGGGTTCGGGATGATGTGATCGGAGGGAACAAGGGAGATGATGTCCACCACTCGCCAGGAGGCCGATACTCGAAGGGTCGCGGTGGGCGCAACGCATTTAGAGGGCAAGGCCATTTCCGCTACGGGGAGAACGGGCCAGCTAACCGTGCCGGGCGGAACATGAAGGACATTGCGGCTGGCGAGGACAAGCGCAACCGCCGCTCAGTCTGGACCGTTACGACGAAGCCCTACCGCGAGGCACATTTTGCCACCTTCCCGCCCGACCTGATCCAGCCTTGCATCCGTGCCGGGTGTCCCGCTGGCGGCACGGTGCTGGACCCGTTCGGAGGAAGCGGCACGACTGGCGAGGTGGCCGCGTCCGAGGGGCGCAAGGCAATACTGATTGAGCTGAACCCGCAATATGTAAAACTGGCGCAAGGACGGGGCGGGCTGTTCTGTGCCTCGAACCCGCGCTGTGCAGAGTGACCGGCGCGGCGAGTCTGCACGGTGGAGCCTCGGACGTGCTCCGAGGCGAGGAAGGGGGAGCGATGACGCTGGAGGAGATACGGGGGATGCTGGAGAAGGCGACGCCGGGGCCGTGGACCCTGAACCGACACGGATACCCAGCCGTTTACTCGCCACACGAGTTCGTGGAGGCGCCCGATGAGGGGGTGATCTGTGGGATTTGGGCTCCCGAGGGGCATCCCTATCAGGGCGCCAACGCAGCCCTCATCGCTGCCGCCCCTGAGCTCGCCGCGCAGCTGGTCCGGGCGGTGGAGCTGATGCAGGGGCTTATCCCTGATCCATGCCATTGCCCCGATTGTGAGGCCGCCCGCATGTTCCTCGCCGAACTGGAGGCGAGTCGTATCGCTGACTGCTACCCGGCGCCGGCGGAGGCCATGCGATGACCCCCGCCCTCCTCGCCGCGGCGCTGCTCCTGCCGCAGCCTACTACGCTGACGGTCTCGTACTACGGCCCCGGCTTTCACGGCCGGCAGACGGCATCAGGGGCGGTCTTCGACCAGCACGCGATGACGGCGGCCTCTCCGTCGCTGCCGTTCGGTTCGGTGTTGCTCCTCGAGCGCGACGGCCGGGCGGTTGCCGTGACGATCAACGACCGCGGGCCGTATGCGGTCGACTCCATCGGGGCGGCCGTGTGGCCGCTCCAGCCGCATCCGACGCGGCAACTCGATATCAGCGCCGGGGCGATGAAGCGCCTCGGCGGAATCAGTGCGGGGGTAGTCACCTGCCGCGCGTGGAGGTTGCGATGAACCATTGCCAGTACCCGCCCATCGGCTCCGGGAAGGAGCCGTGCCACGGCGCCGCCCGATTCCGCGTCAGGTACAGATGGGCGTCAGACCCGCACTGGTCGCGCGACTATCGGACCTACTGCGAGAAGCACGCGACCCGCTACGCTGCGACGCTTCGGCGGGAGCAGGACATCGCAGCCGTGGAGGTGATCGAGGCATGACCCGCGTAGAGTACGCCATCCAGGTGGAGGTCGCGGCGCTGCTCGACGCCCTGCGGCTGCCGTGGCTCCACGTACCCAACGAGCGCCACTGCTCGCCCGCGCTGGGTGCGCGGCTGAAGCGCCAGGGCGTCAAGGCGGGGATTCCCGACGTGCTGATCTGCCGGGCGCATCGTGTCGGCCCGGCGGATGGATCGCATAATATCGTCCTACCGCCGAATCGGCACGGCCTGGCTATCGAGCTGAAGGCGCCGGGGAACTACCCGACGCCGGAACAGCGGGCATGGCTGGAGCGGCTGGAGGCGGAGGGCTGGACCACCGCCGTCTGCCGGTCGTTGTCGCAGGTCGTGGACGTGCTGCACGACTGCGATTTGCTCCGGCACCCGGAGTCTGGCAAACCGCTGGACATCGACAACGCGCGGCACGGGTTCATCACGGAGGCGCGTTCGTGACCCGCTGCTACTGGACCGAGCGCCGGGCGGGTTGCCTGGCATGCGCCGGGATCAGTATCTTGTTCTGGCTGCTGGTCATACTAGTGGCAACACTCGGAAGGGGATGATATCGTGGGCGACAGTCGAATTGACACCGTCGGGGACTGGGTTCGCGCCAACTACCACAGGTGGGGCAGCATGCCGCGGGACAGGCAGGCGCGAATCGACGCCTGCGTAGATGCGACAGGCACGACGCGGCACTACGCATCATCCCGCATCCGCGCTCTGGAGGCGGCGGGGAAGATCCCGGTAGGCGCTCCCACTCCCGCCCCCTCACCCGCCACGAATAACCCCAACATGGAGGCCGCGATGACCGCAGCTCCAGGCGCGATCAGCGAGGACATGCTTCGGTCGGAGATCGACGTTCACTTCAAGACCCGGCGGTTCCTGGAGGCGATCCAGCCCGGCGAGTTCTACCGGCTGGACGACGCCGCCGTCGCGGCAGGTGTACCGAAGGCCGCCGCCCGTCAGGTGTTCGGTGACGCCAGGTATGCGGCCTACCGCGGGCAGGCGGTCGCCAACGGGGTGCAGTACCTCGGCCATCCGGACAGGATCGCGGCGATGAAGCAGGAGGCGATACTCCGATGACAGGTCAGCCGATCACCGAGGCCGCACTCCGCGGAGCCCATGCGGAGTACGAGCGGCCGCGCGTCGCGGAGCTCGAGGCGACCCTGGACATGATCGCCCGGCAGTCCCGGGCGGTGGACATCGAAGTGCCGACTGACAGCAACAGCCTCCGGTTCGGCCTGATCGGGGACACACACCTCGGCAGCCTGTACGAGGCGACGGACCAGCTCCGCGCCTTCTACCGGACCTGCGCCGATGCCGGGATCCGCATCATCCTCCATGCCGGGGACGTGCTGGACGGGCACCGCATCTACAAGGGCCAGGAGTACGAGCTGCACAAGATCGGCTGGGAGGCACAGAGCGACTGGTTCGCGGAGGTCGCCCCGGGCAAGGATGAGGGGATCACCACCTACTTCATCGCCGGCAACCATGACGCCTCGTTCAAGAAGGCCGCCGGCATGAACGTCGGGCGGGAGCTTCAGGCCCGCCGCCCGGACTGGATCCACGTCGGAGCAGACTATGGCCGCGTCGAACTCCGCACGGCAGACGGCCGGCCGTGGCGCGTGCTCCTAGTCCACCCCGACGGCGGCACCCCCTACGCGATCAGCTACCGGGCGCAGAACATAATCCGTGACCTGGAGGGCGGGAGCAAGCCCCACATGGTCGCAATCGGGCATCTGCACAAGTCGATGCTGATGCCTTCCATCCGCAACCTCGCCACCTATCAGGTCGGATGCTTCCAGCGGCAGACCCCGTACATGGTCAGGAAGCCCACGGCGGCACACGTCGGCGGCTGGATCATCTCCGTGACTCCCGGAACGTCCGAGAGCCTGTGCAACCAGATCGAGTCCCGTTTCATCGCGTTCTACAGCGAGGCTGTGGGATGCGAGGAGGTGATAGCGACATGCTGACGCGTGAATCTCTCGCCGCGCTCGTAGCAGAGCGCGATCAGTGACGCCCTACTTTCAGGATGAGCATGTGACGATCTATCACGGTGACTGCTGGGATTTGTTGCCGAACCTTCCGCACGTTGATCTTGTCCTCACCGATCCGCCCTACGGCATACCCGAGGCAGCGTGGCGCAGAACGTATCACGGTAGCCGTGGCAGGTCTCCGCTGTGGGGCAGTGTGCCGTCGTGGGACAAGGTGTCAGAACGGATAAAGGACATCGTTGAACTGGCTGACAACGTGGTGCTGTGGGGTGGTAATCACTTCGATCTTCCAGCCGCCCCGCATTGGTTCGTGTGGGACAAGTTGCAGAGCAACAGGGGGGCAGACTGCGAGATGGCATGGACGAAAGGCACTGCCGCACACAAGGTCTTTCGTATGTCCAGAATTGACGCTTACGTCAACAAGGCGTGTGGACTCAAGAAAGAACATCCGACACAAAAGCCGCTGGCTCTTATGGTCTGGTGTATCGAACAAATGGGGCTTTGCACTGGGTCAATGGTGTTTGATCCGTTCATGGGTGCGGGGACGAGTCTTCTGGCAGCGAGGAAGACGGGACATAAGGCCATAGGCGTCGAACTGGAGGAGCGATACTGCGAGATTGCGGCGAAACGCATGGCGCAGGGCGTGCTGGATTTCGGTATTGCCAACACCGGGATCACCGGCGAGAGCTAGTTGTGGAGGATTATGCGGCGCTGGAATGGCAAAAGGAAGTGGTGGCTGCGGCGGGGCAGCCAGGTCCGGACGGGGGGCGGGCGGCTGGATGCGGCGCTGGAGCGCGTCGCGGCCCTGGTCCGGGGCAACCTCACGACACGGAACATCCTGCGCTCGGTCGAATGGGAGCCGGAGGATGTCTGACTA
>ERZ1026796.1220-NODE-1220-length-17742-cov-2.190576_pt1 | contig 17742 bp, 13 predicted proteins | sample MGYA00520874_ERZ1026796 | MGnify/ENA primary metagenome ERZ1026796 (study PRJEB33270, sample SAMEA104284474) | anaerobic digester metagenome | biome: Anaerobic digester microbiome; feature: mesophilic sludge digester; material: Anaerobic digester biomass...
CCCGCCAGCGCTCAGTATCGACTACGTCATCTGCACTGGCCCACACTGTGACCTCCTCCCACAAGTCATTCAGGTCATGCTTCATCGCCGCCCCCGTTGATGTGTTCGTTGAGTTTCTCGATCGCGTGGGCCGTCCGCGATTGCGCACGGTCCCAGCTATACGACGTGCCGTTGCAGTACGGCAACCCCGCATCGCGGCGGCTGTTATCGTACAGTGTCAGCACGTCGTATGCCGCAGCACCACCCACAACCACCTGCACGTCGCCGACTTTGACGCCGAGTTCCGCCGCCAGGATGGGCAACATGGCGCGGATAGTGTCAAGTGCCTTCGCGTGCAGTTCGTCCAAGACCTCGATATTCTTTTTGTTTTCCATCGGTTTTGCTCCCGGCTTAATTGCCGTGCTCGCAGTATCGCGCCGTCTAAGCTGAGTAGCAAGATTTGATTTGTATAGGTTTTGTATCTGACTCGTGAACAAAATCTTTACAAGAGGACGTCTAAATTATTACGGTCGATCGGCATCAGGAGGCACGCCGTCATCAGGTGGCTGGGGTCGCCGCCGTCGCTTGTAGACGTCGCGGATCCAGTGATGCGCGTAACCGCTGAAAATCCCGGAAAAAATCGCCAGCATCCACGCCGCAGTCTGGCCCACCACCTCGCGCTCCAGCCCGTTGAAACCGTGGTAAGCCGCGGCGTCACACGGGTCGCCTTCATTGACGCCACCCTTGAACGCCAGCAACTGCTTGCGCGGCGCGTTCACCAGCTTGTCCATCAGCTGGGGCACATCATTGAAGCGGCAATGCAAGCAGCCGTCCTGCTCATGGTGCACCACCAGTACCGGAATGCGCACCTTGTCCAGTGGCATGCCTGGTACCGGGCGCCCAAAATTCTCGGTGAGGATGGTTGAGCTCAGCACCATGCCATCGGGGATGGTCTGGCCGAGGTGCATGCCGATGTCGACGATAACGCGGACGGCGCGCATCGCCTGGGCGCGGAGCATCCCAAGGAAGTAGTCGGGGTTTTCGAGGTAGCCGAGTTCGCCCATGAGGCGTTCGGCGTAGAGCGCCCAGCCTTCGACGTAGGCCGTGTAATCACCGCCAAAGCGGCGGAATCGCGGCACGCCTTCGAGTTCCTGCTGGATCGACACCTGGAAGTGGTGCCCCGGCGACGCTTCGTGCAGCGACAGCGTTTCCATGCCGAACTTCGGCTGCGCCTTCAGGTTGTAGGTGTTGACGTAGAACACGCCGGGACGCGAGCCGTCCGCCGAGGGCTGCTGGTAATACGCGCCTGCTGCGGACTGCGCGCGGAACGCCTCGACCTCGCGCACTTCGTAGTCCGCGCGCGGAAACACCGAGAACAGCTGCGGCAACGCGGCGTCGATCCGCGTCTTGAGCGCGCGGTAGCCGTCGAGCAGGTCCGCGCCCTGGGTGAAATAGAACTGCGGATCGGTTTCGAGGAACGTGAAGAACGCCTCCAGGTCGCCCTTGAACCCGACCTGCTGCCGGACATGGTCCATTTCGCCCAGGATGCGCTTCACCTCGCCGAGACCCAGCGCGTGAATCTGTTCGGGCGTCAGGTTCGTCGTGGTGTGTTCCTGCACGTAGTAGGCGTACCACGCCTGCCCGTCAGGCAATGCCGTCCAGGCCACGCTGCTGCGCGATTGCCGCAGGTATTCGTCGCGCACGAAATCACGCAGTCGCCGGTAGGCGGGCAATAGCGTGGCGTCGAGCATCCTGGTGTATTCGGCAGTGAGCCGCTCACGGTCGGCCGCGGAGAAATCCGCCGGAAAGCGGCGGATCGGCGCAAAGTACTGGCTGTCCTGCGCCTGCGGCACGACCATTGCGTCGAGCTGAGCGAGCACCTTTTCCATCACGGCGCGCGGTTGCACGACACCTTTGGTTGCGCCTTCCCGCATGTTGAGCACCGCCTGGTCCATCCAGACCGCCAGCCCGTCCAGCCGCTGCAGCCAGCGCTCGTAGTCCGCGACCGTCTCGAACGGCTGCGCGTTGGTGCCCGAACCCAGCGCGGGCATCACGGTGAGCAGGCTGCCGGCCTGGTTGATCGGCAGCAGATGAAACGGAAACCGTTCACCCCGCGCTTCCCGTTCCCGCTCGTACAGGAAGATGTCGTACGAGATCCGCTCCGCCGGCGAGAGCGAATCCGGGTCGAGCGCGCGGATCGCCGCAAGGTACTTCTGGTTCAGCGCGCGCGAGGCGGCCAGGTACTGCGGACCGATCGAATTCGGCAACTGATCGTCGTAGCGATGATCGCCGATGTAGGTCGCGAGCAGGGGGTTGGCGCGCAGGTTGTCCTCGAAATAATTCTCGAAGAGCGCATCGAGCTGCTGCCGCTCGAGGGGCTCGAGCACTTCTCGCTCGACGGCGTCGAGTACGCGCGCATCGCGTACTGCTATGCCCGGCCGCAGGCGCTCGACGACGCTTACAAAACACTACGCATGGCAAAGCGGCTCGGATCTGTTTTTGTCAATAATATTGATTAAATTTCGAAATTTAATCAATGAACCTTCGGGTTTGCGCCCTTGACGAACCCCAAGGCTCTTGACTGCCTCTATCAAATATGGTAAACTGCCTCTGCCTCAAGAGCTTGAGGATTCATATCGCAGCGCTGCGTTTTCATAGGCCGGAGGCTCGCCACCGGTGGCGCTGATCACGACCTGCTCCCTAAGCCACCCAGGCACGGCCAGGGTGCCCTTTGCAGCCCGCCGTGCAGATCGTTTGCCACCCGGCCTACAGGCCCGGAACCCCGGTCCCGGCTACTACCGGGACCCTGAGACAGATCAACATCACAGCTCAACGGTTGGCCGACAGGCATTTCCAGCGAGAGGAGAATACCATGGTCAAGCTCGAACAACAGGATTTCCAGCAACTCGTCGCCCTTCTGCAAGGCCAGGATCTGATGCAGGATGATCGCTCGCGGCGGCAGGTGATGCGCATGGCCGGCCTGGAGCAGGTCCTGCCCCTTCTCGACCTGCAGGGCGCCCCTTTCACCGTGACCTCGAACATCGTCAGCTTCCTGGCTAGCTACGGCAGAATTACTTATGACAACGAGGCCCTGGGCCAGTTCCTCAACACGATGAAGGCCTTTGTCGGGCTGGAGCAGCAGGACAGGCTGGCCGGCATCATTGCCAAGTATGCCATGATGGAGCCCATCGCCCCCGCCCAGCCCATGGGCGAGTGGCAAAATCCCACGACCTCGGACACCGTGGTGGAAAAGATCTTTGGCGAAAACACGCTGCGACCCATCGCCTTTCTTTCCCGCGGCGTGGAGGTTGCCCGCAGCGTCCTCTACATCGGGGTATCGGCCGGCGGCGAGCGCTGGTCGGGCACCGGATTCCTGGTGGCGCCCGACCTGGCGATGACCAACCACCACGTCGTCTCCGAGCCAACTCACCTCGCCGGCACCACGGCCAAGTTCAACTACCAGGAGACCTTTGACGGCCGCGACGAGCCCACCAGCGTCTACAGGGCCAGGCCGGACGGGCTGTTCCACGCCAACGAAGCCCTCGACTATGCCATCTTTGAGGTCGATGGCGAGCCGGGCCAGGAATGGGGCTACCTGCCCCTGAAGCTTGCAGAGGTCAAGACGGGCCAGCGCATCAACATCATCCAACATCCCTTTGGCCAGCCCAAGCAGATCTCGGTTCAGAACAACATGGTGGAGTACGTGGGCGGCAACGTCCTGCAGTACGTGACCTCCACCAACCCCGGCTCGTCCGGCTCGCCGGTCCTAGACAACGGCTGGCAGGTGGTGGGCCTGCACCACGCTGGCGGCTACATCCCCGAGCCTACCACCGGCCGGTTCTACAGCCGCAACGAGGGCATCCTCATAAGCCGCATCCTCGACGATTTGCCCCAGGAGCTCCGGACAAAGGTCGCCGCCGCCGCCCAGGCGGCCGGGTAGCGGGCTGGCACGGGATAGAGGAGGAGATAGCATGGGATTGCATCAGGAGCTGGCCGATCTGCTGGCCCATCTGCCAGCCGTTGACGGACCCGACGAGCGGAGAGCCCTGGTCGCCTTTACCGGCCCGGCGGAGATGGGCATTCACCTGGACTGGCAGGGAAGCAACGTGGCCTTTGCCGCGCGCCTGATCGACGAGCTGAGCAGACGCGGCAAGGCTGCCGTGACGGCCTTTGTCGCCGCCCTGGGCAATACGCCCCAGGTTCAGAACAGCGTGGAACGACAAAGGGCCATTGCCCAGCTCGGCGCCCGCCTCAACGCCATGGAAGAAGCAGCCTTTCGGGCCGAGTTTCCCCTGCCGGCGTCGGCTGCGACGGCCGAAGCCCGGCCCATCGATCCGGCGATGCTGGCCGCGTCGCTCGTGAACGAGGTGCTGGCCCCCTACTACAAGCTGGGGACCGACGGGTTGGGCCGTGAGGCCGGGGCAGGTGCCGTGGCCCTGGCCGAAAGGGTGGTCTCGGCGCTCGAGCCGGCCCTCGCCGGCGACGTGGCCGCCAGTGCCCTGCTGGACGTCTTCCGGCACAATCCCGATCTCGGGCAGCCGGGCATGGTGGGCGTGTTAAAGGCGCGGCTGGCCGCCGATCCGGCTCTTGCCGGTCAACTGGCCGCGACCCTCAGCGCGGCGTCCGAGCCCGGCGATGGCAGCCTGCGCTCGTTGGTCGAGGTTAGCCAGCGCATCGGCCTTGTCAGTGGCGACGTGGTGGGCGCTATCGTCGGCTCCGACGTCCTGGACAAGATCCAGAAGCTGAGCGTGAGTCAGGACGTCAACACCGTAGGCCCGGGGGCGACGATGGTCGGCGCCGTCGTAGGCGGCAGCGGCCCGGTGAACGTCGGCGGGCAGCACAACCACGGCGACCGCATCGACACAGGCGGCGCCCCCTACTTTGGCGGCAACGTCACCGTGGGCCGCGACCTCATCGGCCGCGACCAGGTTGTGCACGGCGACCAGGTGGGCGGCGACCAGATCACCATGGGCGATGTCACCAACTCTCAGGTTGCTGCCGGCCGTGGCGCCCGCGTGGAGGCGAGCCAGGGCATGGGCGGGGCCGAGTTGGCCGCCATCTTTCAGGCAGTGTTGGACCGCGTCGCCGAACGCCCACCGGATCCCGACGTGGACAGGGAAGAAATCCACGACACCGTCGGCAAGGTCAGGGACGAAGTGGCCAAAGGCGACGAGGCCAACGTGGCCAAGGTGGAGCGCTGGCTCCGGCAGTTGATGGATCTGGCGCCCGACGTGGCCGAGGTGGCCCTAAAGGGACTGGCCAACCCGGTGGCGGGAGTGGCGGCGGCCATCGTCGCCATTGCCCGGCGACTGCGCACCCGGCCGGACTGAGCAGCCCGGCGACGAGGAGGGAGCGATGTCCAACGTCGACCTGGTTTTCGAAGGCGGAGGAGCCAAGGGCGCCGTTTTTACCGGTGCCCTGAAGGTGCTCCTCGACGAGCACGGCCACAGCCCGGCCCGCTTGCTCGGCACGTCCGCAGGGGCCATCACCGCCGTTTCCCTGGCAGCCGGCTACACTCCGGACGAGATGCTCGCTGCCCTGGCAGAGAAGGACGCCGCCGGCAAGCCGGTCCTGGCGTCCTTCCTGGGAACCCCGGAACCTTTTGACGAGGCGTCCATCCAGAAGAGCGCCGTGCGCAGGCTGCTGGCGGACCTGGACGTGCCCTTCATCCCCGACCTGGCCGAGACCCGTCTGGACAACTGGCTGGCCGGCGAGCTGGCAAGGAACGCGAGGGCACGCCACCTCTTTTCCTTCGTGGAGCGGGGCGGCTGGTATTCGGCGGACCCGTTCGTCTCCTGGCTGGAAGACAGGCTCGACCAGCCTCGGCCAGACGGCCGGGCTCGCGGCTACGGCCGGTCCACCTTCGGGGAGTTCTTCCAGGCCACGGGCGTCGAGCTGACCCTGGTGACCGCCGACACAACCGCGGCCCGGATGCTGCTCTTGAACCACCGCACCGCGCCCGACCTCCCGGTCGTCTGGGCCGCGCGCATGTCCATGAGCGTGCCGCTGTTGTGGCAGGAGGTAGAGTGGCAGGAGGAGTGGGGCTTCTACCACGCCTGGGATCCGTCCACGGGCGACCTGCGGCCCCTCGACGTGACCGGCCACACCATCGTCGACGGTGGTCTGCTCTCCAACTTTCCCATCGCCCTCTTTCTCGCCGACCGGCCCGACGTGGCCGCCGTCGTCGGACCGGCCTGCACCAGAAACGTCCTCGGCCTGCTCATCGACGAGACGCTCAAGGTGCCCAACCGGCCCACGAAGCCAGCGACATCCCGGTTTTCCATCGGCGGCCTGCGCACTCTGGAGCGCCTCCACCGGCTGCTGACCACCGCCACCGCGGCCCATGACAACATGGCTATCAGCGCCTTTGCCCGTCACGTAGTGCGCCTGCCTGCGGGGGGCTACAGCACCATCCAGTTCGACATGGACGACGACGAACGCCGGCCGCTGCTGGACGCCGGCGCGGCGGCCATGCGCGCCTTCCTGGGGCAGCAGACCGTGTTGGAGGGTATGCCCAGCGGAGACGAGTTCACCGTTGGCACCGCCGAGCGAGCCCTGGCCAACAACGCGGCCCTGACCCTTCTGGGACGTTGAGACCGATCTGCTCCGCGGCAGGGTGCAGCTCTGCCACGGAGCGCGGGGACAGCAAGCATGGAGGAAACATCGATGGACATCAGAACCGAGCTGTTGGAGTGGCTGGCAGCGTTGCCGGCCATGGAGACCCCCGAGGATCGCCAGGAACTGCTGGCTCTCACCGGCCCGGCATCCGCCAGCCTCTACCTGGACTGGGAGGGCAGCAGCCATGCCTTTGTCGACCGGCTGCTCGCCACCCTGAGCTGGGACGGGAAGGCGACCCTCGTGGCTTTCCTGGCCGCACTACAGAATCAATCCTGGCTGCAGGATGCCACCGAGCGCCGGGAGGAACTGGCAGCATTGCGGAGCCAGGTGGAAGCGCTGAGCGATGCCGAGTTTGAGGCGACCTTCCTGATACCTGGCGCGGGCGAGATCCTCGAAACGTCAGCCGAGCCTCCGGATGAGAGCTTATCGTGGGAACTGCCGGCAGCCCCCGCGCCGGAACCGCCGGCCAGCGGTTTCCCGGAGCCAGAGCCAGCGCTGGAAGACACTCCCAAAGGCGCACCTTCGAGGCCGGCGGCGCGTCCGCGTCGGCCCTTCGAGTCGCTGGAAGGCCTGGAGCCGGGCGACCTGGACGTTGACCAGGACATCGAGACCGTGGAGCCCGGTGGAACCGTTACGGGCGCGGTGATCGGCGGCAGCGGCCCGGTGACCGTTGGCGGGGAGCACCACCATGGCGATGAGATAGATACCGGCGGCGGCACCTACGTCGACGGCAGTGTCGACGTAGGCGGCGACCTCATTGGCCGCGACCAGGTGGTGCACGGCGATGAGGTGGCCGGCCCCAAGTACGAGGCGAGCACCATCAACATCTACCACGGCACGCCCGACGCTGGCCTCCTCGCCCGGCCGTCCACCCCCACATCGCCCCTCATCGAGGAGGCGATTCGCCTGGACGTCGCCGCCCCGCCGGCCGCCACCCTGGAGCTGCCCTTCGACCTGGCCGTGGCCGTGCGCCAGCCCGACGCTCCCACCCTATCCGTCGAGGATCTCACCCAGGTCAAGTCGCAGGATGGCACCATCTTCCGGCGCGAAGAGGAAGAGATCGTCTTCTACCGCGTGGCCGTCACGGCCGCCAGCTGCGACGTGCAGCCGCCCCACTATATCTTGAAGCTCCGCCCGCGGGGCAATTCGGCACCTTGCTGGTTCCAGATCACGCCTCACCGGCCCGGGAAACAGTCCATCGTCGTCACCGCCTACCAGCAAGACGATGCCCTTGCCGCCCAAACACGCCTGAGCATCGAGGTCCAGGTCCCCGTCTCGCCCACCGCGTGAGCTCCGGCCATTGGCGGGAAAGGCACCTCGCGCGTAACCTGCCAGGGGCGGCCGCAACTTGGTGCCCTCTCCGATCTGTGCTATACTGCCAGCACTTGAGAAACAGCATGACCAGAGAACGCCGCCTGAACGCCATCCAGAGTCAGATCCGCCGCCTGGAGCAACAGACGCAAGAACTCCAGGCCCTCGCCGACCGCTACGCCTGGCTGCGGCTAGCGGTGGTCGCCGCCGGACTGGCCCTGTCTGTCGCCGCGTATTTGGCCGTCGGCCCCTGGCCCATGGTCGCCTGCCTGGCCGTGGCACTGGCCGCCTTTGGCGTCGCCGTTTGGAAGCACCGGCGCGTCCAGGAGAGCATCGCCCGCCACCGCATCTTGCAGCAGCTCCAGAAAGAACAGGTGGCCCGCGGCAGCCTGGACTGGGAGGCCATGCCGGCGACCTTTCCCCAGGCGCCGCGCCCCGAGCACCCCTTCGAGGCCGACCTGGACCTCACCGGCTCGCGCTCGCTGCACCGGCTGCTGGATCGGGCGACCACCCACGGCGGCAGCCGCCGCCTGCGCGACTGGCTGGCCGAGCCCGAGCCCAACCTTGGGGAGATCAGGCGGCGGCAAGCGTTGGTCGGTGAGCTGGCCCCCCGCTTTCTCCTGCGCGACCGGCTGGCGCTGAACGCCATCCTCGCCGCCCGGGGCTACCGCACCTGGCGGGCGGAGAACCTGCTCGCCTGGCTGGCCGAGCACCCGCCGGAAGAGACCTTGCGCCGCTGGCTGGTCCTGCTGGCCGGCCTTGCAGCCCTCAACGCCCTGCTCTTTATCGCCAACCGGCTGGGCCCGCTGCCCCCCTGGTGGCAGCTTACCCTCGCGGTCTATCTCGTGCTCTGGCTGGCCCGTTCGGGCGTGGCCACCGCGGCGACCAATGAAGCGGCCTCGCTCCAGGGCGCCTTTCAGCAGCTCCGCGCCGCCCTGGCCCAACTGGAGCGCTTTTCCTACCGGGAGACGCCCCACCTGCAGGAGCTGTGCGCGCCTTTCCTGGATCGTGCCCATCGCCCCTCCGCCTACCTGGGCAACGTGAATCGCATCCTGGCCGCCATGGGCCTGCGCACCAACCCGGTGCTCGGGCTGTTGCTGAATGCCGTCGTGCCCTGGGACTTTTATTTCGCGCATCGCCTGGCCCGGGTCAAGTTGGAGCTGGCCCGGAGGGCGCCGGCCTGGATGGAGGTCTGGTTCGAGCTGGAAGCCCTCGGCTCCCTGGCCAACCTGGCCTACCTGCACCCCGAGTACACAATGCCCCTCCTGCAAGAAGGGGGCGAGGAGGGCCGGCCGGTCTTTGCGGCGCGTGGCCTGGGCCATCCCCTGCTGCCCGCCAGCAAGGTGCGCAACGACTTTTCCGTGGTTGCCCTCGGCCAGGTGGGCATCCTGACCGGCTCGAACATGGCGGGCAAGAGCGTGTTCATGAAGACCGTGGGCGCCAACCTGGCGCTGGCCCAGGCGGGCGGGCCGGTGGACGCCGTGGCGCTGGAGTCACTTCCCTTCCGCCTGTTCACCTCCATGGGCATCGCCGACTCGGTCACGGGCGGCATCTCGTACTTTTACGCCGAGGTGCGGCGTCTCAAGGCTCTCCTTACCGAGCTGCAGCGCCCGAGCCCGTTGCCCCTCTTTTACTTCGTGGACGAGATCTTGCGTGGCACCAACAACCGCGAGCGGCGCATCGGCAGCCGGGCCTACGTGCGCGCCCTGGCCGGCAGCCGGGGGGTGGGGCTCATTGCCACCCACGACCTGGAGCTGGCCAAACTGGCCGAGGAGATGCCCCAGGTGCGCAACCTGCACTTCCGGGACCACCTGGAGGGCAGCCGCATGGTCTTTGACTACGTCCTGCGCCCTGGCCCCAGCCCCACAACCAACGCCCTCCGCATCATGGAGCTGGAGGGCCTGCCCGTCGGCGAGGACTGACCCCGACTAGGGAAATATCTTGTTTGGGTTCAGGATGTTGTTCGGGTCGAAGGCGGCGCGGATGCGCCGCATGAGCTCGATCTGTGCTTCGTCGAGGGCCATGGGCAGGTACTGGCGGCGGGTGGCGCCGACCCCGTGCTCGCCGGTGATGGTGCCACCCAGCGCCAGGGCCAGGCGATAGATCTCTTCCCGGACCCGGGGCACGAGGGCGTCCCAACGTCCATCGCCCAGATCATCCTTCAGAACGTTGACGTGTACGTTGCCGTCGCCGGCATGCCCGAAGCTGACGATGCGCACACCGTGCTCCTGGGAGATCTCTTTCATACCCTTGAGCAGCCGGTGGATCTCGGCGCGGGGCACCACCACGTCCTCCATGTGGTTCACCGGGCTCTCGTGGTTCAGCGAGTCGATGATCATCCGCCGCGCCTCCCACAGCCGGTCCCTGGTTGGACGGTCGCGGGCCACGAGGAGGTCCCGTGCGCCGTGCTGCAAGCATAGCTCGCCCACCAGCTCCATGTCGGCGTCCACTGCCGCCGGGGTGTTGCCGTCGAGCTGGATGAGCAGGTGGGCGGCCGCGTCGCGGTAGGGCACCTCCCGCTGCAGCAACCGCTCCACGGCCAGCAGGCTGTCCTGCTCCATGAACTCCATGGCCGTGGGCAGGATGCGGTGCCCGATAATGTCCGACACCGTGTCGGCTGCGGCCTGAAAGTCGTCGAAAGGGACGAGCAGGTCTATCTGCACGCGGGGCAGCGGCAGCAGGCGCAGGATGATGTGCGTGACGATGGCCAGGGTCCCCTCCGAGCCCACGAGCAGCCCGATGAGGCTGTAGCCCGTCACGTTCTTGACGAGCTTGCCCCCGATGGAAATCACCTCGCCCGAGGGCAGAACGGCCTCCAGCCCGCAGACATAGTCGCGGGTCGTGCCGTACTTGACCGCCCGCGGGCCGCCTGCGCCTTCGGCCACGTTGCCCCCGATGCTGCACGAATCCAGGCTGGCCGGATCGGGCGGATAAAAGAGTCCCTCGGCCTCCACGGCACGGTGGATGTCGCCGGTGATGGCCCCCGGCTCGACGGTCACCATCAGGTTCTTGTGGTCGATCTCCAGGATGCGGTTCATCTTTTCCGTCGAGAGGACGATGCCGCCCTGCACCGCCACGGCCCCGCCGCTCAGGCCATAGCCAGCGCCCCGCGGTGTGACCGGCACCCGCTCCCGCTGCGCCAGCTTGAGCACCCGCGCCACCTGCTCGGTCGACGTGGCCCGCACCACCACCTCCGGCCGCGCCCACAGGCCCACCGTCTCGTCGTGGCTGTAGCGCTCCAATGCCTCGCCGTCGACGAGGACGTTCTCCGCGTCGGCAATCTGGCACAGGGCTTCGACCAGTTCAGGAGTGACCGCTTTGTACATGGGCCTACCCTCTCAACAGCCCGATGAGGGACGGAGGACGAGAAACCAGCCGGCTGCCCGTCCTCCGTCTCTGGGATCTCTGCTATTCGGCCAGCAGGGCCGCCTGGGCCGCGGCCACGCCGGCGCCGGGCTGGAAGCGATAGCCGGCGGCGGCCAGCCCTCGCTCGATGGCACCCACGGTGGACAGGATGTCAGAAGCGCTGACGACGCCCATGTGTCCGATGCGAAAGTACCGGGCGCGGATGGCGGGGTGTAGCCCGCCGGCCAGGATGGCCCCTTCGCGGGTGACGTGGGCCAGCATCGAGGCGTCGACGCCCTCGGGATAGTAGGGCGCGGTGAGGGTGTTGGCTGCCACCTCGGGGCGGACCGGCACCTGCCCCATGCCCAATGCGGCCACCGCTGCCTTGAAAGCGGCGCTCAGCCGGCGATGGCGCGCAAAGCGTGCCTCCATCCCCTCGTCCAGGATCTGGCCGAGGCTGACGTTCAGCGCCCAGATGAGGTTGACGGCCGGCGTGCCAAAGTAGCCGGCCCGTCGCGCCTCGTAGGCTTCCATGATGGGCAGCCACTGGGTCCAGTCGGAATAGTAGCTGCCAACGTCGACCTTGCGCCGGTAAAAGGCATCCATGGCGCGGGGGCCGGCGACCACCAGCGCCAGTCCAGGCGGCACGCCAATGGCCTTTTGCGAGGCCGTGAGCGTCAGATCCACCCCCCACTCCTCCTGGCAAAGCTCCTCGCCTGCCACGGAGCACACGCCGTCCACCACGACGAGCACTCCGTAGCGGCGCCCCAGGGCTGCCAGCGCAGGGACGTCGGTCATCACGGCGGTAGAGGTATCGACGTGGGTGATGGTCATGAGCTTGAAGCCCTGGCCCTGGCTGGCCGCCTGCTCCAGGGCTGCCTCGACGTCGCCGAGAGCGGGGACGTCGCCCACGGCCGGCGGCTGGACCTGGATCACCTCGGCGCCATATCGCTGCAAGATGGCGGCGAAACGGTCGCCAAAGTATCCGCTGTTGACCACCAGCGCTTTGTCGCCGGGCTCCACCAGGTTGGCCGCGGCCATGTCCATGGCCAGGGTGCCCGAGCCCGCGACGACAAAGGGTTGGCTGCCCGGCGCCAGGAACACGTCGCGCATACGTTCCAGGGCCTGCCCGAAGGCATCCACAAAGTTCGGAGCCACGTGGCTCGTGGTCGAGGCTCCCATCGCCCGCAGCACCTCGGGGCTGAACTCGATGGGTCCGGGGATCATGAGCAGCTTGCGGTCTTTCATGATAAAATGCCTCCCTGGGTCAGGACCTTTTTCAGGGTTTGGCGTTCCTCCTCCTTGATGTCGAGGAGGGGCAGGCGGACCGGCCCCCCATAGTGGCCCATCATGTCCATTGCCGCCTTCAGCCCGGCGATGCCAAAGCCGGTGGTGACGGCGTGGTTGATGGGCAGCATCCAGCGCTGCAACTCGGCAGCCTCCTGCCAGCGGCCCTCCTGGAACAGGCGGAACAACTCCAGGCAGCGGTCAGGCGCGATGTTGGCCAGGGCCAGGATCCCACCGGCGGCGCCCACGGACAGGCCGGGCAGAAAATAGCTGGCCGATCCGGCAAGTACCTGAAAGTCGGGACCGGCCAGGCGCACCGTCTCGGCCAGTTGCGCGATGTTGCCCGTGGTGTCCTTCATGCCCACGACGTTGGGATGGCGGGCCGCGCGGGCCACGGCGGCGGGGCTCATGGTGACCCCGGTAAAGCCGGGCACGTTATAGATCAGGATCGGGATGGGCGAAGCATCGGCCAGCTCCTCGTAGTGGCGCACCAGGCTATCGGCCGTCATCTTGGCCTTGAAATAGTGGGGCGTCCACACCAGGGCAGCGTCGGCGCCCGCGTCGGCGGCGCGCCGGGTGAGGGTGATGGTCTCGCGCGTCGACTGGCAGCCCGTGCCGGCCACCATCAGCCGCGAGGAAGGGATGGACTTCCTGGCAGCCGCCCAGACGGCTATCTTTTCCTCCTCGGCCACCATCACGCCCTCACCGTTAGAGCCGAGGACTATGTAGCCCCGCAAATCGTACTCGTTCCACCACGCCAGGTTGTCGGCCAGCGCCCCGAAGGCGACGTCGCCCTGGCCGTCAAAGGGTGTTGGGATCGGAGGGAAAACCCCCCGCAGCGAAATCTCCTGGCTCATACTCGTCTATCTCCTTATGTAACGTTACATTCTACTTCTTAACCGGATAGTAGCACAGGCCCACCGTGCCGGGCCCCGTGTGCACGCCCAGGGCCGGCGACAGCTCGGAGACCAGGGACTCGACGCAGGTCAGTCGCCCTTCGATGAGCTCCCGGATCTTTTCCGTCTCCTCCTGGGCCGCGGCGTGGACGTAGGCCACCTTGATCTTGCCCAGCCGGCCCACGGCGCCCTCGACCATGTTGGCCATCATCTCGTAGGCCTTGCACCGGCTGCGCGCCGTGCCCAGGGGCACGATGACCCCATCTTCCATGCCGATGAGGGGCTTGATCCTGAGCAGGCTGCCTGCCAGGTGCTTGGCCTTGCCGATGCGCCCACCCATGTAGAGGTACTTGAGCGTGTCGGCCGTCTGGATCATGCGTGTAACGGGCATCAGCTTCCTGACCACACCCACTACGTCGGGCAGGCGCTTGCCCTCCAGGGCGGCCCGGGCGGCCTCGATGACCATCCATCCCTGGCACATGGACACGTTCAGCGTGTCCATGACCTCGATGTGGAGGTTGGGCAGGCGCTCGCGCAGCGTCGACTGGGCAATGCTCGCCGCCTGAAAGGCGCCGCTGCCTTTGGAGGTCATATGAATGCTGACGATTTCTTCGGTGTTCTCTTCTTCAGCCACCTGCTCGTACAACTGGATGTAGTCGCCGGGGCCGGGGCTGGCCGTCTGCGGCAACTCGCGGGCCGTAGGCAGCCAGCGGTAAAAGGAATCGCGCTGGACCGTCACCAGGTCGCGCAGAACTTCCTGCCCCCGGTGAATGTAATAGGGTACCCAACGGATCTTCAGAGCGGTCAGGAGCGATTCGGGGATACTGGCACAACTGTCGGTGATAACCGCAACTCTGGACATGTCTCCTTCCTCCCTTTCTCGTGGCCAAAGCTGGCGCTCGAGCTCTCGACAAGCTGCCGGCCGGGGCGCTGGCCGACAGCCCTGTTACTGAATTCTACCGTAAAGCCGGGGGGCATGCAAGCCCGGCCCCCTCCCATGCGCCCCATGGCGCTCCCAGGCCGCCTGGCCGGGCTGGGCGCGTCAAGGCCTCGCCATGTGCTCGTCTATGACCGGGTTGATCAGCTCCCAGTTCGGCAACTGCACGGCGGCGCCGTCGGGCCGCACGTAGCCGTAAACGAGGGGCGGCTCAAGCACGACCCGCTCCAGCCTGGCCGGATCCAGACGCACGGCGAGCAAGCCCAGGGCCAGGACTTCCCGCGGGCTCAGGTTCGTCTCCAACGAGTCGAGGACGATGAAGCCCATGGCGGGCAGGCGGAGCAGAGAGCCCGGCCTGAGGGCCTTCTGCCGGATGGCCACCAGGACCTCCTGCTGTCGCCGGGCCCGGTCAAAGTCGCTGGTGCTCATGCGCGAGCGAGCATACTCCAGGGCCCGCTGGCCGTCCATCGTCTGCAAGCCCGGGTCAAAGTGCACGGTCTTGAAGGCGTGGGGGTCGCCGGGCCGCGGGTCCGGGTAGCGGGTGTCGTGCAGCGTCTCCGACACCTCGATCTGGATGCCGCCCAGGGCGTCGACCAGCCTCTCGAACGCACCGAAATCGGCCATCAGGTAGCCGTCGATGGAGAACCCGAAGTTGGACTCGACGGTGGCTTCCACCAGGGCCGGGCCCCCGCCGGGATAGCCCTCCACGTAGCCGAACACGTTGGCGGTGTTGATCCGGTCCTCGCCATGCCCCGGGATGGCGAGCTGCAGATCGCGGGGAACGGAAAGGAGAACGGCCTCGCCGCTCCCGGGGGCGACGCTGGCGACCATCACCGTATCAGCGCGGTACGCCCAATCGTTGCCGTCTCGCCTGTCGACGCCGAGCAGCAGCACGTTGACCCGGCCGCCATCCTGGCTGGCGAAGAGGAGGGGCAGGCTGACGATCAGGACACAAATCCAGGTGAATAGAAGCGCCAGGGCCGCGACCAGGGCGATGGAAAGGAGTCTCGTCCCACGCCGCTTGCGCGCCCTACGGCTCGGGCGGGCCTGGGGCCGCCAGGGCTGTGCGTGGCCCGGAGGAGGGGGAACCTGGAGTTTCCTATTTCTGGTCCCGTTGCTCATCGCGCGCCGGCCAGCTCCTCGTAACGGGCCCGCCGCTCGGCCAGATAAGCTGGCACCGGCACGTCGCACCAGGCTTGCTCCTGCCCACCCGATGGGATATCGTCTCGCTCCACCATGACCTCGACGACGGCCGGGCGGCGAGCGGCAAAGGCCCGCTCCAGGGCCGGGCCGACCTCTTCGGGAGAGGTGATCCACTCGGAGTAACAGCCAAAGCCCCGGGCCAGCGAGGCCAGGTCGGGCGTCACCGGCTCCCGGCCCTTCAGAAACTCGGCGCCCGTGACGCGCTCGGGACCATAGGCCGCGGCCTGCAGGTCGCGGAGCCCGATCCAACCGGCATTGTTGGCCACAACCAGGACGACGGGGATATCATACTGGGCAGCGGTAGCCAGTTCCTGGATCGTCATCAGGAAATCGCCGTCGCCCATCAAGCCCACCACCTGCCGGCCGGGGGCCGCCGCTAGCCTGGCTCCCAGGGCTGCGGGCAGCGTCCAGCCCATGGCGCCCAGGCCGCCGGGGGTCAGGTTGGTCCGCGGCTCGTAGATGGTGGCCTCCCGGAGCCAATGGGCCTGGGTCGTGCCCGACGAGGTCAGGACGATGGCATCGCGCCGCAAGTGAGCCCGCAACTCGGCCACCAGTCGCGGGACCGTGACCGGCCTCCGGGCGTCCGTGGCCACCTCCCGCACCCGGGTCAGCCACTCGTTGCGCAGCCGCGTCACTTCGTCCAGATAGCCGGCCCGCGCCCCACCAATGCTCGGCGAAACGCCCAGCGCCCGGAGCCGGTCGAGCAACGCCGCCAGGCCCGCCCGGGCGTCGGACACGATGCCAACCTCGACGGGATAATGCCTGCCGATCTGGCCCGGGTCCAGGTCCAGGTGGATGAGGCGCGTGGGAGGGATGCTGTACGTCACGCCCTGGCGATAGTGGGAGGTGCTCCGCGGAGCAAAGCGCGTGCCCACGGCCAGGAGGACGTCGGCGCTGCGTGCCAGGGCATTGCCGCAGGTGGACCCCAGCCAACCGGCGTGCAAACCCGCCAGGACGTGGTCCTCGGGAAAGGCGCCCTTGCCCATCATGGTCGTCAGCACCGGCGCCTCCAGCAGCTCGGCCAGCGCCTGCAGCTCGTCCCAGGCCTCGGCTGCCAGCACGCCACCTCCGGCCAGGATCACCGGCCGGTGGGCCATGGCCAGCAGGTCAGCCGCCCGCTGAACGAGATCGGGGTCCGGCAGGACCTGCCCGCCGGCCCGGTAGGCGTAGGGAAAGGCCAGCTCGACGTTTGCGGCCTCGCATTGGACGTCCAGAGGCAAATCCACCACCGCCGGCCCACGCCGCCCTGTCAGCATCCCGGCAAAGGCGCCCTGCAGAGCGCGGGGCACATGGGCGGCGCTGGCCGGCCGCCATACGCCCCTGGCAACGGGCGCAAACACGGCCAGGCTGCCCCCGGCGCGGCCACGCTCCAGCTCTTGCAATTCTCCCCGATCCGCCATTTCTGCCGGGCCGCTGCCTGCCAGGACCAATACCGGCACCGAATCTACGGCGCAAGAGACCACGCCGGAGAGGGTGTTCATGGCCGACGGGCCCATGGAGGCCAGGACGGCCAGCGGAGTCCCTGCCACGCGGTAGTAGCCATCAGCCAGGAAGACGGCCGCTTGCTCGTGGCGCACCTGGAGCATCTGCAGCCGGTCCTGACCGAGCAAAGCATCCAAAAGGCCCAGGGTCTGGGGGCCGGGAATGCCAACCAGGTAGGGCACGCCCTCGCGAACGAGGGTATCCACCACGATCTGTCCACCGGTGAGTTTCATCGATCTTGTCCCTGATGCGAACGTCTATCCGTCTAAGCGCATTATACTATAGGACACAGCGATGCCCAAACCAGGTGGGAGGCAAGCCGCCTGCCACACAGCGGGGCAGCCACTGGCCCACCATCCAGTCTCGACAAAGGGGATAAGGAGTGAGCGTCACACCAGCGCGCAAGGCCCGGCTCTTGAGCCCGATGTTGCTCTGGTTCATGGGCACCATGATCCTGGCCAACATTGCAGCCCAGATGATCTTTCCACTGCAATCGCTCTACGTGCAGGAGCTGGGGGCCAGTGTGCGGCAGATTGGGCTATTCTTTACCATCGCCTCCATTGCCCCGCTCTTTCTCCAGATCCTGGGCGGCTGGCTGTCGGACGCGGCGGGCAGGCTGCAGGCCATTGCCATCGGCAGCGTCGCGGGGGCCGGCGCCTACCTGTTCTACATTTTTGCCCCATC
>ERZ1026796.1221-NODE-1221-length-17740-cov-3.267927_pt1 | contig 17740 bp, 17 predicted proteins | sample MGYA00520874_ERZ1026796 | MGnify/ENA primary metagenome ERZ1026796 (study PRJEB33270, sample SAMEA104284474) | anaerobic digester metagenome | biome: Anaerobic digester microbiome; feature: mesophilic sludge digester; material: Anaerobic digester biomass...
GCCCCGGGGAGTTCCCTGTGGGCCCGAATGGCCAGAAACAGGCGCCTCAAGAAAAAGCGAAAGGAGATAGACGAGCGCATAGAGGCCAAAAATATAATAGACACCCTGCTTGAAAAGATAGCGCGGGAGGGGATGAGCTCACTTACCCGCGAAGAGCGCAGAAGACTGGAGTGGGCCCGCAGGCATTACTATCCCGACGACCGCGAGACGATGCACTGAACGGACAGCGCCGAATTTATCATTGACAGACAAAGTGTTGAATAACATCATCTTGACCGGCCCGCTCGCCGGCGGCCGGGGTATTGGCGGAAACTCTACGGATAACGGGGACGAAAAATGTACTGGAACAGCGAACTCGAGACCATCGACCGCAGAGGGCTGGAGAGGCTCCAGTTCGACCGCCTTAAAAAAGCGCTCGCCGCGGCGGCATCGACCCCGTTTTATAAAAAGGTCTTTTCGGAAAACGGCGTGGACCCTTCTAAGATAAGCACGCTGGAACACCTGAAAGACGTCCCGTTTACCACAAAGAACGACCTGCGCGTAAGCTACCCCGACGGCATGGTGGCGGTCCCAAGGCGCTCCATCGTGCGCATGCACGCATCATCCGGCACCACCGGAAAACCCACCGTCATCTTCTATACCATGAAGGACGTGGACGAATGGGCGCACCAGGTCGCTCGCGGGATGGTCGCGACCGGAACCACCTCGGACGACGTATTCCAGAACATGATGGGATACGGCCTCTTCACCGGAGGTCTCGGTTTCCATTACGCCGCCGAGAGGATAGGCGCCATGGTCATCCCCGCCGGCTCGGGCAACAGCAGGCGGCAGATACAGCTCATGCGGGATTTTCACACCACCGCGGTGCACGTCATACCCTCCTATGCCCTCTACCTCCTGGAGGTGCGCGGCTGGAGCGGGCCGATCGTGAAATCGATGAACGGCACGACGATGGTCGATCTGCTGGCGCGCGATTTCGGTGTGCCGGTCTACGAGACGCCGGTCGGCTTCGGGGCGGTCGCGCCGCTGCTGCGCCAACACGATGCGATCATCGGGGGCGAGGAGACCGGCGGCTTCGGCTTCCGGCACCCACACGGCAAAGCGGCCCTCGTTTGCCACGTGGAGCGGATCCAAGCCCAGCAACTCGCACGCGGCATGCACGTCTTCGCGGACGGGAATCTGCTTTTCCTCAATCTCAATGCGCACCCCCGCCACTTCGGCGATTTCGTTGAGCGCGCTTGCGACGCCCCCGCGGGTCGGGTCGCGCAGCACGTGAACGGAAGGAAATGCTTGGCATAAACCCCAGACCAGCGCGTTTAGCGGGGCGGTATCCGAGCGCACCTCAGATTGAAAGCCTAAATTGCCGCGGGCTTGCATCACAGCTATGCCATGGTTCCCCATAGGTCCGGAGACGAGCACAGCATCCCCTGGCTGAGCGTTATCGCCAGCAATGCGGCGTCCTTCCGGGAGCCAGCCAAAGCCGGTGGTGCTGATGAACAGTCCGTCGGATTTGCCTTTCTCCGTAACTTTGGTATCGGCAGCGATGATGCTCACGCCAGCTTCTGCGCAAGCAGCTTGCATGGAACGCAGCACTTCTTCAAGAGCCGCAATTGAGAATCCTTCCTCGAGGATGAAAGTGGCAGTGAGATAACGTGGCTGGGCGCCCATCATGGCGACGTCATTGACCGTGCCGCAGATTGCCAGCCTGCCGATATCCCCGCCCGGAAAAAATAGGGGCGAAACAATATGCGCATCTGTGGAAACAACCAAGTGCGAGCCAGCTGGCATTTCTTCGGAAGCGGCTATGATAGCGGCATCGTTGCCGGCGTTGAGCGTGGGATTACCGAGGTACTTCTGGAACAGATCACGGATAAGTTCGTGGGTCATCAAGCCACCGCTGCCATGCCCGATCACGATTTGATCGTGCTGGCTGAGCGGCAGCGGGCAGACAGGTCCTTGCATAGCGGGGAAAGTTGGCTCGCTCATGGTTTCACCCGTTGGTAGCGGTAATAAGCCGCGCAAGCGCCTTCTGAAGAGACCATCGGAGCCCCTAACGGAGAGCCTGGTGTGCACTGGCTACCAAAAGCAGGGCAGTCATGTGGGGTGGCGACGCCGCGCAGCACTTGCCCGGCGATGCACAAAGGCGATTCCTCCAGCGTATTAAAAGCCACGGGGAAGCGCTCCAAGGCATCGAAGCTGCGGTAAGCTGCGCGCAAGCCCAAGCCTGAGCGGGGAATCAGCCCAATGCCGCGCCATTGCCGGTCCACAGGCTCAAACACCTGATTGATCAGCGCCTGTGCGGTGCGGTTGCCCTCGCGCGTAACGGCGCGGGAATAAGCATTTTCTACCACACAGCGGCTCTCTTCCAATTGGCGGACGGTCTGATAAATCCCGCGGGCTAGATCAACGGGCTCAAAGCCGGTGACCACGATAGGGGTGTGGTATTGGGCTGCAATGGGTTCGTATTCCCAGTAACCCATCACGGCGCAGACGTGCCCAGCGGCTAAAAAGCCGTTCACGCGGTTTTCAGGGCTGCTCAGGATGGCATGAATAGCCGGCGGCACAAGCACATTCGCCGGCAGGATGCTGAAGTTGGTGATGGCGTTGCGCTCGGCGTGCAGGATGCTGGCGGCAATCGAAGGCACCGTGGTCTCGAAGCCGATGGCGAAAAAAACCACTTGACGTTCGGGCTCAGCTTGTGCCAGCCGCACCGCATCCATGGGCGAAACCACCACGCGCACATCGGCGCCATTGGCTCGCGCGCTAAAGAGGTCCTGATGGTTGCCGGGCACGCGCAGCATATCGCCAAAGGTGGTGAAGATCACGCCGGGCTGGGCGGCAATTTGCAGTGCTGTTTCAACCGCCTCCAGCGAGGTGACGCACACTGGGCAGCCGGGTCCATGGATCAGCGTGATTTCAGGCGGGAGGAGTTGGTCGATGCCGTATTGCAAGAGCGCATGCGTCTGCCCACCGCAAATTTCCATGATATTCCAGGGCTGCGTGATAATGCGCTGTATCTGCTCGATGAACTTACGCGTTAGCTCAGCGCTGCGGTAATCCAAAGCGTCGGAAATATTCACTCGCCCTCGCTTAGGTTTTCACCGGCTTGGTTGGACTCTTCCAACTCCTTGAGCAGTCGCAGGGTTTCTTCCGCTTCTTCAGCCGAAAGCAAGTTGAGCGCAAAGCCGGCGTGCACAATTACATACTGCCCCACCTGAGCTTCGGGCGTGGTTGCTAAGCAGACTTCCTGCTGCACCCCGCCAAAATCGACCTTGGACATGAGCGTGCCATCACGCTCGTAAATTTCAAGTATTTTTCCAGGGATTGCTAAGCACATTTTTCCTCTTGTTATCCTTGCAGGCGCGCCAATGCCACAGCAGCCTGACCGAGCGAGACACAGCCATCGTTGGGCGGCAGTTGGGTGTGAATGAGTGGCGTGAAGCCTTCTGCTTCCAGTGCCGGCAGGATTAAATTCATCAACCTCATATTCTGCCACACTCCCCCTGAAATTGCCACCGTGCGCAAGCCGCTTTCTTTGCGGATTTGCCGGCAAGCCTCTACGGACATGCGGATTAGACTGTTATGGAAGCGCGCTGCGATGGAACCCAGGCTCACACTCGCTTTGAGATCTGCTACGATTGCGCGGATCATTGGCAGCGGGTCGATGATGTCTTTTTCCAGCGGCATCTCGTAAAAACCGCTTTCAAGTGGGTCGGAGGCACTCTCGAGCATCATGGCTGCCTGCGCTTCGTAACTAATCTCCTCACATAAGCCAATCAGGGCAGCCACTGCATCGAAAAGGCGCCCCATGCTGCTGGTAAGCGGAGCATTGAAACCGGTACGTGCCTGATGGCGCACAGCCTGAGCTTCAGCGGGAGTCAAATAAGCCACCGGCGCAAGGGTTTGGTCTTCAAGATCGATACCAGCAGCGAGTAAGTAACTCAACGCCATGCGCGCGGGCTTGCGTACGGCTAAGTCCCCGCCGGGTAAGGGTAGCGGAGCCAGATGAAAGCGGCGCGTGAATTCCTTGTAGCCGGCGATGAGGATTTCTCCGCCCCAAATGCTGCCATCCGTGCCATAGCCTGTGCCATCATAAGCCAAGCCGATGACCGGCTCTGGGCTAGCCCAGCCATTCTCGGCGAGGCAGCTGGCAATATGGGCATGATGATGCTGCACCGCCACCAAGGGCAAACTTTCGGCTCGGCTGCGCGCTTGGGCGTAATGCGTGGCGAGGTAGTCGGGGTGCAGGTCGCAAGCCAGCGCCTCAGGTTGGATGCGAAAAACACGTTCGTAATGACGAATTGCCTGCTCGAATGAGCTGAGCGTCTCCTGGTTCTCCAGGTCGCCAATGTAGTGGCTGACGAAGGCGTAACGTTCACGCGTGAGACAAAAGGTGTTTTTAAGCTCGGTGCCCGTGGCAAGCAAGGGCACGGCATCCCATGGCAAGCGCAGCTGTTGGGGGGCAAAGCCGCGTGCTCGGCGCACGATGTAGGGCTTCTCGCGCAGCATAGTCACGACGGAATCATCGATGCGCATATAGATTGGTCGGTCATGCATCAGGAAGCCATCTGCGAGGCTTTCCAGGCGTTCGCGTGCTTCGGCGTTCTCGTAAGCGATGGGTTCCTCGCTTAGGTTGCCGCTGGTCATCACCAGCACCTCCGGGAAGTTTGGCGCGGGCTCGAGTAAGAGCAAATGCAGCGGGGTGTAGGGCAGCATGAAACCTAAGCGCGTTTGGTCAGGCGCCACGATTTGGGCGAGCTTTTTACCAGCTTCTGTCATTTCTGCTAAGATGATGGGTGCCTGGGGTGAGCTGATGAGCCGGCGCGCCTCATGGCTGAGGGTTATATATTTTTCAATCGTGGGCAAGTCAAAAGCCATGAGCGCGAAAGGTTTGCCTGTGCGGTGCTTGCGCTCGCGCAAGGTTTGCACAGCTGCGGCATTAGCGGCATCGCAAACCAAGTGAAAACCGCCCAAGCCTTTAACAGCCAAGATCTTGCCCTCCGCGAGCCACCGCCGTGCGGTCTGAAGCGCATCTTCTTTCTCGGCTAGCTTTTTACCCCCAGCTTCGAACCAAATCTGCGGGCCGCAGACGGGGCAAGCAACCGGCTGGGCATGAAAGCGGCGGTTAGCGGGGTCATGGTATTCCGCGGCGCAATCGGTGCAGAGCCCAAAGCCAGCCATGCTGGTGTTGGGACGGTCATAAGGGATGGATTTGACGATGGTGAAGCGCGGACCGCAATTGGTGCAGTTGATAAAGGGGTAACGGTAGCGCCGATCGGCGGGGTCGAAGAGCTCCCGCCGGCAATCTGGGCAGATAGCTAAGTCCGGTGAAACCGGCAGAAAGTCATTCGGTTCGTCTTGGCTCTCTCGAATTTCAAAAGCAGGGTAGGATTTCGGCTCAGCCGGCTGCACCTCAAAGCTATCGATGTGCGCCAGGGGCGGCGGGTTACGCTGCAAGTCTTGCACAAAGGCAGCGCAGGCGGTCGGAGTGCCGCTAATCTCGATTTCTACGCCATGCGCAGAATTGAGTACCCAGCCGGTGAGGGTGTGCTTTTGAGCCAGCAAATATACCGTGGGGCGGAAGCCGACGCCTTGCACAATGCCGGTGATCTGAATACGCTGGTTGATGCGGCTTACTCCTTGGCGGCTTCGGCTTTAGCGGGAATATGGGCTTTCAGCCAGTCAATCCAGGCTGGAATGCCTTCGCCCGTCTTGCAGGAGACTTCGAAAATTTGCAGCCCAGGGTTGAGCATCTCTACGCCCTGCTTGAAGTAATCCATGCGGAAATCAAGGTAAGGCAGTAGGTCAATTTTGTTGATCACGAGCACATCCAAGCCGCGGTAGATATTGGGGTATTTGTAGGGCTTATCATCGCCCTCGGGGATGGACGCCACGAGCACGTTAGCATGCGTGCCGAGCTTAAAGGAAGCTGGGCAAATGAGATTGCCGACGTTCTCGACGATCACCAGGTTGAGGTCTTCCAGCGGCAGCTGATTGAGCCCAAGCTCGAGCAGCACAGCATCCAAGTGGCACTGCCCACCGGTATTGATCTGTACTGCCGGCGCGCCTTGCTCAGCGATCTTATCGGCATCAATCGTAACTGGTGCTGTATCACCCTCTACTACGCCCACTTTAATTTCCGGGGGTAAATGGCTGAGCGTCTGCAAGATCAGGCTGGTTTTGCCGGCGCCAGGCGAAGCCATCAGGTTGAGACTGAACACGTTCATATCGTCCAGCCGAGCCTGATTGCCAGCCGCCAAGCGATCATTTGAGTCTAAAATTTTACGTACTACTTCAACTTTTTGGGTCATTTTCTACCTCATTTAATATTTCAATGGCATCCACTTGGAATTCTTCCCCCTGGATGATTTCCAGAGCAATGCTCTGGCAGCTCGGGCAAGGGGTTAATTCCTCAGTGAGGTCAAATTCCGTTCCACAGTCTTTGCAGCGTAAGCGTGCTGGGATATGAGTGAAGTGTAATTGGGCACCTTCGGCGAGCGTCCCTTGGCTGATGACATCCCAATAAAATTGCACCGATTCATCCACAATTGAGGAAAGCTGACCGAGCGACAAATATATATCGGTAACCTTGCTGGCAGCGCGCGCTGCAGCTTCTTGTGTAGCAATCTCTAGGATGCTCTCGGTGACGGCTAATTCATGCATTATCGGTATTATATCCTTTTCAGGGAAGAGTTAATCCGCCTGAGGAAAGTGGGGTCAAGCCGCAATAAGCCGTTCCGGGTGGCTGTAGATATCAAATTGGGTTTTCCGCAGGTAGCCGATAAGCGTGATGCCCGCTGAATCCGCGATTTGCACGGCGAGCGATGTGGGTGAAGTGCGCGAGACGATCAGCGGAATGCCCAAAGCGAGCGTCTTATAGACCATCTCCGAGCTGATGCGCCCACTGAGTAAAAGCGCGCGCGGAGTAAATGTGGCGTGTTGCAGCAAATACAGCCCGGCGAGTTTATCCACGCAGTTGTGCCTGCCTAAATCTTCTACCAAGATGGGCACAGACTCCCCATCGCTCAGTCCGGCACTATGAAACCCCCCGACTTGGTCATGCAGCGTCTGCATTGCCATGAACTGATCATAAAGCGCGATTACTTTGCCAGCCTGAATGCTGAAATCCACGCCAATCTTACGCGTAGCAATGTGGGGCTGCAAGCTGACGCCCGTGGAGGTGCGATGAAATTGTGCTGGCTTTTGGGTTGGGTGATTTAGCTGCACCAGGATGTGGTGGTCATCATCTTCGAATGTCACCCCTTCAATTTCTCCGAGGCTGGTGATGACGTTTTCATTGAAGAGAAAGCCGATGGCTAGTGCTTCCAGCGCGATGGGGGAGCAGATAAAGGTCAGCCAAGGTTCACCATTGACGGAGAGCGTTGCCGCATGCTCGCTAACGATGGGCGTGCTCTCAGGCGTTGTCTCCAGGGTTCCTTGGCGGTAATGCCAGATTGGGGTTTGGCTATAAGCTTCAGGCATGTTTATTCCTCTCGGTATGGTTTAGGCGGGGCTTCTTGGTGGAGATGGGAGCAAAGCAGCTCTGCGGCTTGGCTCACTAAAGCTGCAGTTTGCGGTGAAAGCACCTGTGAGAACTCAAACTCAAAGCCGCGCACGGAGAGCAGCCAGGCAGCGGGGCAGCGAGCATAAAGCGTCTGCGTGATTGCTAGCAGCTCCCCGATAGATAAGTGATGCGTGAAGGCTGAGTGTACCCAAGCTGGGCTAATCGGCTCAAAAACCAGATTTGGCAGCTCAGGTGAGTTGTGGGCGTCCACAAAGATGATTTGGCAGTAATCGATGAGATCCTCGGCTAATTCAGGCAGCAGCTGGTAAAGATAGAGCAGGCGCAGGCTGCCATCTTCGTTCCCGGTCCATTCGCCGGGTAATTCTGGCGATTGCAAGCCTAGCTGAGCTGCTAATTGGACGAGGATATGCCAGCCGGCACCGTCATCCTGACGGTCACGGTTGCCGTAGGCAATCACTAAGGTTTTTGGGTTCACTGAGGTGCTCATGAAAAAGCCTCCCTTGAATCATACCAAAAAGGGAGGCAGGTTTCCTTTCGATTTGCTTAGCGCTTTATCACCCGCAGCAGGTTACCTTGTGGATCGTAGACGCTCACTTCCATAGGCATGCTGCCAACGGCGTGTGTGGAGCACGAGAGGCAAGGATCATGTGCGCGGATCGCGTGCTCGACGCGGTTGAGCATGCCTTCACTGATATCCGGACCGTGCACGTAGGTTTTGGCAACATCGTCCACAGCTTTGCTCATGGCATAGTTATTATGCCCGGTGGCGACGATCAAATTGGCTTTGCTAATCTGCCCGTAGGAATTGACCCAATAATGGTGGATCAGCGTTCCACGCGGCGCTTCGATCACGCCGACGCCTTGTTCGCGCGGCTCTTGATGGGTGTTGCGGATATCGGTGCTGAGAATATCTGGATCCTCCAGCAACGCGCGCGTTCTTTCCGCAGCGAACAGGGTTTCGATCAGGCGGGCATAGTGATAGTGTAATGTGTTTTCGACCGGTAAGCCGTGATTGAGCGCTTTAAAGCGCTGAAATTCGGCATTAGCTAACGGCGTGTCGATTTGGTTAACCGCATTGAGCCGACCCAGCGGACCCACACGATAAACGCCTTCGGGATAGCCCAGCTTCTTATAGTAGGGGAATTTGAGATAAGACCATGGCTCCACGTGCTCGGCAATGTAATCCAGGTAGGATTGCGGGTCGAATTTCTCGAGCTGCTGCCCATCCCGACCCACAAGTCGGATTTTGCCATCATACAGCTCTAAGCTGTTTTGCGGTGTCACTAGGCTCATATAGCCGGTGGGGAAAACAGCAAATTCTCGAATGGTTTCCAGGTTTGCTTCTACCCAGCGGGTGGCAATCTGCAATCCAGTCTGAATGGTGGCGATTTGTTCATCCAGCTGCGCTAGTAAGCTGTCACGCGCGTCTATAGTGAAAGCGTGACTGACCCCGCCTGGTACGGCAAAGGTGGGGTGGACACTGCGTTCGCCCAGCGCACTGATGATTGACTGGCCAAATTTGCGCAAGCGTACTGCTTTGAGGGTTAGCTCGGGGTCGGCTTGCACCAGCCCAACCACGTTGCGGGTAGCGGGGTCATGGTCAAAGCCGAGGATTAGGTCTGGTCCGGCTAACTCGAAGAAGTGCATGCCATGGCTCTGAATCACCTGACCCATGTGCATGAGCTCGCGTAAGAGGGCAGCTGGTCGAGGGGGTGGGCAACCGAGAACGGCATCGCCTGCCTTTGCAGCAGCTAAGTGATGGCTCACCGGGCAAATACCGCATATCCGTGGGGTGATTTGGGGCATTTCCTGCACCAGCCGACCTTCGCAGAATTTTTCGAAGCCGCGGAATTCATTCACATGAAAGTAAGCATGCTCCACCGAGCCATCTTCTTTCAGATGAATGGTCACTTTGGCGTGCCCCTCGATGCGGGTTACGGGTTCAATTGTTATTTTTTGGGCAGTCATCTGTCCTCCTAATGCCAGTCGTTATAGTCGCCAGAGACTTCTGGAATTCTGCCCTGGGCGAGCTCGGAAAGTACATAGAAAATTGCATCAGCGCTGGGTGCACATCCTGGTAAGAATACATCCACCTTCACCACGTCACTTACCGGACGGACATGCACCATGCGAGCAAGCTCAGGGTCATCCGGAATTTTGCCGCTTTCGTCGGTGCTCTCGGTTTGCACGTAAGCGCGCTCGAGTGCAGCTTGGTCGCCAGTGAAGTTGCGCATAGCCGGTACGCCGCCAAAGACGGCGCAATCGCCCAATGCCACCAATATTTTACAGCGCGAACGCATCTTTTTAGCCACCTCTTCGTTGTAGGTGTTGCTGATCCCGCCTTCTAGGATGCCAACGTCCACGCCATCCCTATCCGGCTCTTTCAAGTCCGTAATCGGCGTGGCGCGCAGTTCAACCAGTTTGAGCAGCTCCACAATGCGCTCGTCCATATCCAAGAAGGACATGTGGCAGCCAGCGCAGCCTGCCAACCAATCTGATGCTACTTTAGGTTTTGCCATGGTTTAACCTCTCTTTACTCACATTTTCAGCTGAACGGAAATTGGCTCGGCGGTCAGCGCTTCTTTCCAGGTTTTCACACTCTTCAAACCCACCAAGTCTGCTAAGGCGTTAATCACTTCTAATGAAGAGCGAACACCTTCTGGTGCAATCAAGGCAGGTTTACTCTCTTGCAGTCGGCCGTCCGTACTCAGGTAGTGCCCGCTTTCTTCTGCCCACATCGTTGCCGGCAGGATTACATCTGCCCGCTCTGTGAGCGCTGAGGGATAGCTGGCATATACTATTAATGAAGGTATCCCTTTGCAGCGCTCAACGAGCACATCGTTAGGGGTTTCATCGCCTAGGGCGATCAGCGCCGTCTCAATCGTCTTGCTATCCGGCTCGACTTTATAATGCAATTGTGCCGCTGCTAAGCTGTTGGCTTTGCCTTTAATAATCAGGATGGGGATCCCCTCGCCTTGGGCAAAAAGGACTAACTGTAGCAAGGCTTCATAGTTATCCTCAGTGGCAAAGTCTCCGCCAATCACAATAACTGGATGGACAGCATCGGCTAGTAAACGAGCCGCTTTTTGCAGGCGATTAGCGTCCATATCGGTATTTTCGAGGACGGCAGCTAATTTCTTTTCATAGTATTTTTGATTAATCTGCATGTGAATATTGCGGGCGTAGAGAAAGCCATTTACAAAATCAAGGTATCCTCCGGGGCTAAGTTGTAGACTTACTGCGCAGTAGGGGCACAATCCATTAGGCTGATCCGAGACCGTGATGAGCTGTGTGCCACCCCAATTCTGGCGTTTGAGGAAAAATCCAGCCACTTGGTGGTCCGTTTGGAGGTCAATACCGATAATAAGGGCTGCATCCACTGCTTTGAGGGCATTTAAGTCAGATTCAAAGGGTTCATCGAGATCGTCAGCGAGCCTGGTACTGCATAACGCAGCTTCGTCATCTTCCGTTAGGTAAATTCGTGTGCATTTAAAACCAGTTTGGAAAAGTTCAGACGTGTTCGTTAATGTTTCTAGGGGCAGGCGGGCTGAAACGAAAGCAGCCTTGATCTCATGCGAGCCTGTTTGCAGCTTTTCAGCAGCTACACTTAGCGCTTCCTCCCACGTGGTTGGCTCCAGCTTGCCATTTTTACGGATGAGCGGCGTGGTGAAGCGCTTGTAACCAGTTTCCAGTGGTTCATAGCGCCCTTGCTTGCAGAGCAAGCCTTCGTTCATGGGAGAATCCCAGATGCCCTCGATGCGTACGAGGTGGTTATCGCGTGTGAGCACATCGCGCTCGCAGCCCAAGCTGCAGTCAGTGCAGACTGAAACTGTATGGGCAAGGTCGGTTTCGCGCCCAAGGTAAGCGCTGCGGCGGTCCATCAATGCACCGGTGGGGCAAATCTGCACACAAGCGCCACAGGAGACGCAGGAGCTTTCACCCAAGGGCACGCCAAAATCCGCCACTAAGATGCTGCTTGCGCCGCGGTCTTCAAAGCCTAAGGTAAAGTTGCCTACCTTCTCCCCGCATACGCGCACACAGCGCCGGCAAAGGATGCAGCGATTGTTCTCTTGGAAGATATACGGATGTGAGGCATCCACCGCATAAGGCTTATAGTCAGGCGTGAGCGGCCAATGGGTGAGTCCCTGTTCATAAGCTGCGGCTTGCAGCTCGCAATCACCGTCGGTTTCTTGGCAATACATGCAGAAATGATTGCGCTCGCTAAAGAGCATTGCAAGCACAAACTTGCGTGCCTCCTGCGTTTTGGGCGTATTAGTATGCACGACCATGTTGTTGTTCACTGGCAGCGTGCAGCTCGGTTGCAGGATGCGTGCTCCTTCTACCTCCACCATACACAGCCGGCAGCCACCGTAGGGAATTAAACTGGGGTGATAGCATAAGCGCGGGATTTTGACCCCGGCTGCTTCGGCTGCTTCCAGTACGGTGGTGCCTTCTGGAACTTCTACTTGAATACCGTCAATTGTGAGTGTAATCATAAATCTCGCTCCATCTCATTGTGTGTTAAACCAAGGCAGGAATGCTCAAGGAGCAAGCGCCTGCTGGACAAACATTTAAGCGAATATGCGCTTCCACTTCGTCGCGGAAACGGTAGAGCATATCCCGCAAAGGAACAGCCGCCGTCTGACCGAGCCCGCAGTTAGAGAGTTCGTTTAGTTGGAAGCTGATTTGCTCTAAGGTTTTCAGATCTTCCATTTTGCCTTTGCCTTGGCAGATTGCAGAAAGGATTTGATAAGCTTTCTCAGTGCCTACCCGGCAAGGAGAGCATTTCCCACAGCATTCCTTGCGGAAAAAGTTGAGCAGAACTCGCGCCAGGTCTACGACGCAAACCTCGTCGTTGCAAATCAGCAGCGCTCCGCTGCCCAAAGCCACACCAGCCTTAGCGAAAGAGGCAAAATCCATGGGTGTATCCTGCAGGCTGGAAGGGATAATTGACCCGCCGGAACCACCAGTTTGCGCCATCTTGAAATAACCATTCTTCATCCCCTTCCCATAGAGGGTGATGATTTCGCGTAAGGTGATGCCCATAGGGACTTCGATCAATCCAGTGACATTCAGGTTGCCTAAAATGGTGTAAACCTTGGTACCTGGGCTGGTGGCAGTGCCAAAGGAGCGGAACCAATCCGATCCGTTGAGGATGATGGGGGCAATATTAGCCAGGGTCTCCACGTTATTCACTAAGGTGGGCTTGCCCCACAATCCTTCAGTCGTGGGGTAAGGCGGGCGGGAGCGCGGCTCACCACGCTTGCCTTCGATGGACTCAATCAGGGCAGTTTCTTCACCGCAAATATAAGCGCCCGCGCCTGTATGAATGTGCACATCGAAGGCGAAACCAGAACCCATAATGTCCTCACCCAGCAAACCAAATTGCTTCGCTTGGGCGATGGCATTTTCCATGCGCTCAACCGCAAGTTGGTATTCCCCGCGGATATAGATGTAGCCCTCACTAGCGCCAACAGCGTAACCTGCGATGAGCATACCTTCGATGATGCGGTGCGGATCACCCTCCAAGATCAGGCGGTCTTTAAAGGTGCCTGGCTCGCTTTCATCAGCATTGCAGACAACATATTTTTGATGCCCATAAGCCTTGCGCACAAAGCTCCATTTAAGCCCGGCGGGGAAACCCGCTCCACCGCGGCCTTGAAGCCCGGAGGCTTTGATTTGGTTAATGACTTCTTCCGGAGCCAATTCCAAAGCAATACCGAGTGCCTGGTAGCCATCGTGGGCAATGTAATCTTCGATGTTGTTGGGGTCGATTTGCCCAACGTTCTTAAGCACGATGCGGTTTTCAGCTGGCAATGATCCTTTGCGGGTATAGACCCAGGCAATACGCCCAGAGAGGTCGTAGGACGGAGCAAGCTTTTCCTCGACGATACGACCTTTATATAAATGCTCTTCAATGATGAGAGGGACATCTTGGGGCGAAACGGGGCCATAAATAACCGCTTCCGGGTAAATAATTACTAAAGGTAAGGAAAAACAATGTCCCACGTCCTCAATCAGCGAAAGAGAAACTTCATCTTGCAATCCGTAACGATGCAATTCTTCCCGGAAAACTTGCTCGATGCGATCGGCTCCTTGCTGAACGCTTAGCAGGTCATGGGAGATCAAAACCATAGAGCGAATAACTTTCATGGCATTCTCCTAATCGTACCGGCTGAGGATATGAGGGATCTGCTCGGGTTCCAGGTTACCGTAGAGATCAGTATCCACAAGCATCACTGGCCCAATGCCACACACACCCAGGCAGCTGGTGGTGAGAAATGTCCAGCGGTTGTCTGGGGTAGTTTCACCCGGTTCGATATCCAGAGCCTTCTTCAAGGCTTCCAATATTTGCCTGCCTCCGACCACATGGCAGGGGGCGCTTTCACAAAATTGGATTACATGCTTTCCGCGCGGTTGCGTGGAAAGCATACGATAAAACGTAGCCACGGATTGAATTTCTGAGCAGGGGAGCTGCATCCGAGCCGAGAGCTGCTTAATTGCCTCCGGAGAGATAAAACCTAACTCATCCATCACAGCTTTCAAAATCGGGATCAGTTCTGAGCGGGATGTACCATGTGATTCCACAATTGTGGTGATCACTGCGGTGGTTTTCTCATCCGCTATGACCTGATTTTCCATTGGAACCTCTTCCTTTCTTTAGGGCTAGAACTTAATTGACAGTAATGGCACCAAAAGCGCAGAGTTGATAACAAATGCCGCACTTGATGCACAGGTCTGGGTCAATATGATGCGTTTGTTTTCGTTCGCCTGTGATCGCATTAGCAGGGCAGTTGCGCGCACAAACTGTGCAGCCTGTGCAGATGCCATCCATTATTTCGTATTTAATCAATGCGCGGCAAACATGCGCTGGGCAGCGTTTTTCGTAAATATGGGCTTCGTATTCATCCAGAAAATAGGTGAGGGTAGAGACTACTGGGTTTGGTGCGCCTTGACCAAGACCGCAAAGGCTGTTTTCTTTGATATTAGTGCATAGCATCTTCAGCGTTTCGATGTCGTCATCTTTACCCTTGCCTGCACAAATGTCTTGCAGAATCTCCAAAATGCGGCGGGTGCCAACACGGCAAGGGACACACTTGCCGCAGGATTCTTCCTGAATGAATTCCATAAAAAAGCGGGCAATATCCACCATGCAGGTGCCTTCGTCCATCACGATCATGCCGCCAGAGCCCATGATGGAACCTACCTGACCGAGCGTTTCGTAGTCTACTGGCAGATCAAGCAGAGATTCTGGGATACATCCACCCATGGGTCCGCCAGTTTGCACAGCCTTGAATTTTTTCTCCCCTTTGATGCCATTGCCTACATCGAAAACGATTTCACGCAAGGTGATGCCAAAAGGAACTTCGATAAGACCAGTATTTTTCACATCGCCGGCGAGAGCAAACGTTTTTGTCCCTTTGCTTTTCTCCGTACCCATGCTGGCAAACCACTCGGCACCCTTGAGGATAATTTGGGGCACATTGGCATAAGTTTCTACGTTGTTAATGTTCGTGGGCTTGCCCCACAACCCTTTCTGTGCCGGGAAGGGCGGTCTTACGCGCGGTTCACCGCGCCCGCCTTCAATGGAAGCCATCAGTGCAGTTTCCTCACCGCAAACGAAAGCCCCAGCGCCCATACGCATTTCTAAGTCGAAGCTGAAGCCGGAGCCCAAGATGTTTTCCCCTAACAAACCCAAGGTACGGGCTTGTTTCATCGCCAGGTTCATCGTGCTCACCGCAATGGGATATTCTGCACGGCAATAGACATAACCCTGGCTGGCGCCAATCGCGTAGGCAGCAATGATCATGCCCTCAATCACCGAGTGGGGGTCGCCCTCCAGCACACGCCGGTTCATGAAAGCACCTGGATCACCTTCATCTGCATTGCAAACGATGTATTTAATATCTCCTGGTGCCTGTCTTGCAAAGCGCCATTTGAGCCCGGTCGGGAAGCCGGCACCACCGCGCCCGCGCAACTTAGCATCCAGCACTTCCTGAATGACTTCTTCAGGCGTCATCTCGGTGAGCACCTTGCCGAGCGCCATATAGCCGTCGTTAGCGATGTAATCTTCGATATTGAGCGGATCAACCACACCAACATTGCGCAGCACCACACGGACTTCCTTTGCCTTGGGAGCTGCCAATTCTTCATCAATGGGTCGCACCATTGGGGCAGCATAATCCTGCAGGATGCGCCCTTTAATAAAATGCTCTTCAACTAATTTGGGAAGGATTTCTTTATTCAGATTGATGTAGTGCGTTCCCTCCGGATAGACGACCATGTCTGGACCTTCGGTTTGGGGATCACCTAAGCGCGGGGTTTCCAAAACGCGCACCTCATCGATCAAGCCTTGTTTAATCAGCTCATCGTGGAGCGCGTCGATGATTTCGTATGCCCCTTTTTCCACACAAATCGGATCAACGGAGACCAGCACTGTAGATCTGTAAAAAGCCATTTTTTTTACCTTCCTATACGTGTTTTAAATTTCGAGTAGCACCTTTGCAATGCAAGCTATATGTTTACTAAGTATTCAGTAACAACTTGACCATTAACCACATGTTTTTCCATGATGGTGGCAGCTTTTTCGGGTGAGACGTGCCCATAAGTTACCATTTCTTTATCCGGTAAAATTACCTGCACAACTGGCTCGAAGGAATCGATCCCGATGTTGCCGGTTTGGCGGATAATGACATTATCCAAGTTGTGCTCTTCCACAAATTTTAGGATAGCTTTGAGCGTCTCCCGCGCGCCGGCTGCGATGCCGACGGTGCCCATACCAACGATGATTTCAGTCTTACCGCTGGCTGATTTCAACTCTTGTTTGCGTTGCGCTTCTTCGCGCATTTTCTTGAGATCTTCAAGAGATTTTATCGTAACCATATCATTCTCCTTTTATATCAACTCTAAAGCGTTAATGCCTTCAGAAAAAATGGAGCGCAGATAGCGGATTACCTCTGGGTTGCAAAGAGGCAAATCGCCTAACTCTCTTTTTAAGTCTTGATCGTCGAAATAAAACTCTTTGCCATCTTTTCTAATCCAGAAAATCCAGTGCACTTCAGGTGTACCAACTTCTAAGGTTAATAAAGTATCCACTAAATCGCCGAGAGGCATGCGGTCAATATGGCTGAGCTGAAAACGCACTTCAACCGTCGTGCCATTCCCTTCTTCAGAGCTTATGGAAAGCGACCCGTTACAAGCCTCAGCAGCCGCTTTAAGTAACGGTAGACCTAAGCCTACCTTCCGTTCGGTACGGCTCGTCACAAAGGGGTCGGTAACCATTGTAATCATCTCTGGGCTCAAGCCTTTTCCATTATCTGTAATCCTGACCAAAAGTGTGTCTGTTGCTTGGTCCTCTTCTATCTCGATTTTTATCGTTGTTGCACCAGCAGAGACGCTATTGGCGGCTAAATCGAGAATGTGTAGAGAAATTTCTCTCAATGAACCGCCTCTTTCGCTTGGATTTCTTGGATGACGCGGGGAAATCGATTCGGTTGAACCTTACCTTGAATATTATCGTCTACGACGATTACTGGAGCTTGGCTGCAAGCGCCTACGCAGCGGCAAACCTCTAAGGTGATTAATCCATCCGGAGTGGTATTCCCCGGCTCGATGCCTAAAAGCTGCTTCGCTTTCTCGATGATTTGGTCAATCCCGCCAACATAACAAGCGGTGCCTAAGCAGAATTTAATTGTATGCTTACCTCGCGGCTCAGTGGTAAAGAAAGAGTAAAAGGATACAACACCATGCACCTTGCTCACGGGCACGCCGAGAGCTTGGGCAATGTATGCTTGCATTGGTTTGGAGATAAATCCAATTTCTTGTTGCACTTGATTGAGCACAACCATGGTGGCGCCGTCTTTGTGGGCATTTTGGGCAATGATTTCGTCAATAATACGCTTCTGTTGTGGATTTTCGAGGGGATTTTGGGTGTTCGTGTTTTCCATTAAGACTAAAATTCTCCTTACCGCTGCATTAGACAATAATTATTGTGAAAATAATCGCAATCAGTTTAATCCAGGAATGGATTGCGGTCAACCCCGCGTGTTAGTTCTGTAAGAGCAACATAATAATGTCCTAATGTAGCAAAATAGAAATGTCCTAATCAAGATTCGGAGCTATGAAATCGTCGCTCATTATTCCGAGTTTTTTCAAAGGAACGATAAAATCATGACGAACAGCGAAATAGAGCCTTTCCCCTCTTACTCCCCTTCC
>ERZ1026796.1224-NODE-1224-length-17715-cov-2.540482_pt1 | contig 17715 bp, 10 predicted proteins | sample MGYA00520874_ERZ1026796 | MGnify/ENA primary metagenome ERZ1026796 (study PRJEB33270, sample SAMEA104284474) | anaerobic digester metagenome | biome: Anaerobic digester microbiome; feature: mesophilic sludge digester; material: Anaerobic digester biomass...
TGATTGGCAATGATTCCCACCACCACCTCGGTGGCGGCGGGAATGGGTTTGCTGAGAACCAGTTCCAAAATTCCCAGAAAATCATTGCGGCTTGCCAGGTTGTGAAAACCACTGTATATGGGAATTGCCAGCCTGTCCCGCACCTCACGGCTGGTCTGATAGATCCCCAGGGCGGGATGGAGGGTGGGCAGTTCGACACCGTGTTTGAGTATCACTGCCATGCGGTCATCCTCCACCTGAATGCCCAGGGGAGATGGCAGGATGCCCGGATGCTGAATCCGGAACAGCGGCTGGTGACAGAACCAGCAGGTTTCCTCGGTACCCTCGTTCAGTTCACCACAATATGGGCAGTTCAGTGCCACCGGGCGGGTTTCATGGGCATCGCGGCTGGCAGGTTCGGATTCAGCAGCGGTAACTGCCTGCACCCAGGACACCGCACCGCGTGCCGCAAGGTATTCCAGTTCCTGCCTGACAGTCTGCAGGCGGTGCCCAAACAGACGCCGCATTTCCTGCTGCAGTGAAGGCAGCCGGGCGCCCATTCCCCCCATGACAACTCCAGCCAGCCGGGAAGGTTTCATATCAGCATCCATCATAACCTTCAGCACCGCGTCCCGGCTCATGTTCACCAGCTCCCGCCGGAGGGAGGGTGTCAGGTCGTTGTCAAAGGCGATGGGATCCGGTGATAAATTCTCCACACCCGGTCTCAGGCGGATTTCTCCAGCACGGGCAAGCACTTTCGTTTCCATGGCGGAGATCTCCAGGATGGCTGCTTCCACCTCGCTCCCGTCCAGGTGGACGATGCACACTGCAGCCGGTTTTTTCCCATGCAGCTGACCTGCACCCGCGGCGCAAGCGGTAAACCGATCCACCAGACGGACATTTTCAATGCGGCTGAGTCGCGCAGCATCCAGCAGCGCCTGCTTCTGGGATTGTTCAAACCAGCCGGGATGGGCAAGCACCATCAGATGGACAGTCTCCACCGAATTAATTTCAGCGGTCTGCCGGAGTTGTTCCAGCAGACAGGCTGCGGCGCGCACCGGAGAGTACCGGTTGCCGTGCAGCAGGACTGAACCTTCGCCAAAGGCATCCATCTCCAGCTGACAGGTGAAAAGTCCCAGGCGGGTTTGCAGGAGCGGATCATCCAGCCGCCTGCCGAGCAGCAACATCAGCAGTTCCAGCCGGTTCTCCGGGTCGTGATGGGTTAATATTTGCGCCGCCCGTCCCACCACCGGCTCGCCATCCAGGGTGGTTGTAACCATCATGGGAATGAGCGATCTGCCGGCTGCATCTCCCAGAATCAGAGGACCGCGCGGGCTGCTGCGCGCCATCACCGCGTGGCTGATGCCAAGGTCCAGACCAAGAATAAATGTGTCCATTAATTTCGTTTAGGATTTTGGTTCAACTGCAATCACCACCCGCGCCCGGCGCAGGATTTTCTCCTTCCACAGGTAGCCGCGCCGCTCCACAGTTAAAATCGTATCCGGAGGGATGTCGCCGCGTTCCTCGGTGATGCTCACCTCGCAGGTGGCTGCGTCAAACCGGTCTCCGGCTGAAATTTCCACCACGCAGACATCCTGCTCCTCCAACAATTGGAGAAATTGGTTGCGGAGTGCATTGACCGATGAGAACATGTCCTGGTCGGATCCGCCGTGCTTGATGATGCGGTCCAGACTGTCAGCCACCCGCAGCAGTGAGAGTAAAATCCGGCGCATTTCGTGGCGCCGATCCTCCTCCAGGTCGCGTAGGCGGTCCTCCAGGTCTGATCCATGCCGGATGAGATTGCTGATGGTCGTGCGCACCACCAGGCGGTTGACATGTTCCAAATCAAGCGGCTTGCCGGCTTCCACGAGTTGTGCCAGTGATTCCGGCAGTCCCTCAGCGGGGGCATTCTCCGCTTCACTCAGTTCAAAGAGATGTGAATCCGTATCCTTCATGCCTGCACCTACATGTCAAAATTCGGAGCAAACAATCCGCTCTGGGGATCGTCAAAGGTGGTCTGGCGTTTGATTTGCACATCCAGCAGCGGGACAGACTTTTCAGGCGTGGGGATGAGTGGAGTGAGGGGCACCAGGGTGTTTAAATCCGGCAGGGCGGGGGCGGGGGGCTGGCAGTATTTCTCAACCAGCTCACTCACATCCGCTGCCAGACTGAGGGTTGAAATCAGGAAGACGTCATGCCCCATGCGCATGGGTGTATTCAATAACGCCGTACCCGCCCGCGCCACTTCCTGGGCGTCACGGCTGCCTTTTTTCTGGACTTTGGTCTGCTGGAGGCGGATATGCCTGCGCAGTGTATCGAGGGACAGGATGCCGATTTCAGGATCCTCCAGGTCGGAGAGGATTTCATAAGGGGTCTGTGAATAGGGGTGTTTGATTTGCATAGGTCACCTCGCCTTTAATAGCCGCGCAGTCCCTTCAGGGATTGGCGGACGGACTCCAGGTTTCGTGAAATTTGCTGGTTGTCGGGGTCGTTATGGTGGGCTTCCTCCAGCATCCGCACCGCAGTATCCAGGGCGTTGATCGCTGAAGACCGGTCGCTACCGGCAATATCAGCGGCATGATTGGTGATTTTCACCGCTTCGCTGTTGATCAAGTCGGCGCGCAGTACCGCCAGTTCATGATAATGCTTGATGATTTTATGATCGCCGGGAGTGGCGCGGCGGGCTTCATCCAGGATTTTCAGGGCGGCATTAAATTCAGCGATGGCTTCATCATAACCCAGGCTGCCGCTGCGATAATCCGCAATGGCATGGTTCACGCGCTCAATCGCCTGGCTGACCCTGCCGGCAATTTGTGATACCGCCACCTGACTTTGTTTATCCTTGAGCGGCTTGGAGGCGGGCAATATCTTCAACGCCATCTCCACCAGCCTGCCGGCTTCCCGGGGATTGCCATCCTCCAGCAGTTTGTCCACATCCTTCAGGGTTTCCGCTACGATGAGTTTCTCGGCATCCGCTGTTTTCCCACCGTGGGTTTTCAATCTCTGCAATGCGGTCAGAGCGCCATCCAGGTCGCTGGCTGCCAGGGTTCTCACCTGGTCCAACAATGCCTGCTGAATCAACTCACGCGCCTGGCGGTCGTTGGGGTTGTCATCCAGGTGCGCCTGTAAAATGTCAATTGCCTCCTCCAGCTGGGCTTCCTTAAGCAGCGAGCGCGCCATGCCCACCGGGTTGAGTGCATCCAAAATAATCTGCGCTTCGTCGGGTAATATTTTCAATGCCTCCTCAGCCATCCGGCGCACCCGGTCTTCCACATTTGCCAGCTTCCAGTACAGCGGTCCACTGGGAATGCCATATGAAACCGATCTGCCCTGCTTTTGCATATCTTCCATTATTTTGTGCAAGGCATGAGCGGCGACCATCTCCATGTTCCACTGCGCCATCCATTTGCGGTGGCGGACTGCATCATCAGGCTTGTTGTCGGTGGAATATGCCCCGACAAACTGCTGGTGCACCTCCCTCACCCGGCTGCGGATGGTTTCGTAACGCAGGCGCTGCATGTCATCCCGGGATACATCCTGTTCGTAAACGGGTCTGCGGTTCTGCACCCAGCGCATCCAGTAACTGTCATCCTCCACCGCCATCGCCCAGTATGCCAGTGTCCGCCGCCAGTAATCATCCCGCCGGGCGGAATGCGAGCTGGTGACTTCCATTACGATTGCCTGGCGGTGATAAAGCATTGCCAGCTGGTGGATCACATCGGTGCGGGGATTTTCAGGGATGCGCTTCAGCAGGTTTTCCAGCAAATTGATGGCATCCTCGCCGGAGACGTTTCCGCCTGCGGTGATTTCAGCACTCCCGACCGCTTCCAGGTAACGGGCGGGAGCGGGATTCTCCGCATCCAGCTTGGCGGCTTCCTGCAAAGCCTCGCGCGCCGCCTGCCAGCGCTGATCCCTGGCAGCCCGCGCCGCCTGGGCGAGCAGCACACCCCCCAGGGCGCAGCGGGCATCCCGGTCGTCCTCATCCAGCGCCAGCACGTCATGGTATGCCTGGCGGGCGTCCTCCAGCCGGTCGGCGGATGTAAATGCTGCCGCCACGGCGCGCAGAGCGGGGATGGAGCGGACGGTTTTTGCCAGTTGGTGGGCATCCACCAGGTTTCCCTGCCGCAGCTGGACAATTGCCAGCAAAAGCGATTCCTCCGGCTGGGAGGGCATGCCGCTTTCCTCCAGGGTCCGGCGGGCAGCTGCCAGGTCCCCCTGGGCAAGCTGGCACATGCTTAATGCCAGCAGAATTTGCCGCCGGTTTTCCCCCTGGATTCTTTCCGCCGCCAACTCCAGCCTGGGCAACGCTTCCAGGGCTTTGCCGGTGCGCAGCAGAGCCATGCCATAATTGTAAGCCGCCACGGGGTCATCCGGATTGGCTGCCGCCAGCCGTGCCAGGGGCACGACCGCCGCGTCGGCATCCGCCAGGCTCAGGTGAGCCAGCCCCTCCCACAGGTCGGCTTCGGTTTGGGGAGCGCCCAGCCTGCGGGCACGCTCCGCCAGTTTTACTGCGGTTGGAGTGCCCATTGACTGCCAGGCTGCCAGCAGAATCATCTGCCGCAGCGCCGCCCGCAGATCATCATCGGTTTGATACAGGACATAATAATGTTCCCAGGCTTCAGCAGCCTTGAGGTATTCACCCTTTTTATACTGTTCCACGCCCGCCAGGTACCAGGCGCGCGCCAGGTTCAAACCCAGCCGGGCTTCGTCGGGATGCCGCTGCTGGAGTTCCGTCCAGAGTTGAACCGCAGCCGGATAATCCCCGTCAAGGGCGGCAATCCAGCCTGAATAATACAGGACACGGTCGGAACGGTCACCGCCTGCCAGGGCGCGGCGCAGGGCTGCGGCAGCGTCTCCGGGGCGGTCCAGCAGATACAACACCACACCCAATGAACCGTCATTTTCCGCCCGGCGGTACTCCTCAACTGCCGTGGAAAGCGCCCCCTGCATTTCGGAAATGATGCCGCGGAGATTCCATACCTCGGTTGTGAGCGGGACATCCCTGGGAAAGGCTTTCAAGGCTGCTTCAGCATCCTTCAACCTGCCATTGGCAAGCAGCATGCGCGCCTGCGCCAGTCCGGCTTCCAGGCTGATCTCCGAATATGGCTGGGCGTCGCTGTAATGGATGGCAGCGGCGTTGATATCCTGCTGCCGCAGGGCAATATGCCCCATCTGCAGACTGGCGCGCCCCGCCCATATCCCATCAGACATCCCCACCCGCTTGAAGAGATCCAGGGCGGGTTGATAATCGGGCTTGGGGCTGGCGGCGGCTTTCCACGCCAGGGTGCAGCCCAGCCAGTAGAGTGTCTCGGGAGTTTCACCGGCTTTTTCCAGTGATTCGCGCAGGGCGGCTTCGGCTTTGTCAAATTGATGCCCTGCCAGACGGGTGCGTCCCAATGGCAGCAGCGCCTTAGGTTCCAGCGCGGCAATTGGCTCCAGGACCACCTCCGCTTCCGGCATTTTCTTCAGCGCCACCAGGCACACGCCCAGTTTCAGCGCCGCTGCCGGGTTGGAGGGTTGAATCAGGTGGAGCCGTTCGTAATATCCGGCTGCCTCCTCCCACTTTTGTTTTTCAAATAACAAATCCGCCATCAGCAGGTTGGCTTCGGCATGGTTGGGATCCAGTTTTAATGCCTCATTCGCCTCACTGCGGGCGGATTCCTTATCTCCTGCCAGGGCGTACGCCTGTGCCAGTTCCGCCCGGTACACCGGATTATCCGGCGTCATCGAAGCCGCCGCCTTCAACCACTGCAGTGCCAACTTCAGGCTTTCCTCTTTGCCAGCCGGGGTATGCCGCAGGTAAATGCTGCCCAGCAGAAACGCCGCATCCGGTTGTTTCTCATTCAATTTAAGCGACTCCGCCAGTTCCGCCGCGGCTTCGGCATGCCGGTTAAAGTGGGCATGCACCTGACCCAGCAGGGCATGTACCAGCGGATCGCGGGGATTGACCTTGCGGACGGCTTCCAGGGGCGCCTGGGCTGCTTCCCACTCACCCAACAGGACTGCCCCATGCCCCAGCGCCATCTGCGCTGGCGGGAAGGCGGAGAGTACTTCCAGGGTCTTCCGCGCCACATTCATCGCCGCATGGATCTGCGCCTGGGTGGAACTGGATGTCACCAGACAGCCTTTTTGCAGGTAATCCATCACCTGGTTGAACGGCTCATCCGGGGGCAGATGGCGGCGCGCCCGCAGGAAGTCCAGACAGAGCTTGAGGGCATCCTCCGACCGGTCGTTGTTTTGTACAATGCGCATCGCCAGCGCCCCCATCGCCACATCATCCAACGGGACCCACTGGCGGGCGCGGTCAAAGTCCTGCAGGGCGGAATCCGTCAAGCGGTTTGCCCGGTGGATTTTCCCCCGCAGGAGGTAGGCATCGCCAAGCACCTGCTGCTGGGCTGAGGCAAGCGAATGAACCGAGGTTAATTCCAGGATAATTCCATTGACCAGCTTGAATGCCTGGTTCTGCCGGCGGCTGGCATGAAGCTTTTGGGCATGGGCGATCTGCCGCTTTTGGTTGTTGAGCCGGCGTAATACACGCCTGCGCCTGCGTTCCTGCAGAATCCCCCCGGCATCCCGTTCCAGCGGCGCGGCTTGATCCGCCATATTCCCCGCCCGCATCACCGCTGCCAGCTCCTGTCGGGCGATGACCGGGAAGAAGATCCGCAGCAGGTAGGGCAGGATCAACATTTCCAGGAAGCGCCCGCCGAGCGTCACCAGAACCGTGTAAAAACCCTTGTGCCACCACAGCCACCAGGAGGCATAAAAGAGATAATAAACACCGGCATCAAATATCAGATAATAAAGGATGCGCGCTGGGGGGTTGTTCAAGCGCACAATGCGCCCCCAGCGATTTCCAAATGCTTCAAACACCAGACCTGAAAAAATGAGGGCAATCCAGACATTGCGCTGCCAGAGATACATGAAGGCACCCCCGCCCAGCGCTGCCAGCAGGGCAAGCACGTTGAAGCCAGCCTCCCGCTTGCCAAGGGCGCGGATGATCTCCACGATCATCCCCAAAACCGCAACTCCCAGTGCAGCCAGCCCGACCCATATCGATGTTGAGGTCATTATGTACCGCCTTTATCCTCCCAGCTGGCGTTCCAACTGGGTGCAGAGAGTTTTTATTTGCGTCTGGGTGGGGTTTAATTCCAGCGAGCGGCGCAATGAATCCAGCGCCTTTTCCTTTTCGCCCATGGCTTTATAGGTGATCCCCAGGTCGCGCAGGATGACGTAGTTGTCGTTGTTTTTCTCCAGTGCCTGCAAAAGCACCTTCACGGCATCCGCCGGGCGGTGGATGATATTGTAAATGCGCCCCAATTCCAGGCAGACGCCCACCTCGCCCCCCAAAAGGCTGCGCGCCTCCTCCAGCAGGCTGATGGCTTCCCCGTACTGGTGATTCTGGCGCATCTGCCGCGCCTGTACCAGCATGGTTGCCACTTTTGCCACGCGTTCATCACGCTTGCGCGGCGGGGGCGCCGCCGTTTCAGCAGCCAGCGCATCCAAGCCCGAGATAAATTCATCCGCCGACTGAAAACGATCCATGGGTTCAATGGAAACCGCCCGCATCAGGAATTCATGCACCGCTTCCGGGATCTGGGGTTTGAAAACCCGCGGATCGGTGCGCGGCATCCGCTGGATTGCCTCCAGGCAGGCTCGCTGCGCCAGGTGGGTTAACAATTGCTTGTTCGCCGCCTGCAGCGGATTCCGCTGGAGGAACTCCATCACCGCCCGGTTGCCCACTGCTTCCAGGTCCAGGCAGACATGCCCGGTGACCATCTCGTAAAAGATCACCCCCAATGAGTACAGGTCGCTGCGGGCATCGGCATCAATCGACTGTCCGCTGGATTGCTCCGGAGGCATATAATCCATTGTCCCCAACACATCCCCCAGCACGGTCATCTTATGGGATTCCAAATGCGCCAGCCCCCAGTCACCAATTTTGATTTGCGAGCCGTCCCTGTTGAGCAGGATGTTCTCCGGCTTGATATCGCGGTGGTAGATGCCCTCCTGGTGCGCCATTGCCAGCCCCCGGCAGACCGCCTTGAGGATGCGAATCTGTTCGGCAAGCGCTCCCAGGGGATGTTCCGGCTTGTGCATCCAGTCCTCCAGGGTGCCGCCGTCCACGTACTCCATCACGATATAGTAGGTGTCAATATCGGGGTACATCTCCGGTTCGATTAATTCGTAAATCAACACCACATTGGGGTGGTACAACTCGCCCATTGCGTAAGATTCGTGGATAAACCGTTTGACGATCTCGGGCGGGGCTTCACTCATCCGCAGTTGCTTGATGGCAACCCGCCGGCGCTGCATGGTGCGGTGATGCGCCAGGTAAACATTGCCAAAAGCGCCGCTGCCTAAAAAGGAGTCAATTTCATACTGCCAGACCAGATCGCCGGGTTTTAATTTACTGCCACTTGTTAAATTCATTCAATTCCTCACAAAAGATTATGATCCGGCAGGTTCGGAAATGGGTTCGAAAATCAAACCCTCCTCCCCCACCCTGCAAAGCCATCTGCCGTGTTTCCCCTGGACAATCAGCCTGCCCAGCTGCTGATTGACATATTGATCAATGGTCCGCTCCAGGTAGCGCGCTCCAAATTCCGGGCTGAAACCCAGTTCGGCGATGTACAGGACTGCGTCCGGGGTAAATTCAACCTGCAGGCTGCGCTCCGCCGCCCGCTGCTGCACCCACTTTAATTTCATCCGGGTGATCGCCTGGCAGTCCTCACTGGAAAGTGAACGGAACATCACCACCTCATCCAGCCGGTTGATGAACTCCACCCGGAAGGCGTTCTTTAAAATCTGGCGCAAATCCTCACCCTTCTTCCTGGGCGGCTCCTGGCTGGGGGCGAACCCCAGCGGTCGCTCGGTCACTTCCTTCGGCAACTGGATATTGGAGGTGAGGATGAAGATGGTGTGTTCACCGTTGGCGGTGCGCCCCTGGGCATCCGTCAACCGACCGGTATCAAACAATTGCAAAAACAGGTCAAACACCGCCGGGTGTGCCTTTTCAACCTCATCAAACAGGACAATCCCATGTGGATTACGGCGCAGGCGCGCCGTGAGCATCCCCTCCTGTTCATAGCCAATATAACCCGGCGGCGCCCCGACCAGCTTGGCGACATTATGCGATTCCATGAATTCCGACATGTCCAACCGGAAAAGGGCATCCGGTGAGCCAAACAACTCCACTGCCAGGGCATATGCCAGCGAGGTCTTTCCAACCCCGCTGGGACCCATGAAGAGCAGGATCGCCAGAGGTCGGTGGGCGGTGCGCAGACCAGCCCGCCCAACCCGTACGGCATTTGCCAGCCGGCTGATCGCCTCCGGCTGCCCGAGCACGTGCTTTTCCAGCAATGTTTCCAGGTTTGCCAGCCGCTCCCCCTCCACCAGCGAGACCCCTTCCACGGGCACCCCGGTCCACTCGCTGAGAATGCCGGTGAGGTGCTGCACGGTGATCTCCACCAGCGGCTCCAAACCGGGTGCGGTCGAGGTGGTGTGCTGCTGGACACTCACCCGGGCGCAGGTTTCCTCCAACAGGTCAATTGCTTTGTCGGGCAGGCGGCGCTGCGGCAGGTATTTCATCACCAGCTCGATGGTGGTGCGCAAAACCACCTCCGGGATCATCACCTGGTAATATTCCTGGTATTTTTTACTTAATGAACGCAGGATTTCCAATGCTATCTCCGGCTCCACTTCGTCCACCACAATGGGCTGAAAGCGCCGGTCCAGGGCGGAATCCTTTTCAATGGTACGGGCATATTCCTCGGGCGTGGTGGCGCCAATGCAGTGCAGGTCGCCGTGTGCCAGCGCCGGTTTGAGGATATTGCTGATATCCAGGCTGGAACCGCTGGACTGCCCGGCACCGACCAGGGTGTGGACTTCGTCAAAGAAAAGGATCACATCGGATGATCCCGCTTCCTTCACCAGCGCCACCAGGCGTTCCTCCATCTGACCGCGATACTGGGTGCCCGCCAGCAGGCTGGCGATGGGGATATCCAGCAGGCGTTTACCGCGCAGCCGCGCCGGGACCTCGCCTTTGGCAATCCGCTGTGCCAGCCCCTCCACGATGGCAGTCTTGCCGGTGCCGGCTTCGCCAATCAGCAGCGGGTTGTTCTTGCGCTGTCGAACCAATGTCTGGATCATGCGTTGAATTTCATCGTCACGTCCCAGGATCGGATCCAGCTGTCCGGCTGCTGCGGCTTTGGTCAGGTCCCTGCCCAGCAGGTCCAGTGTGGGTGTCGGGCTGGCGGTGGTCACCTCAGGCTGGGGGGCGGCTCCCGCCTGGACGGTGGGGAAGGGTTCCCCCATCACGAAGTAAAAATGCTCCAGCTTGATGCCCATCTGCACCAGCGCCTGGACGGTTGAACTGCCGGACAAGCCCAACATGGCAAGCAGCAGACTTTTTTCATCGATCATCAACGGGGCTTTCCGGCAGCTGTCCGCCATCACCAGAATGTCCCGGATATTGTCCGAAAATGATTTCTCATGCAGCACCGGCGGCGAACTGAGCGCCTCCCCCTGGCGCAGCACCGCCCGCAGGCTGCGGCGGACGGCATCCGGACTGCGCCCCTGGGCGGTGAGACCCCGCTGGGTAAAACTATCCGGCGTCATCGCCATGGCAATAAAGAGGTGGGCTGTGTTGATGGCAAACTGCCCCAACGTCTGCGCCTCGGCGGCGGCACCTTCCAGGGATTGCCAGCCGGACATATCGAAACGGGTGCGGTTGAGGTTGCCGTCCCGGAGAAAAAGCGGCACAATATGGGATGTGCCGCGCCCGGCGACCTCCGCCGGCACCGGTTCCGCCTTCCCCTGTAAAGCGGAAAGCAGGGTTTTGTAATCCACCCCCGCCTTGCGCAGGAGTTCCAGTGAGTTGGCTTCGGGATTGTTCATGAATGCCAGGGCAAGCTGGCGGTCATCAACCTTGCTGCTGTTCTCCGTTTTTGCCATATCAGCGGCATTTTCCAGGATGGTGCAAAGATGGCGGGAAAAGGAGCTGCGCTGCAGGTTCAGGGGTTTGGATGGTTTTTCAACCTCCAGCTGGCGTTTCAACGATCGCCCCAGGCTGTCCGCCAGGTCATTGGGGCGTTCACCCATCATTTCCAGGGCAGCGCGGAACGCCGGGCTGGAGCGTATCAATGCCACCAGGAAATGGGTGGTGCCCAGGAAAATCGAGCCAACCATCCCCGCCACGCTGACCACCTCATCCAGCACATTCAAGGCGGGATCGGTCAGGTGGGAGCGGTCCAGCCAGCCCTCGGGGTCAAATATTTCCCAGGCAGGCGGGCTGCACAGGCGCAGGTGGGGGTGACCGTACAGCACCAGATTTGCCCAACTGGCGTCCGTATAGACTTCCGAAGATTTCTGCCGGGCAATTTCAACCGCCCGGTGGACCGCCTCGCCGGCGAGCAGCGGCTGCGCCAGCCACTGCAGAACGGGATGGGAGTTAAATTCGGCGTTGCCCCAGGGATTAATGATTACAGCCGGCACTCCGGCTTGCAGCAGGTGTTCAGCGAAGGCGTGCACATCCACTCCCTCTTCCGGCAGGCAACGAATGATCACCAGCCGTAACGGGTCGATCGACGCCAGGGTTTTCGCATCCAGCGAGACCTGCCTGCCATTGATAATGTCCAGGCAAAACACGGGCACGCCTTCCAGCATGCGGATCGGAGCAGCCATGTACAGCAGACCGGCTCCGGTTTTCACAAGCTGGATTCCCGGCTCGGCGCCCGGCTCCGGATGAATCTCCTCGATTCCATCCGGCAGAACATCCCGGAGTTCATTGCACTCGGAAAGGACTGCCCGGCGGAAATGCACATCCACACCCAGCTGTGATTCCGAGGCGGTCAACAGGGTCAATTTGGGCTTTTCCTTCAACGGGGAGGGTGGAGGGGGAAGCTCCCCCTCCAGCGGCAGGCGGGAGATTTGCATCCCCCGGCTGCCAAACCATACCTCCCAGGGGAACTCCGGCAGGCTGCTGCGGATCACCAGCGGCTGGCTGGCGCCGCGCAGGCGGGTCAGGACATCCTCCGGGGGCTGCCAGGCTTTTAAAAGATCATTGACCCATGAAATCAACTTTCCGCCATCCAATTTTTTGCGGGTCAGGTCGCGGCAGGACTGCCGCAGGGCTTTTTCATCGATGGGGGCGGAATACAACACCTCACCGGGGCTGCTTTCTGACAGGGTTTGCAGGGAGAGGACAAAGACACTCTCCGTATCGATCCGTAGAGTAATAGAAGAACCTTCCAGGGTCATTCCATTTTCCTCGCTAAAAGGGAATCATATCAAGGATATTAAATGAGAGTAAACGTATTATACAACTTTCACCTGTCTGATGGCAGTCTCTCTGCCAAAAACTGTCCAGTCCGGGGCAGGTCCCTCCCCACCCCTGCACATCCCGTCATTGCGGGACTTCACGCGAGTCGCGGCAATCTCATTAGTAGTATCCAGAACGCCATCGCTGAGGAACAAAATTCACCCCATGGCGATGGCTGGATTCTGCCAGGGGATGGGTTTCATGCCGCCGGACTGCCGCTTTTGACAGGTTGCATTCGCCCGCCGGGGATGTTATGGTGTTACCGAATAGAACGTATGTTCCATCCATCAAAATTTAATCCCCGCCATCCTAAAAAACACAGGAGGACACATGCCGCGCAAACGAAAAACCAGACCTGACAGCATCACCCGCCGCAAGGGGCTTTACCTGGAATATTTCCGTCCCGCCGAACTGGAGGTGCTTTCCGGCACCCCGCCAGGTGTTTCCGAGGAGATCGACCTGCTGCGGGTGCTCATTCGCCGGGTGTTCGAAACGGCGGATTCCTCCGCCCAAACCCTGGAGGAATGGGTGGATGTACTTTCCGCGCTGGGGATGGCGAACATCCGGCTGGCGCGTCTGCTGCGCGCCCAGGCAACCCTCAACGGCTCCGATGGAGGCATGGCAGCGGCGCTTTCCGCCGCCATCTCCCAGGTAAGCCGCGATTTCAAACTCTAATCCCCGGAGCAGACATGGACGATTCGCAAGCCCGCATCCTTGTTGAGCAGCTCAACCGCCTGGCGGAACGGCTGGAAAGCCGCTTCCAGGCGCTGGAGGATTCCATCCACCACCAGCAGGCGCTGGAAACCGAGCGTCACACCGCCCTGCGGGAGACGCTTGACGGGCTGCGCATCCTGCTGGATGATCACGAGACCCGTCTGCGCGAGGCGACCGCCGGTGTGCAGCAATTTAAAACCGTGGCGGGGCTGGCAGGGGGCGGCTCGTTGATGGCGTCGCTGGCCGCGCTGATCCGCTCGTTCTGGGGGAATCCATGAACCATGCCGGGCAAACCCGCGCCCTCGCCGACCTGCTGCGTGATGCGCCGCGTTTCATCGCTGAAGCCTCCCTGCTGCCGCTGCGCTCCTATCAACTGGAGGTGACCCAGGCAATCCTGGCTTCCGTCCTGCAGCGGTGGGGGTTTTCCTTCGTGGTTATGTTCCCGCGCCAGTCAGGCAAGAACGAACTGCAGGCGCAGCTGGAAGCCTACCTGCTGCTGCTCTTCTCGGAGGCGGGCGCGGAGATGGTCAAGGTCTCCCCAACCTGGAAACCGCAATCGCTGAACGCCATGCGCCGCCTGCAGCGTGTGCTGGAAACCAACCGCCTGACGCACACCATCTGGCGCAAGGAATCCGGCTACATATACCGGGTGGGCGCGGCGCGGATTTTCTTCCTCTCCGGCGCCCCGGAGACAAACATTGTAGGCGCCACCGCCGGCACGCTGCTGGAGGTTGACGAGGCGCAGGATGTGACAATTGCCAAGTTCGACAAGGACATCGCTCCCATGGCAGCCTCCACCAACGCCACGCGCGTCTTCTGGGGAACGGCATGGACGGCGGATACCTTGCTGGCGCGCGAGTTGCGCGCCGCCCAGGCTGCCGAACAGGAAGATGGCATCAAACGGGCATTCGTCCTGACCGCCAACGAGGTGGGCGCCGAGGTGCCGGCTTACCGCATCTTTGTCAACGAGCAGATCCGGCGGCTGGGTCGGACTCATCCGCTGGTGCGCACCCAATTTTTCAGCGAGGAGCTGGACGCCGGCGGCGGGATGTTCAATCCCGAACGACGCCAGTTGATGTCCGGCAGCCACCCGCCCCTGGAGGCTCCCGGCAGCGGCAGGCAGTACGCCCTGTTGCTGGACGCTGCCGGTGCCGATGAGGGGATCTTCAGTGAAGGGACGCAGCTGGCAAACCCCGGCAGGGACGCCACCGCCCTGACGATTGTCGAGGTGGACAACTCCAACCGGGAATTCCTGCGCGCCCCCGTCTACCGCGTCGTCAACCGGCACCTCTGGCTGGGCGAGCCGCACCCGGTGCTCTTCGCTCAGCTCACCTCCCTGGCGGAACATTGGAATGCACGCTGGGTGGTGATGGACGCCACCGGCGTGGGTGCCGGTCTGGCGGGCTTTTTGGAAAAGGCGCTGCCAGGCAGGGTGATCCCCTACACATTCAACACCGCCACCAAGTCAGCATTGGGCTGGGGTTTCCTGGCGGTGGTGGATTCAGGCAGGTTCAAGGATTTTGCCGTCCCGCCTGGTGATGAACATACCCCCCAGGCGGAGCTGCAGCGTTGCTTCCAGCATCAACTGGAGGCGGCGCAGATGACCGTGCAGGATGGACCCGGGCGGCGCATGCGCTGGAGCGTGCCCGATTCCGCCCGCCACCCCGAAACCAGCGCCCCCCTGCACGATGACCTGTTGATTTCAGCGGCGCTCTGCTGGCGCCTGGATGACCAGCCCTGGGACAGCGGCGCCCCGTCGGTCGCCGTCCACGCCCCCGATCCGCTCATTCAGATGGAACGCGAAGACCGCCGCCGCGGGTGGAATTTCCAACCGAAAGGAGGATGAATTTGGACATCAGAACTGCTCTGGATCGTTTTACCCGCCGCCTGCGCCATGCCCTGCGGGTGGAGACGGTGATCGTCGACCCGGGTTTCCGGGAATTCACCGGGACGCGCGAGCGTGAATCCTGGGACCGGGAGGAACTGCAGCGTCAGGCGCTGGAAGCCTGGCGGTACAACCCGATTGCCCGGAGGATTGTGGCGTTAACCACCGAATATGTGATCGGCGGAGGGATTCAACTGCGTTCACCCAACCCGCGGGTGCATGCCTTTCTGCAGGCGTGGTGGCGCAACCCGCTCAACGACTGCCCGCTGCGCGCCCTGGAATGGTGCGATGAGCTGACCCGCTCGGGTGAAATTTTCTTCCTGCTCTCCACCGACGCCGCCGGCATGACCTACGTGCGCGCCGTGCCCGCCCTGCAGATTTCCGCCATCGAGACTTCCGCCAACGACACCTGCCAGGAGATTGCCTACACATTCAAACCGGCGGATGTCCCCGGCTGGGAGGGTTCCCCCTGGCTGGACGCGCGCACCCACCCCGCTGACGGGCTGGAAGCCGCTGAAGGCTGCGCCCCGCCTCCCGCCATGCGGCATTACGCCATCAATCGACCGGTGGGGGCGGTGCATGGGGAATCGGACCTGGCGCCGCTGCTGCGCTGGCTCTCCCGTTACACCAACTGGCTGGAGGACCGTGCCCGCCTCAACCGTTACCGCAACTCATTTTACTTCGTGGTCAAGGCGCGTTTCACTTCGGAGACCGAACGGCGCGCCCGTCAGGCGCTGTTGAACAGCAACCCGCCCACCCCCGGCTCGATTTTGGTGGCGGATTCCTCCGAATCGTGGGAAGTGATCAGCCCGCAGCTGGAATCCCATGAGGCGGCGGCGGATGGTCTGGCAATCAAGAAAATGATCGCCGCCGGTGCCGGGATCCCGCTGCATTTCCTCGCCGAACCGGAATCCTCCACCCGCACCACGGCGGAATCCGCCGGGGGACCGGCATTCCGCTTCTTTGAGCAGCGCCAGACCTTCTTCCTGCGCATGGTCGAGGATCTGGCGCGGGCAGCGGTGCGGCGTTACGGTTGTGTGAACCAGAGGCTGGATGTGGAAGCCGCCATCGAAGCCATCGGCACCGACCTTTCCAGCCGTGATAATGCCGCCCTGGCGGAAGCAGCCGGAGAAGTGCTGGAATCCTGGCTGGGGTTGTATGACCGCGGACTGGTGGACGCCGCGGAACTGCTGCGCATGGCCCTGCCTGCGGTGGTAATGGCGGAACCTGCCTTCGACTTGCGCACGGCTGCGCTGGGCGTGTTCCCGAACTTCCGACACCCACGCGTGCTCTGGCTCGGGTTGCACGGCCCGGCGCACAGGCTGGAGCGGCTGGTCGCCCAGGTCGATGCCGCCGTCGCGGACCTTGGGTTTGGAGGGCGGGACGAGGTCTACCACCCGCACATAACGCTGGGCCGGGTGCGTAACCAGTCCAGCGAGACGGTGCGCCTGCGTGAGCTTCCAGACGTCATCAAAGAGCGCTTCGTGAACGCTGAGACGGGCGCGGCCATTGCGCCGCCGTCAGCCCCTGTTCCGGTGCGCGAGGTGCAGCTTGTGCGCAGCCTTCTCGGCAGGGATGGCGCGCGCTACGAGGTCGTGGCGTCGTTCCCGCTCGGGTAACGCTCCGCGACAAGGGCGTCCGTCTTCGCGGCCATGATGAAGTCGTTGCGATGCAGGCCACGAATCTTGTGCGTCCACCAGGACACGGTCACCTTGCCCCACTCGGTCAGGAGCGCGGGGTGATGTCCTTCTGCCTCCGCCAACTCGGCGATGGCGCCGCGCATCACGGGGCGAGCGTTCCAGAATTTCCACCACTCGTTGACCATGCGCGGGTACTTGACTGCGTCTTTGACGATTCGCTCCGGCCATACTGCTGTCCGCACCCTGTCCCACGGCAGCGCGAAAGACGAGGCTTCAGACTCGGGCATCTCGCGGAAGTCGATCACCCAGCGTGACGGCGAGGCTCTCGGGCTTGAGGCGCCTCCCGCGGCAGGCGGGGCAACGCGCGATGCGCATGAGCGCCTCGTACTTCTCCCGCAGCGGCCTGGCCTTGACCCGGTTCGCCCGGTACACCAGCTCGGCGAAGATGCCGCCCCAGCGGTCCGCGTGCGTCCACTCCCACGAGTGGCGGGGGGGCCGGTAGGGGAACACGATGATCGGGTCGGCCGAGCCGCAGGTCAGCGCGAGCTGCTGGCCGTAGAGCTCAAGGTCGCCGCCCGGTCCGTACAGCTCGCTGGCGGCAAGGACGGCCTTGTTCGCCGGCACAGCCCCGTTGGCCTTGGTGATCTGATCGACCCACTGGTCCTGCATGATGAAGTCGAGGAACTTGCCACCGGCCTCCTTGTTGGCCGCATTGGCGCCGATGCCCCAGCTGTGCGATCCCTGGCCGCTCTTCGTGCCATTGCCCCAGTCGGGCAGCGGGATGACGACGAGATCCTCACCGAGAGCTTCCTTGTTGGCGCCGTATGCCCAGTGGCCAACCCAGGCCAGTCCCACGCGCTTGTCGGTGAACGCCTTGTCGTCGGCATTGGGATCGACGTACTGGCGCCAGCTGGCAATCTGGGAGAGAGCCGCAGCGACTTCGGGGGAGTTGAGCGAACCCTCAGCCTTGCCGTCCTTGATGAGCGGGAATCCGGCCGAGTTCACGACCGGGGTGAAGGCATAGCCCGGCCACGTGCCGGCGTACTGCTCCTTGAGGTCGATCGCCTTGTAGGCCTTGCCGCTGCGGATCAGCACAGTGTTTCCGTCCGCCGCGAGTGCGAGATCGTCGACGCCCTCGAAGACGTCGCTGCTCTTGCGCTCCTCGAACGACCACGCCT
>ERZ1026796.1227-NODE-1227-length-17697-cov-2.643483_pt1 | contig 17697 bp, 14 predicted proteins | sample MGYA00520874_ERZ1026796 | MGnify/ENA primary metagenome ERZ1026796 (study PRJEB33270, sample SAMEA104284474) | anaerobic digester metagenome | biome: Anaerobic digester microbiome; feature: mesophilic sludge digester; material: Anaerobic digester biomass...
CGTCAGGACCACCAGTGGGTTCCGTGTTCTGCACGGCAAAAGCAGACCGAACTTTATCTGTTGGGCCCCAATTACAGAAAGCAGAAGGCATGTAGACCGTATTCGATCCAGTAGTAAACCCTTCAAAAGCATATGCTTCATCATTGGTGATGCCTAGTTCAACCGAGGTTGCAACAACAGAGCCAGGATTGGTTGTGCCAGCTTCATAAGCCTGGATGGTGACCGATCCATTGAAGGTTGGGGTCGTGATTTCGGGCGCTGTTGCCATGTCAAAGAAGCGGGCGGCACCTGCTGGCAGGTCATTTACTTCCACATCAAACGGAGTACCGCCAACCGGTTTGAAGGTAACCACCAAGTCAGCAGCCACATCATCCACATTCTGCACAGACCAAAGGGAATGTTTATTGAATGTTGCCTTAAGAATAGTTGGAACCAGGACATAATCCGAGCCTTCTACAAATCCATTGGAAAGTGGACGGACTTTGACCGTTGAGCCACCGGGGGGAAGTTGGACAAGAGTTGCAGCAACCTGCTGTGTGGTCATCAGAATCGCTGAACCCTGGAAGCCAGGATCAATATCACCCAGGCTGCCAACATATAGAGAGGAAGCAGCCATGCCAGGCAGATCGGGTCGGGCAATCGGAATACCTGTTCCCTCACCACCAGGGTAGAAGACAAAGTTTACAGAGGTGTCTGTATCAGTGACATTTTGGTATGTAACGGATGTTGTAAACGTCAAACCATACGCAGCCGCTTCGACGTTTGCCGGGCCAGCAAGGGCAACCAGCATGGAAATTAATACAACTAGGACCAACAATTTACTCTTCATGTTACCTCCATCAGGTATAATCAGAATATGCTATGGTAATTTAGAAATATTCTAGTCGAACAATAAAAATAATTCCATAACCCGTTTGGGTTAAATAGTCTTCAGGAATAAACATATTATGAAAAAATATCTCCTTACTCTTCTATTGCTTGTCCTGATTGTAAGCTTCACCCTGGTTGGTTGCACAAATAAACCGGCGAGCCTTGCTCCCACAATTCCCACTCCGGAAGCAACCAAGACAGTCATCACTGGGCAACTTGTAAACAAGGCAAGTTCAATCCCCTACACAAATACACTGGTGCGCTTGGCAGAGGTTTATAGGAATGAACAGGGAGAGGGGGCATTTGCCTTGGACCAATCCTACAGCCCCGGCACCTATACCGATGAAAATGGTTATTTTGTATTTTCTAATCTGACACCGGGTGAGTTTGTAATGGTGATTGGAGATCCAACAGTAAATTACTTAATCATTACAGATGAAACCACGAATCAGGCAAAAATTTACAAGGGAGATCCGGGGCAAATTCTGGATATTGGCACTCTGTCTATTGAATTCTAATCAGGGCGAACGTTCGTAACCAATCATCACAAATTGGTTGTCATCCGACGCGTAATCAATCCAAAAATGGAAACCTTCCACTTCACGCGGTCCAATCCAACCATGGCTGGAGAGGAATGTTTTTACTTCCTCAGGTGAGGAATCCTTGGTCAGGTTTGAAAAACGGAAGTAATAATGGGAAGCTATATAGCGATATCCCCGATTGTAAGCCAGCTCTAATAAGTTTTTCTCGTGAAGTGCCTGTTGCGCCTGCGGATCAAGGCAAAATCCAAGGGCGGACATTGTCTTAAACCCGGTTGTATATGCAATGATTCCATCATCATATTCCAGAAGTCGAACATCCTGTCCCTGATAATATGCTCTAATGTTTGGCGCTTCCTGGTAAAACCAGACATTGCGAGCATTTAAGGTTGGATCATGGTACACACTAAAATAAAACCAGATTCCAAAAACCAACAGTAAAGCGGGAATCGCCAGTTTTATCCAACGCCAATTGATCTGTATATGGGATGCCAATTCGATGACCCACAAGCTCATGAATAGGATGGAAACTGGAAAATACCAATGCCCCTGATCCAGCGTGGGGACAAAGAAAAAATTATAAGAAGCCAGCAGAATAATAAATAAACTGCTGCTAATCCATACAATAGATTTAGAATCCAACAGCCTTGAACGAATACCCGCCCATGCCCGGGTGAAAAATACCGGTATTGCAATGAATGTGGGGAAAATAATTTGTGTATAGCGCCAAATATCAAATCCGAATGATGGCTGACCAATATTTTGAAGATAGTTTCGGATTTCCTCTATTTTCCTTGATCCTTGCAGCATATAAGGAAATGTGGTTTTTTCAGCCCCACTAACCGGCAACCAGACACCAAGTATTGCCTGGTTTGATAACAAGTAACAAAAAATAATCAGACTGAATATGCCTCCTGCCAGTAACAACCATTTCATCGAAGAAAAATCGCGTTCCAGCGCCATCCGAAAAAGGATTACCAGGAATAATGCTGGAATAAGAAGTGCATGGTCAAGTCTTGCCAAACTCAAAATGCCAAGTGTCAAACCAGTTAATACCGATGTCTGCCAGTTTTTTAACCACCCCGGGCGTGAAATCAACCAGATCAGGAGTGCATACATAAAGAGCAGGGGAGCACTTTCCATCCCATTGGAAAAGCTCCATAATGTCCCATAACGATGAAGAATGGGCGACATCATCACGGCATACAATCCAACCGGTAAAAAAATAAACCAGGTTGGGACAGTCCCCAGCCAATTTTTAAATGTCATTCCCAATAACACGATGGCAAATGAAATCAGGATAACTGACAGAGTCAGAACAGCCACCAAATTTGCAGGCTCTGAGAAATGCAACCATCCTGTAAAACGGTAAAGATATCCCGTCATTACCTGCCAGAGGGGATGAAATCCGTTTGTAATATATTCACCATCAAAGGTGAATATCCCCAGCTGGCTGTAGTTACGGGCTACGGTAAGGTAATAAAAGGCATCAGCAGCAAAATAACTGAATGTTCGCACCCAGCTATTAAGGAGTAAATCAAAATAAATCGGCAAAACATAAAAGGCAACAGTTAGAAAAATTATTATTCGATCTCGAAAATTACTTTGGGGTTCTTTCATGATAGGATTTCCAAAAATCTATTGAAGCAGCTCCGAGTAAATGTTCTGGTAATCCGGACCTATTTTATCGATGGTATAGGCTGTTACAGCCTGCCTGGCATTCACCCGCACCCGATCCCGTTCTTGAGGGTTGGCAAGTACAGTGATGATTTTTAATGCCAGGGCATGAATATCACCGGGTGCCACCAGCCATCCATATTGTTCGTTCGAAAGAATGGCACGGATTCCAGGAATATCCGAGCCGATTACCGGTGTGCCAACTGCCCAACTCTCCAAGATTGAAGTTGGCAACCCCTCCACAAATGAAGGCAGGACGAACAGATCCATCCTTTCCAGTAGTTCCAGCACATCAGAACGAGCTCCTAAAAATTGGACTGCATTTTGTATATGAAGTTTAGTAGACAGTTCCTCCAATGTTTGTTTCTCTTCCCCATCCCCAACCAATATCAATTCTACCGCTGGATATTTTTCTCGCACTAGTGCAATGGCTTTCAAGAGATATTCATATCCTTTGATTTTCCGTAGAGAACCCACGCTGCCGATTATATATTGTCCGCCTGTTGGTTCTTTTTTAGGGGGATGATTGATTCGTTTCCAGTATTTTTCTGGTAAAACGGGAGGAATAAATTTTACTGACCGATGACACCATTGTGCCCCAATCCGTTTATTTAACATATTTGTAATGGGCTTTGATACCCCAACTTCCATGTCAATGCAGATCGGAAAGAGCAAATTAGTAAATAACAAACGACTTATCTTTCCAAGCAGGTTTGTTCCCCAGGGAACCGGGGTATGTTCAGTGCGCACAATCCGCAGGTTGGGGATCCCCCATTTTGTGATGATGCTTGCCAAGCTTCCAACCGGGCTGTGGCAATGCAGGATTTCAATTCGCCTGTTGATACATTCTTTTTTCAATGTACGGATTGTTTGTAATAAATCCAACCAATCATTGGGATTAAGATGGATAATTTCCATCCCCAATCGGTGAATATAATCCTCCCAGTATTTTTATGCATCTGTATGAAACCGATGCACAACAGCAATACTGACTTCCTCACCTCTTTGATGCAAGTAATTGCTTAATTCCAACGAGAAACGAGCTGCGCCGCCACTTTTTCCTCCAATATCCAAGCCATTGACAATCTGAATAATTCTCATGGCTGCTCAATTTCCTTGTGGGGCAGGAGGATCTGATAGATTTCCAACAGGTTTTTAATGAAAACCTGTTTACTATAATTCCTGGAAACATGACCATGCAATTTATCGCCGAGCCTTCGCCGTAATTCAGAATCCTTCAGTAACATTAACATGGCTTCCACCATGGCTGAAACACTTCCTGGAGGCACTAACATTCCCGCATCTCCACCCAACAGAATCTCTTCACAATCCCCAACCCGGGTGGCGACCACTCCCAACCTTGCCAATCCATATTCGATAAGCACCAACGGAAAAGCTTCCGATTCGGAGCTGAGTATACCCACATCACAAACCTGCAGAATATTCGGAACATCCATCCTCTGCCCAAGGAAATGAATGGCATCTTCCAATCCTTGTTCAAATATATACTTTTCCAGCTCAACAAGCAAAGCAGGTTCATTTACTTTCCCCACCAGTAATAAGGAAGCTTCTGGAATGACAGTCTTCACCTGGCGGAATGCTTTGATCAGCGTCAGATGATCCTTTTGTTTTCGGATATTTGCCACGCAAACAATCCTATAACCAGGTTTTCCCGGCAGGTTGAGATCGTGGTTTTGTAAATTTGTTTGAAATTCCACAAAATTAGGTAAATACCAGACCTTGTTTTGTGGAACTTTCATTTCCCTCACTGCCCAATTTTCAAGTTTACGGCTTACCGACAGCACACCATCCAATTCTGATAGAGCCATACGATATGGAAGAACCGGGCGTTTTCGAGTCTCCAACCTCCCATAATGATCATGCCAAACCAGAAGTGAATTTGTCAAAGACAACCGGTGTGCACAAACTGTCACAAAAAGTGCATTGGAATGAACATGAATCAAGTCGAAGGCTTCTTTTCGAATTAGGTGAGATAATTTAACCGCCACAAATGGATCATAATGAAAACGTGCCGGGAAATCAAATCTTCTTATGTGCTGGGCAACCTGGTTTTCCAAATCCCCGATTTTCCAAGTGGTGGCAATTGATATATTAAATTGATTAACTGGTAAGGAATTGGCAATACTTACTGCCATTCGTTCAGCCCCTCCGGCAGTCAACGTATCAATTACCTGTAAAATACGTATGGTCATTCCTACCCCTTACTCCATTCCTCCAGGATGGCACTTCCCACCTTATCTGCTTCCCGGGCAACCTTGGGAATAATTTCCTGTAATATATTTTTGCGAGAATCCCGGTCATTCCACGCCTGATTTATAACCTTCCAGAGAGAGTCTTCTGAAATTCCATCAATGGGTACACACCAATTTTCTAATCCCAACGAAGTCATGACGCCGTGGGTCTTGGTTAAATATCCCACAAATACAGTCGGAACCCGCATCCCAAGGGAAAAAATACCTGAATGTAACCGGGTTGCAAGAAAAAGGTTCATCTGTCCATAGCATGCCTTGAGCATTGCTGGTGACAACTGTTCATCGACTAACGCAGCCCGATGGCGTAGATTTTCCGGCAGCAATTCCAGGACTCTTTGTGCCCCTTTGCTGTCATTTTCCATATGGGTGGGTCCTGATACCTGGATGAACAGGAAAACATCTACACCCAAATCTCTGATCATCTTTTCCAATACTCTGGCAATCGTGCGGTAGTATTGTCCTATATGATCTTGTTTAAGTGTGCGTCCCATGGATGCAAGCACGGTCGCACCCACTGCAGGCTGACCCAGTTTCCAGCCATATTTCTTTAGCAGTTCCCGGGCAGAATTATCATCTCCTGCATTGTAGGAAAAAGCCGGGTCGGGTGCATAGATAATCCGGTTTGCAGGGATCCCAATGGATTTCGCAAGTTCAATGGAGACTTGGTCCCGTAAATATATTTTTCGTCCCTTGCCGTACAACCTCTTCATTAAAAACCGTTCCCACCATCTTCGCAAGGGACCCAAGGATTGTGGCATGGTATAAAAAGGTTTGTGAAACAAATGCGCCAGGTACACGGATAGGGCATGCAATGGAAAAGGCCAGCCATAACGACCTGTGGAATAAAACTGATTACCGGCAACTCCAATCACAAGATCAGCCCGACGATAAACATCAATGAAAGGTTTCCATCGGGATTTATTAGGTATGGGAAGATGACAGGCAGCCCACCAAGCAGTAAGTAAACCAGTCAGAAGTCGAAATATCTGAAGCCACACAGGTTTACCTTCTCCAGCCCCAGCAATCCAATATGGAGATGGGATCACTTCCAGGTGATTATCCTTGTAATAATCTTCGCCAATCCAATTGGCTGAAATGATAAAACGGGCGTTTGGTGAAGAGCGTCCAAATTGAGACAAAGCGCACTCCAACAATGCCAAATCACCGGCATTCAGTGTGGAGTGCACATTGATTAATAGAATTGTTGGGGGGTTCATAACTTTCCTTCCTTGTTTCTTTGCCATCCACGCCAAGCAACCAACCCATACCCAACCATAAGGATACCTTCACCTACCACATATACCCAAGCAGCACCTAATGATCCAAAGGATGGGATAAACCATAAATTTGCCAGAAACCCTCCAAAAGCTACTACTGCCTGTGGAAAAACCCGGCGTTTTTGCCAGCCAATTGCAACAATCCAGGTGACAAAGCCAAAATTAATGGCTTTAAATAATAAAATTGGACTGAGGATGGTCAATATCTGCCCAGTCATTGAATAATCTTTTAGCAAAAGAAATTCCAGAACAGGTTTACCCAGGAGCCCCACGATCAATGCCAATACGACACCCACCAATACCTGAAATGTAAACAACCATCCCAGTAATTTTTTATTTTCATCCAGGTTGCTGGTAGTGGAGAGGGAATCCACCATATGAGGTAAAAAGGTCAGATACACAGCATTGGGAATCACAAAGAGAGCGTTTATCAAACTGGAGGCGGGAGAATATACCCCTGCTGCAGATTTCCCCGCCAACAAAGCTAATAAAGTGACATCAGCTTGTAAATAAATCAATGCCAGCAATTCAGAAAGTGCATAAGGAATGGATTGTTTCCAGGTGTAAATCAGCGAATCCCTGCTGACCATGATAGCGAAGGAGGGTTTTACCATCCGGATAGCGAAATATAATGACAGGAAGGTTGCCGATGCTCTCGCAATTGCATAGAAAAGGGGATTATTAATTCCAAAAAGGACGAGCCCGCAGGCACCACCCAGACGCAGTACGCGTGAAACCAGTATGATTTTTGAAGATTGGCGAAGCCTTTTTTTAGCATTGGAAAATGCCAGGAATGTATTCATGATGCTGTCTGACCAGACATCAACCACGCAAACCAACAACAAGCTGAATGTAAAATGATCCCGAAACAATAATGGTGGCAACAAAACCATCAGGATGCCCCAGCCAGTTCCGAATATTGCTTTTAATTGCAATACATTAAGTAGAATTCCTAGTACGGAATTTATATTGCTGGCTTCCCGAAGAAGCCATACATCCATGCCCCAATTCACGAGGAAGGATGAAAGAGTAACGAGCGAGTAACTACTAATGAAGAAACCATAACCTTCGGGACCAAGTGCCCGGGCAACAATGATGGTATTAACCGCCATCATAAACTGTGCCAATCCATTACTACCCCCAAAAAGGGTCAACTTGGTCACAAGTTCAGAAAGAGTTGGCATAGAATGAGAGCGGGCTATCATTACAATATTTTCTCACCCATGGACACAATCACTTGAACCATTGAATCCCATTCATGCTTTGGAAGATGTGCCGGATCCGGAATCCATTCGCCTTGAAGCCATTTTTGAATGCCCTCTGCCAGACTTGCAGGATCACCTGGGGGAACGATCATCACTGCAGATGGACATTCCAACAGTTCTTTTGAAGCTAAAGGGCTGGTAATGAGAAGAGGCAACCTGGCGCCGATTGCAAGTTTTACGGCACCACTCTGGGTGCCATCCACATACGGCGCAACAAATAGGTCTGCAGCAGAAAAATAGACGGACAATTCCTCATCAGGTATATATCGATTTTCGATGTGGATCTGATGATCAAGGTTTAAATTAGCAATCCTGTCAATATATTCGCTGGCGCTTCCCCAAAATTCACCAGCAATCATTAATTCAGGTTGAGGATTGATGCCGCTTAAAAGTCCCATGGCATCAATCAAGCAGGTCAATCCCTTATATGGACGAACAATACCAAAGAACAGTAATAACGGCACATCCAATGGAATGCCTAATTGTCGCCGGGCATCAGCCTTGGTTGGAATCCGACCTTCCGGCAGTTCATATACAGGGTGGGGACAATCCACAATGATTGAACCGGGAATGAGGGCTTCCAATCGTTTGTGCTCACGTTCAGATTGAACGATGAATCCATCCGCATTCAATAGTGCCATCCTAATAAGTACTTTATCAAAAGGATTTGATTCATGCGGCATGACGTTATGAACAAGAAAACAAACCTTGATCTTTTCCCGTCTTAATTGATGCGCAATAAACGAGAACGATGGTGACCAGAAGGGATTCCACCATTGAAAAACAACGACATCCGGGTTTATTAATTTTATTTCCCGGATTGTTTTAAACCATGAAAACAAATTCAGGGGATCAAGGATGAATTGAGATCCAGACAGAATGTCATTCCGGCTGGGATCCCGGTCTGATTTTCCGGGATATAACCACTCCGGGTACTGCCGTTTAAACGATACAACCTGCACACTGTGTCCCATTTTTCGCGCCGACTTGACAAGTTCAGTGGTATGGTGTGCAATTCCACCCCGATATGGATAAACAGGACCAACAATGCTGATTTTCATTGGAAGCAATTTTTCTCCGCTTGAATTTGTGGCTGACGCAATTATAAATCATTGTTGGTGATGCCCGCAAAGCCCACCTCCATTATAATCAAGAACGTGGAAACAAACCTCACACCTCTCATCGCTGGCTTGCTGATCCTTGTTCTGCCGGGCGCGGCGCTGCTGGCATGGCTGCCCGTCCGCGGTAAACCAACCCCAGCCGCCTCCATCCGCTGGCTGGCGGATGCAGTTGCCCTCTCCATTTCACTTTCGGCGCTGGCAGCTCTGTTCAGCCACCTGCTCAATATCACCTGGACCCGGGATGGTTTGCTGACTGCCTATGCCGTCTGCGCGCTGGCTGCTGTTTCAGGCTGGGTTTTTTCCATAATCAAAGACCTGCAGCATGCCCCCCGACCCCGGTTTTCCTGGCAGAGGGTTCGATCTGTAATTCCTCATGGGGTGTTCCTCCTTTCCGCCCTGGTGATCCTGGCAGGCATGATCTTCTGGCGGCTGTACCAGGCACGCAGTTACGCCATGCCCGCCTGGGTGGATTCTGTCCACCATACCTTTGTGGTCGGGAAGATCCTTGCAGCCGGCGGTCTGCCGGACACACTCGGACCTGAACTGCCCGTGCCCTTCTTCTATCATTACGGCTTTCACCTGATCACCGCCATCTATTGCGCCCTCACCGGGGCAGCTCCCGCCACAGCGGTGCTTTACTTTGGGCAGGCGGTCAACGCTCTGATTGCCCTGGCTGTCTTTCGGCTCGCCATTGCCCTCCACGCGGATTGGAAACCAGCCGCCCTCGCCGCCCTGCTGGTCGGGTTTGTGATGCAGATGCCCGCCTATTACCTCACCTGGGGGCGGTATACCCTCTCCGCCGGGCTGGTGCTGCTGCCGGCTGGCATGGCGGCTGTCCTGGACTTGCACTCAGATCCGGATTCTGCCGGCGCCTGGCTGCGCCTGTTGTTCCTCACAGCCGGCATCTGCCTGACGCATTATTTGACCATGTTGATGCTGGCATTTTTTTACATCATCCAGTTCGCCATCTCCATCCGTCAAAGGAAGGGACTGGTGATGTTATTCACCGCCGGTCTGGGAGGGGTTCTATTGGCGCTGCCCTGGCTTCTGAAATTGTGGACCCATAACGGCAGTGCGGCGGGTGTCACATCCCTGGGGGTTGAGGGTTTCTCCAAAAGTTACCTCGAATACCTGATGTACCTGACCGGTCCCCTGCGGAGCCACATCCTGATGATTGCCGCCCTGCCGGGTCTGGCGCTTGCCTTTCTGAAACCCCGTACCCGCGGTTTTGCAATCTGGGCACTGTTGTTGGGGCTGCTTACCCTGCCCCTGCTTCGGATTGACCCCTTCCGTCCGGATTTGTTTGCGATTGTCCTCTTCCTGCCGGCGTCCATCCTGGTTTCCCGGCTGCTGGCAGGGTGCAGTGACCCTCCGGGTCATTTATACCGCCCCTGGATTGGTAATTTGATTCTCCTGCTGGCAGCGGGCGGTTTGCTTTTTTGGGGGATCCGCGAGACCCGCACCATGAAAAATCCCTTAACCATCATCATTCAGCCCTCCGAGCTGGAAGTTTTGGACTGGATTGCTCAAAATACCCCGCCCAATGCCCGCTTCTGGATCAATTCCACCCCCTGGCAGGGTGCCTACCGCGGGGTGGACGGCGGTTACTGGCTGCTGCCATATGCCCACCGCCAGACCCTCACCCCGCCGGCGCTCTACACCAGCGGTGAACCGGCTTATGTGAATCAATTCCAGGATTGGAGCCGCCGCGCCAGCCAGATGACCACCTGCAATGAGGAATTTTGGTCGCTTGTCGCCGAAGCCCGATTAACCCACATATATGTGAAAAAGGATTATGGCAGTTTGCAGCCGGCTGCACTGGTGAATTGCCCCGGTGTTTTACTGATCTATCAAAAGAATCAGGTTTCCCTCTACGAAATAACCCGCCCGCCTGACTGAAAATGCCGGCACCCGCTGTGCTATAATCGAATTATTCCCTCGAATACCCCGGGAGCAGAATGGGAAAAATTCAATTTGTCGTCAAACGCAGCGGAGCCCTCGTTCCTTTTACACCGGACCGTATCACTAATGCCATCTACCGGGCGGCGGTTGCCGTGGGCGGACGCGACCGTTCCATTTCTGAAGGTCTGACCCGGCAGGTAATTCAATACCTCGAGGAAACCCTGCCCGCCGGACACAACCCCACTGTTGAGGAAATCCAGGATGTGGTGGAAAAAATCCTGATTGAAAATGGGCATGCCCGCGTGGCAAAAGCTTACATTCTCTACCGCGCCGAACGCACCCGCCTGCGCCAGGAACGCGCTGCCAAGGCTGCCAGCCCTTCACCCAACATCCCCTGGGCAAAAATCTGGCATGTCCTCGACTGGTCGGTCGAGCATGGATTGAACACGGTTGACCTGCTGAACGACCGCCTGCAGCGCGGTGAATTTCCCCAAATTGTGCAGGAATCCGAAGAGGCATACGAGGAGGATGTGGAAAATGCAGTGGAGATGATCATTTCCCGCCGTAATGAGCTGAAACTGGTCATCATCACCGGTCCCTCATCATCCGGTAAAACCACCACCACCATCAAGATTGGCAGGCGGCTCAGCCAGGTGGGAATCAGGCTGGTGACGCTCAACGTGGACAACTACTTTTACGACCTGGAGATGCATCCCCGGGATGAATTTGGGGATTATGATTTTGAAACCCCCCAGGCGCTTGACCTGCAGCTGGTGAGCGGGCATTTAGCCCGCCTGATCAGTGGTCAGGAAGTCCGCATCCCCTTCTATGATTTCAAGACCGGCAGGCGGCAGGCTGATCATACCCCCATGCAGCTGCATGCCAACGAGGTGATTTTGATTGACAGTCTGCATGGTCTGTTTCCCGCCATGACGCTGGATGTGCCCGATGAGCAGAAGTTCAAGCTTTATCTGGAACCATTGATGCAGATCAAGGGTCCTGGCGGCAGATATGTCCGGTGGACCGATATTCGACTGATCAGGCGCATGCTGCGGGACGCCGTCCACCGCTCCTATGACCCCCACCGCACACTGGAGCACTGGCACTACGTCCGCTCCAGCGAAATGCATAACATCATCCCGCTCATCAGTACCACCGATTACATCCTCAACACGGGCATGCCCTACGAGCTGCCCATATACAGCCACCGTCTGGGCAGTCAGTTTGCCGCCTGGGTGCAGGAATACCGCGGCAACCCGCTGCGGGAGGATGCCTTCACCCGTGCGGAGCGCGTCCATACCCTGCTGCAGGCAGTTCTACCCATCCAGGATGAGAGTTCCATTCCATCCACATCTGTCATTCGTGAATTTATTGGCGGCAGCACGCTTGATTATTAGCCGCCCCAGGAGTTGCCATGAAGGTCCGAATTGTTGATGAAAGTGTTCCGGTATACCCGGAGATGGATCCCGATGGGATCAGTGTCTATTCGCTGCATGCCGGTGATCACGTTGAAATCATGAAAATCACCCGGCGCAAAGGCAAAAGCTGGGTGCACATCCAGCGACCGGACGGGCAAATGGGATTTGTGATGGGCAATACCCGTGTCTTTGCCATCCGCAAAGTCCAGCTGGACCAGAAGCAGGCGGTTTTTTATAGTGAACCCTCCGTTGAAGCCGATCAACTGGGCACACTGGCACGCGGCGCCCGCCTGGTGGTGCAGGATGTGAAGAAAGTGGAAGGCAGCGATGGCTGGGTGAAGGTGGTAACTCCGGAGGGACAGGAAGGCTGGATCAGCGGCAAGGCGCGCATCCGCGTTCTGCCCGATAACCCCGTTGAAAACGGACGCAGGCAGATGATTTACGCCGCCATGTGGCTGGCAGGCGCCATTCTCATTGTCGTCTACCTGCAGCTGACCAATCCCGAAAGCCAGATGATCATGCTCGGCTATGGCGCCGGGATCATCGGTTTACTGCAGCTCGTCCAGGGTTTTACCCAGTATCAGCAGGGAAAACGGGAACAGAGAGAATCAAAACAGTGATTTAACTGTATGGGTGTCAAAATCACGTGCCACAACCACGTTGGGGAAGACTGCCTGCGCCTCCGCCAGCACATCCTTTTCACGGTATCGCCGGGAGATGTGCGTGAGGAAGAGCTGACGGGCTTCCGCTCTTAATGCCAGCTCCCCAGCCTGGCGCGCCGTCAGGTGACCGAAACGCCGCGCCATGGCGGCTTCCTCTTCCAGATAGGTGGATTCAATCACGATTCCATCCACACCCTGGCAGATATCCACCAGGGAGTCAATCTCACCGGTGTCACCAATCACCGCCAGGCGGGTGCCCCTGCGGAACTCACCCAGCACCTGGTCAGGTTCAATGGTGCGCCCATCCGGCAGGGTTACCGGTTTGCCAGCCACCAGGTCCCGCCGCCAGGGTCCGGCGGGGAGAGCCAATTCTTCCGCCTTCTCCGGCAGAAAGGGTTTGCGTCCCTTTTCTTCAAACAGGAAACCCAGGCTTTCCGCCCCGCGGTGGATGACGGGGAACGCTGAGACGGCAAAATCCTCCGCCCCCCAAAACACGCCCGAGTTCAGGGAGACCATCTCGATGGGCATGGGCGGATGACCGCCGCGTAAAACCACCCCGTACAACAAATCACCAATTCGATCCAGCGCCGAACGGCTGCCATAAATCCGCAGCTCGTCAATTGTCTCCCAACGCATGAAAGTGGAAAGCAGCCCCGCCAGCCCCAGGATGTGATCCAGGTGCCCGTGGGTGATGAGAATCTCATTCAGGCGTTTGAAGCCGATGCCGGATTGCAGGATCTGGCGCTGGGTTCCCTCGCCGCAATCCACCAAAAAGCGATATTCATCATGTTTCACCACCAGCGCCGGCAGGTTGCGCTTTGCTGAAGGCGCTGATGCAGAAGTCCCAAGAAAAACAAGCTCAAACAATGTTACATCCTTTCAGGATTCATTCCTGCGTCCCCTGATTTTACCCCATCTCAGGGCGGGATGCAAAACCAGAAAGCGGCTCCCGGGTGATATCCAACCCCTGCCAGGGGAGCATCCACCAGGGAACCCCGAAAGAATGAGGGGCTTGTGGGTCATCCACAAGCCCCTCTTGTGATCCTGCCCGGGCAAGGCTTTACAACATTTACCTCAACACGGCAGGCAAATAAATGCGCGGGGCGTCACTGAGCACTGCAAATTCGCTCAGATGACAGATGTTCAACGTAAAGGTATCCCCTTCCAGGTTGCGGATGTATTCTCCTGCCGGGTCGCAGGTGGTGACGGCATCCACCCAGGCGGATGCGGTGGTGTCCCAGTAATACAGCCGGAGCGTTTCCTCGGGCAGACCCACGGCGGATTCGTCGTAGGCAATGGTCACGGTCAGCGGCTGCGCAAAAATTGTGACGGGGCTGCCTTCGCCGTCCACCGCAGTCAGCTGGAAGCTGTTATGGGCAAAGGCTAGTTTGCCGATATCCTGGCTGGGACGCCGCTGTGGCGTGAAGGTGAAGGTGGTGTCCCCCGCCAGTGCGCCGGTGGGAACCTGGATATGGACGGTTTCATCCAGGGAGGTCAGTTCTCCGCCACCGCTGCCGATGACCTCTTCAATGGTTTGCCGCAGATGCCAGTTGGAATCCTTGGAAAAGAGGAATTCATGCAGCGGGTTGCCAGCCACCGGGTAACCGTCCGGTACGGTCAGTCCGTTATAGTCCAGGTCCAGTCCATCACTGCCATCATAGAAAGCTCCCGGATCAAACAGATTCACCAGGTTGACGAAGGACGCCGGCACTTCCCCGCTGAGTTGGTTATCGTTCAGGCGCAGAACTTCCAGGGCGGTTAAATTCCCCAGTTCGGGCGGGATGCTGCCAGTCAGCTGGTTGGAAGAAAGATACAAATATTGTAAATTGGTCAGGTTCCCCAGTTCCGGCGGGATGCTGCCGCTCAGCTGATTGATGTCAAGCATTAATTCAGTCAAATTGGCAAGGTTCCCCAACTCAGGCGGGATGCTGCCGCTCAGCTGGTTGGAACCAAGCCACAGCTCAATGACGTGCCCCCCTGAAACCCACACCCCATACCAGCTGCCGGCGGTGTTGGTCACCAGCCAGTTGGTGCTGTTCAGCCACCCCGCACCATTGGTGCTGTCATACAGCGCCACCAACGCCTCACACTCCACCTGCGGGATGTCGGAAATATCGGCACAGGAAAACGAGCCCTGCGCCTGCGCGGCGTGGCTGCCGGTTGGGGCAAGGAAACCTGCCGCCAAAGCCGCCAGCATGATCCAGCGAATGATCCTGTTCATGATTAACCTCCGGAAAATGATTTGATTGTGATGGAGGGTTGACTTCTATGAATTTCCTTTTCCCCCAATGGATTAATTATGGCAATCATCCAGCCAAATGTCAAGCCAATTTCACCAGGAATCCACCCCAAAAGCAGGGGGGCATTCCAGCCGGCTTTCCCCCTGGCTCATTATTTTTTGCCCTGTCGGGCAACCTGTGCTATACTTTTGGGTAATTTCGCTTGAGAATTTATCCGGTTATGGATTCAAAGGATTGATTATGGAACCCTTGCGTTTGCTTGCCACCCTCCTGCCGCTGGCGCTGACCTCCGGCATCAACCTGTATGCTACCATCCTGATTGTGGGGCTCAGCATCCGGTTGAACTGGGTGTCCAACCCTCCGGCAGGTTTGGAGCCGCTCGGCTCGTGGGTGGTGATCGTGGTGGCGGCGGTCTTCTACCTGGTGCAATTTCTCGCAGATAAAATCCCGGTGGTGGATAATGTCTGGGATATGATTCACACCTTCATCCGCCCGTTGGGTGCGGGTCTGGTGGCATTTGCCGTGGTGGTGCAAATGGACCCGATTGTGGCGGTGCTGGCTGCCCTGGTGGCTGGCGGGCTGGCGCTGGTTTCGCACAGCGGCAAGGCAGGCTCCCGCATGGTCATTAACGTCAGTTCACCCATGGAGAATATCACCAACATCATCCTCAGTGTGGTGGAAGACCTGGGAGTCGGCGTGCTGGCTTTTGGAGCCCTGAAATACCCCTGGGCAGCAGCTGGCATTGCCCTGGTCCTCTTCATTTTCCTGATATTATTCATCCCCCGCATCATATCCTGGGGCTGGTTCAACCTGAAAGCTTTTGCCCTCTGGCTCAAGGGGTTGATCAGCCAGGTGGAGGAATCGGAAAGCCTGCCCGCCAATCATTTGATTGCCCTGGAGCACCGGCACCCGGAACTTTCTTCTGCCTGCAAGGCACAGGGCATCAGCGGGGCAAACGGGCGCAATGGTTTCCTCTCCATTCAGGGTGACGATATTTTGTTCACCTATGAAGCCTGGGGGCGCGGCCGGGTCTGGCGTCTTCCACGGGCAGAGATGGCAGCCGCATACCTGCGCCACCGCCTTTTCGTGGAAGTTCTGGAACTGCATACCGTTCCCAAAAAAGGCAGATCCAAATCAATCCGGTTTGTCTTCCTTAAGGACCGCCTGCCGCTGGTGGATGCATTTGCCGAGCGTTTGAACGCCACCAGCACCCGCTAAATCGCTGACCGCATTCCCCCAGCCTGCCGGCAGGAGGATGCCACCCGCAAACGGGGACACCGGTTTGACCTCCATCACGCTTACAGAAAACAGCCGGAATGATTCCGGCTGTTCGCTTTGAATTTTAATATCGGTCTTTTCAGTTTGAGGTAAAGAGAGCCTCAATCATGGCGATAAATGACAGGGCGATCAAAATCACCATCAAGGAAGCCGCCACCATCCAGCCCATCAGGTTGGTAAACCAGCAAATCACCGTGATGCCAAGCATCCATGTCATGATGATGCCGGCTCGATTGGATTTCTGTGCCAGGGCGCCGGTATTCTTCAGGTAAAGGATATATCCAAGCACCATTCCCAACAGGCTCGCTCCGATGAGCATACCAAGGATTGCCAATCCACTGAACCTGCCCAGCTCAACGACCATTATTCCACAATGAAGCGTGTCAGACGGCGGATGATATTGACTCTGAGCCAGGAAAACCCTCACGAGGATTTTGTGGTTGGGGAGCATGTTGGACCCATCAATCTGCCAACTCAACTCCAGCTTTTCACCCGGTTCCAGGCTGTACACCTGGGCATCCCGTTCCAGGTCATCCTCCGCGCCGGGTTTACTGAAGATCGCCAAAATATTTTGTTTGATTGGGCGGTCTGTCGGATTGATCAGCGGAACCTTTACGGTGGCACTCTCATGGGCGGATAGGATCACCGGGCATTCCAGGCTGCCCAGTTCTCCGTCCGTCTTGAGCATGGAATTGTATTCCAGGACCTCGGGATAACTCCAAAAAGACATCCCCTCCACGTCGCTCCAGACTGCGAGAATGTTGAAAACTGTACCCAGCAGGAGGCTGATGGCAAAGATGGCAACTCCCGCGATAAGTCCCGGCTTAACTTTCTTTTTATTTAACATCTTTTCCATAATATTTATATTCCACTGAAATTATTTACGATTATCATACATCAGGTTCAATATTATGTCAAGCGCCGAACCTTGGGATAGGCAATTGCCACGAAAAGACCGTATAAAAGCGAAATGACCGCGCCAATCCCAACTGAAAGCGGCGCGCTCAACCAGTCCGCCACCAGACCTGCCTGCATGCCGCCCAGGCGCATCATCGTCTGGAAACTCAACGAGTAAAAGCTCATCACCCTGCCGCGCATTTCATCCGGTGTATTCAACTGCAGAAGTGTGTTCGCCAGCGCGTTCTGCCAGGTGAAGCTGACCCCCACCATCAACA
>ERZ1026796.1229-NODE-1229-length-17674-cov-16.270816_pt1 | contig 17674 bp, 16 predicted proteins | sample MGYA00520874_ERZ1026796 | MGnify/ENA primary metagenome ERZ1026796 (study PRJEB33270, sample SAMEA104284474) | anaerobic digester metagenome | biome: Anaerobic digester microbiome; feature: mesophilic sludge digester; material: Anaerobic digester biomass...
CATCCGCTCATCATCGGAGGTCCGGTCCGGCATATAGGGCTGGGCAGAAACCTGTCCGCCAACAAACAGGAACAGGGCCACGGCCAATAGCGACCGTATTGAGAAAGAATGAAATACGTTCATAATATATTGTTTTACTGGTTTTTACAAGAATGTCGCTGCCCGGGGCGCCGGGGCAGCTATCTATGAAAAGTCAAATCCCGAGATGTATGCCGGGGAGTCATAGAACTTCTCGGTCTCCGCGGGGTCAAGCCCCGAAAAGAGGGCATACACCAGTCCGGGCTTCGCGTTCAGCAGCCTGTTGATGGTGCCCATTCGCCTGTTGGTGCGAAGGGTCTCATAGAGACATGAGTGATCATCGAGCCATGTCAGAGCAGTATGGTAGCCCTCCTCTGCGCAGACGGCCTCAAAAAGATCCGGCAGCAGGTCTTCGCTGCCATCGCGGCAATAAATAGCATTCAGGATAATGTACCTGAATTCTTCCGGCTGGAACAGTCTCCTGAAATATGGAGTACGGTGCAGCACCTTCATCATCATCCAGCCCCACACCCCCGGTACGTTCACCACCCTGTAACATGCCGGGATGGCTCCCACGCCCGCCACTATCTCACCGTTCCGGCGAAGCACATAATATTTATGATCATAAAACGAAAACTCGTCGGTATAAAAACAATAACCGCTGTAGAACTCATCCAGGAGTTTTGCCATGGCAGGCTCCTCCTCCGGAGTGAGCCTCTCCACCGAAGGATTAGTCTTCGGGTTGAACCTGCTGAAGGCCACTGTCAGGAAGGAGCGGATATATTCAAATCCTACCTGATTGATTATGTTCCTTGATCTCTCATTGCGGCTCTCCACGTAAGCATAAAGCACATGCGGACCGGATTTGCCATCATCTCCGGCTGTCAGCTGCGGGTCTCTGAAAATGGAGAATATCTTCTGCTTGAAGCTGTCTCCTGCCCCGGCCAGCCGTCTCCCGGCTTTTCCCGGCGCCCTTTCTACCTGGAACGCACTCTGCACCGTGAGATACCTGAGATAAGCGGAGGGGTACCGGTTTCCACGGTTTGATGTAATTCGCCTGCATAGTCCTATCGCCCCCTTAAGGCTGTTTCTCTTGTAGAGAGCCAGGAAAGAGAGCCTGTCACCGTACGACCTGATCCGTTCCGCAGTGTTCAGCAAGATGTAGCGCATGCCGCCCTCTGAGCCAAGGATTGTTGACTTTATCAGATCGGTTATTTCCTCGTCAGCACTCCTGACTTTTCTGATTTCAAGTTTCTTGTAATCAAGCAACGGTTTCTGCTCCATCTTTTATATGTTTAATTATCTGAGTGTTCCGGCCAGCGTACCGGCCACTGCCAGGTCCTCAGGTGTTGTTATCTTGATGTTCTCCCTGTTCCCGTATGTAAGGTGTATTTTCACCCCGTCAGCCTCAGCCACGGTGGCATCGTCCGTAAATGAGGGGTCAAATCCGCGGCGGTAGGCATTTTTGATCATGCTGCCGCGAAACACCTGCGGTGTCTGTATCAGCCGCACTTCGCTCCTCGGCACCGGCCTGCTCTCATCGCCGGCCAGTATTCTCACGGAGTCTGCCGGCTCAATGAAGGGCACGGCATTGCCGAACTCTTCAGCATCGGCAAAGCATCTCCAGATGGTGTCATGACTCACCAGCGGCCTGACGCCGTCATGGATGGCCACAAGGGAGTCGCCACTGACGCACCCCAGTCCCGCCTTCACCGAGTGAAACCGCTCCTCTCCTCCTGCCACCACCTGATGAGTGATGGTAAAAGAGTACTCCGTGCAGAGCTTTTCCCACAGTGCATGATGGCCCTCCGGCAGTACCAGAATGATCTCCAGGGTGCTGTCAAACGTGTGGAATTGTTCAATGGTACGCATCAGCAGCGGCCTCCCTCCGAGCAGGAGGAACTGCTTCGGGATGGATGACTTCATTCTCCGTCCGCTTCCGCCGGCAACTATGATACAGTACCTCTTCACTTCACAATAATATGCGAGAGGCCCTTTCGGGGCCCCTTCACTCAAATATCAATCTTTCATGTAAAGATAGCGCTTGATGCTCTTCTTCGGAGTCTTGACAAACTCTTCAGGATGCACCCTGAACTTTGTGACAGCCATATAGTCGGGAAGCCTGTTGTTGACATCCTTCCTGATGGTGTCAAGGAGAGCCGCAAGTCCATCCTCTCCGATGCCCTCTTTGCGAAGCGTCTCATGATCGGGATAGATGAGCCCTACAAGCTTGTCATCCTCAGAGATGACAACCGATTCTGCCACATACTTATAGTTGTTTATGACAGATTCGATCTCTTCCGGGTAGATATTCTTGCCCGAAGGGCCGAGGAGCATGTCCTTGCTGCGGCCCCTGATGAAGAGGTAACCATCCTTGTCAATCACGCCAAGGTCTCCGGTATGCATCCAGCCGTCTTCTTCAATTACTTCCTTCGTGGCTTTCTCATTCTTGTAATATCCAAGCATCACGTTAGCGCCGCGGAGCATTATCTCGCCCACCACATTGGCGGGGTCTGGAGAGTCAATCTTTATTTCCAGGGTGTCAACGGATTTTCCGCATGATCCCAGGCGTGCCGTTCTCCAGCCGTCATAACTGATCAGCGGTCCGCACTCGGTCATTCCATAGCCCACGGCATACCGCATCCTGATCTTCCTGAAAAACTTTTCGGCGTCAGCGTTGAATGCAGCACCCCCGATAACCAGCTCCTTGAAATTGCCGCCAAAGCTTGTCTCAAGCTTCTCACGCACCTTCTTGAAAAGAATATTTTTAATGCCCGGTATCTTCAGCAACACCTTCATGACAGGCTTGCTTATAACCGGAAGCAACTGATACTTGTAAATCTTCTCGATGACCAGCGGTACCGAGAGTATCAATCTGGGTCTGATCTCCTTGAAGGCCTGGATGAGTATATGCGGCGACGGTATCCTGGTCAGGATGGTGATATGGCATCCGTAGGTAAAGGGGAAGAGAAACTCGAAAGCGCAGCCATAAGTGTGTGCCAGTGGCAGGAAGGAAACAACCCGGTCACCCGGATCCAGAGGCATGTTCGCCTGTGCGTAGCGTATGTTTGCAGCGAGGCTCCTGTGAGGTATCATCACACCCTTGGAGAAGCCCGTTGTACCCGAGGTATAGCTCAGAACTGCCATTTCCTCATTGTCTATACCGGAAAATTTAATATCATCCGGACTGAATGCCGGGTATGCCTGTGAAAACTTCTCATCAAGAGATTTGTAGATATCCGTGATCTTCTCACTGCGGCTCATGAGCATCTCAAACGTGTCAAGGCTTTTTACGCACTGAATATCCTTCAGCTTTTCGGGATCAAGTGATTCCCACAGCTTGTCATCAGCAAAAAGAATCGTTGAGTCGGAGTGGGTTAGGATATTGTGAAGATCATCGGGTTTGAAATCAGCCAGAATCGGCACTACCACAGCGCCATAGGTAACCACTGCCAGGTATATGGCGCACCAGTTGGCAGAGTTCCGCCCGAGCAGGGCGATTTTGTCACCTTCACGGATGCCGTACTCTTTAAAAGCTATGTGCTGTTTGACCATTATCTCGGCGATCTCCCTGTACGTGAAACCTTTCTCCCGGTAATTCGAAAGCGCCTCTATTTCCCAGTTCTTTCTGATACTATCCTCCACATAGGAGATGAATCGTTCCTTGATCATAATTTTGGAGTTTTTTTATTTCATTCGGCAAATGTAAGCTTTTCGCCGTTATCTGGTGTCAAAACCTGTACAGGACAATCAGTGTCAGGGTCATTATCAGGTTAATCACACTGAAGATTATGTTGTACCTTACTCTGTTCCCGCTGAAGCGGGTTATTTTTCGTGAAAAGATGCCGACCGTAGGCACGAAGAGCACTACCAGAAACACGAAGAACTCCGCCCCGTCAAAAACCTGGCTCACCCCGCCGTCCCTGAGGCTGGCAAAACAGATCACCACCAGCATCACCAGCAGGTATATCAGGTATGTGCCTTTCAGGGCCAGTGTTGAGAGAGGCCTGGCATGATGCAGCTTGTGCGGCTTGAGATAGGCATAGGCAATGGAGAAGAGTATCACTATCAAGAGCCCCCCTATGATATAATTCATCATCTCCGGCAGATTATACTTGTTCATTTTGTTCCCAAAATCAGGGTTTATGCTGTCTCCAGCTCAAACCATACCAGTGAGCTTGCGCCAAGAACCGCCGCATTCTGCGTGCTCAGCTCCGAGGGCAGCAACTTCACCCTGCCACGGTAGATATAGAGGATATCTTCCTCCAGATGCCTTCTGGTGGGTTCAAATATCAGCTCCCCGGCGAGGGCGAGGCCCCCGAAGAGGAAAATAGCCTCGGGATTGGTGTGAACTGTCACGTTGGCCAGGCTGAATGCAAGCATGGCCCCGGTCTGCTCAAACGCCTCGAGGGCTATGGGGTCACCCCTGCGCGCAGCTTCACAGATCAACTTTGAGTCAAGCTCCTCGAAGCTGAGCTTTCGTAGTTCGCTGTCGTCAAGTCTTTCGGCCATCAGTTGCAGCACCGTCCGTTTCAGGCCTGTTGCCGAGACATATGTCTCAAGACACCCCTTCCGTCCGCATCCGCAGTCGCGGTCTGACCTCCCCGGCCTTATGGTGGTATGTCCCAACTCACCCGCGAAGCCGTCATGCCCGTACACCAGCTTTCCGTCAACGACGAATCCGCTGCCGAGGCCGGTGCCGAGGGTTATCACCACAAAGTTCTTCATCCCCCTGGCGCCGCCGAAGACCATCTCGCCCACGGCTGCAGCGTTGGCATCATTGGTGACGATGACCGGCAGCGGGGTGTGACGGGCAAAAAGATCAGCCAGCGGGACAATACCTTTCCAGGGCAGGTTAGCCGCATATTCGATGGTTCCCTTGTTGATATTGCCCATGGGAGCCCCGATGCCAAAACCGAGAATCTCAATATCATAATCCGGGTTCTGTGCAGTGATCATCATCTTCTCATAGAGCGCAGCAACAAAACTCTCAGGCTTATCATATTGACTCGTTATGATCTGGCCCCCGGCCAGGATCTCTCCCGACCGGTCAACAAACCCGAAAGTGGTGCTGGTGCCTCCGATGTCAATCCCTGCAACTGCTTTTACCTTTTCCATATTCAGAAAGAGAGTTTACACAACGTAAATATACGCTTTAATAGAAGCGAAAAAAAATGTGACCCGGCAGCAGGATGCTACTTTTTGGCTTCCGGAACGTACTCATTGCCAACCTTCCGTGCGCGCACGGGGTGGTCAGGGTCAATGCCGAGGGAGATGCCTGTCTCAACCAGGAGGTTCCAACCGGCAGTCAGCTGCAGGTACTCGGCATAATCTCCTCCGTCAGGAATGACGATTGTCGGGAATTCGGTCTTTTCACCGGAAATGGCGATGACATTCACCCCCACGCCTTTCACCAGGCACTCCATGAACTTGTCACGGTCATGCTCAAACGGAGCGACCCAGATGAGCACATCACCCCTGTTCATCACCTCCTCAATGCCATGCAGCGCGAAGGTCCCCTCAAGAAACCCGGATTTCTTGCGGGTAATCTCGTTGGTCTTCAGCGCCAGCTCTGCAGCCACCCCGTTATCACGTCCGGCAAACCAGATCATATCAGCATCATGCATCATCGTGATAATCTTCCTGTCAATCTTCGCGGTGAGCACCTCCTCCATCAGAGCAGCAGTCTTGCGCAGGCCCGCCATCTTCTCTCCCCTCAGGTTGCGCAGCAGGGAGTCATAGAAGAGAGCCTGCTCCACAACTGATTTTGTGGCGGCAACGGCATTCTCCTTGCCGCATTTCAGGACATGGGTGGCATGTGCAAACTCCTCCAGCTTCGTATTGTGGCTGGCCGTCAGGCCGAAAACGGTGTCATGCTTCTTCTTCTTAAGATGGTCAACAAGGCGGATCACCTCCTTTGTCTGGCCGGAGTTGGATGCCGCAAAAACGACGAAATCCTTCAGGTTGTACTCCAGCGCCTGGGTGCATCCCTCGGTTAGCACCGGCAGCAGAAACTCCTTCCTCAGGTTGGCGAAAATAGCCCGCTTCGCGGGGAAGAGTCTGCTGCTCCCTTCGCCCGTCAGGAAAAGACCTTTCTTATTTCTGAAGGCAGGAATAAACGGGATGGACAATTCGGGACGGAATGATCTGACGATGCCTGGTGTTTCCATCATTTCACGCACCAGTGCGTATTTGCTGTATTTCTTATCGGTCAGGTTCATGATATTGTTTTTTACAGTTTTGCAATTAATTATGCGGGGTCTTGCTGCTCCTGCGGATGAAGGCTCCTATATGGTCAGACAAATTTCAGGATTCCGAAGAACTCCGGCCTGTGATAATCAGGTTTTTCCGTGCCAACCGGGTTCCATGTGACGAAGTGAGGGGTGGTCAGCCTGTCACCGCACTTGTAGAAGTTGGCCCTGAAGCTTTTGCCCGCCAGGCTGCCGACATTATGCCGGAAGAAAGTTTCAAGCGGGATGGCCACGGTGATTGACCAGCTGATGTCACCGCTGATCTCTGAAAAGGGTTCGCTGCCCATTGTTGTGAGGCGGCGTATGTTGCCGACAATGGCCGGATCTGTCCGTGCGCTGTCATGACGGCTGTGACCTGAGCCCATCAGCGCTGTGCCGATGGGATTGAACTCGAAGTTGTAATAGATTCCGTCATCTTCCGGCGAGACGAAGAATTCAACACATGAGTCCTCGCATACCATCTCGTTGGTGTTGCCTTTTTCAGCCTTGACATGTGCCTCGCGGACATAGTACTTGATGTATATCTCCTTCTCGCCCCATGCGATGTTGAATCTTACCTCAGGTTTGTATGTGTGGCTCTGCCAGTTCAATGTCTCTATCCCGTGGCCTTTGCCCAGTTCGTCGAGGCGTACGGAGACCTCTGCCATTGACGGTATCTCCTTCTCTGTCTTCAGCCTGCTGACCTCTATGATATGCATTTTGGTTTGATGTTTTATCTATTGTCCGCTCCTCTCTCTCCTGCCATCTCTATTTCATCTCCTTCCATATGAGCGCTGATGCGCCCAGTACTGCTGCCTGCACCTCCGGCAGCCCGGAAGGTTCCACCCTGAAGGTGCCCCGGAAAACCGGTTGCACCAGCTCGTCGGCATACTTCCGTACCGGCCCGAAGAGAGCTTCGCCTGCATTTGCCAGTCCGCCGAAGAGGTATATAACCTCCGGGCTTGAGAATATTACCGAGTTGGCTATCCCGAGCGCGATCATCCGGGCGGTCTGGTCGAGAGCTTTCTGAGCGATGAGATCGCCGGCCGCCGCGGCTTCAGCGATCCGCCGTGAGGTGATCTCACTGCCCCTGAGCTCCCGCAGCGTGCTATCATCACGGCGGTCGCTGAGCAGTGACAAAGCAGTACGGACCAGCCCTGTGGCTGATGCATATGTTTCAAGACAGCCGCGGCGCCCGCATCCGCACACCCGGCCTCCCTCAACAACGATCATATGACCCAGTTCACCGGCAAAACCGGTATGCCCGTACACCACCTCGCCGTCAACGACGAAGCCGCTGCCAAGGCCCGTGCCCAGGGTCAGGATGATGAAATCCTTCACACCCTTCGCGGCGCCGAAAATCATTTCTCCCAGTGCCGCCGCATTGGCGTCATTGGTGATGCGGGTCCTGAGGCCTGTGGCTTCTTCGGTCATCCTGACAAGCGGAATAATCCCCTTCCACCGCAGGTTGGGCGCCAGCTCAATCGTTCCCTTATTGAAGTTGGCATTGGGTGCACCGATGCCTATGCCGATCAGCTTCAGTCCGCTGTTCTCAGCCATCATCTCCTTCAGTTTCGCGTCAAGCGCAATGACAAAATCATCGGCTAAAGCATAATCGGGCGTCGAGAGGTTCCCCCCGGCATGAATTACTCCTTCAGCATCAACAAAACCAATTACGGTGTTCGTTCCGCCAATGTCAACTCCGGCAACTACTTCTTTCATTGTTATCTGTTTTAAACTTCTTTCAGCAGCTCAGGCTGTGTCTTGTATGTCTGCAAAACCAGTTCTCCGAACAGGGTGTTGGCCCATGCAAACCACTTGCGTGTGAATTTTGATGGGTCGTCCTTCATGAACGACTCATGCATGAAACCCGTTGCTGCATGGGTATTTTTGAGCATCCTGAGTGATGTAATGATATCATGGTCGTTCGAGGCTGTCAGCGCTTTCATGATGATGGCAATGGGCCAGATGCGGTCACGGCCGGTATGCGGACTCCCCACACCATGCCCGCTGATGCCAGAAAAATAGTACGGGTTGCTTTTGCTCAGCACAAATTTGCGTGTGCGCAGGTAAAGCGGATCACTCCGGTCAATGGTTCCAAGGTATGGCATGCTGAGCAGGCTGGGAACATTGGCATCATCCATGAAATTGTAGTTGAAATAGCCGTCAGTCTCGTAGGGGATGATCTCTCCGTGCACCGGATGAACGGCACGGGCATATTTCGCAAGTGCGTCATTGACCTCACCAGCCAGCGCGGTGGCATCAGCCAGAAGAGCCTCATCACGTGTGACATCGGCAGCAATCTCGCCCATTTTGCGTAGTGCGCTAACAGCGAAATAGTTCGAGGGAATCAGGAAAGGCCATATGGTTGCATCATCTGACGGCCTGAATATTGATACTATCAGGCCCACCGGGTTGATGGGATTACCATATCCGGCTCCCGCAACAGTATCGGTCTGCCAGCCTGTGACCCTCTGGAACTTGTACGGACCCGGGTTATCCTTGCGTTGCTGCTCGCGGAATGTTTTGATGATAAGCCTCATCGCCGATGACCAGGAGGCATCGAAAACCGAGGTGTCGCCGGTGGTTTTCCAGTATCCGTGAGCCAGCCTGACAGGGTAACAGAGCGAGTCTATCTCCCACTTGCGCTCATGCAGCTCCGGCTTCATGTCAGTCAGGTCATTCATCCATTCGCTCTGGCCCGGACCATCATTGAAGGCATTGGCATAAGGATCGATATGAATACACTTAACCTGCCTGTTGATCACGCCGGCGATGAGAGCCTTCAGTTGCGGGTCACGCGGGGCAAGCGGCACATATGGCCACACCTGGGCCGAGGAGTCGCGCAGCCACATCGCATGGATATCTCCCGTTATCACAAAGGTATCTGGTCTGCCCTCCTTTTCGGAGAAGGTGACAGTGGTGTCAAGGGTGTTGGGAAAACAGTTCGAGAAGAGCCAAGCCAGCTCATTGTCAGATCCCAGGAATGACTCAATCTCCCTGATTGTCTCCTCTACGGCCTTACTGCGGAATTTGCGCTTCCTGACCGGGGGTCTTGCAGAAGGCCACCGCCGGGTTCCGGCTGTGACAAATGAAGGTATCCCGGCAGAGAGCGCCACTCCTGCCATCATGCTGTTCCTGATGAATTTCCTGCGTGAAGACATCTCTTTACCTCCTTGTTGTGGGTTTACTCCTCAGCGAAACATTCTTGACATACATTTCTCCAATATCCCAGTCCTGCTCCAGCGCCCAGTTAATCTTGACCTCCAGTTCATCCGGGTAATATGTGACCGGTTCAGGCTGCCTGCCAGCGTTAAAGTCGCCAGTGGTCCATTTGCCGTCTGAATCCAGGTCATAGATCGCCTTCAGCCTGTACTTCCCCTTGTCAAGAAGCGGGAAAGAGACCTCTCCGGGGCTGGTCACTGATACTTCCCGTACAACCTTGTCCCTGTCCCCGGTCAGCTGGATTATCACCTTTCCCTCATAGCCGGAAAGCCTGACCATGAGACTTCCGTAATCCTCCGCCGTAGCTACAGAGATGTTGTACGTCGCAGAGTCATTTGCCGTTCCGAAGATATCGCTGAATGCTCCCTTTCTGCACATCAGCGAGTAGGTGGCTCCCGGTTCGAACTGCGCCTTCATGTACAGGAGGCGGGAAGAGACCGTATCTATTACAAAACTGTAAGGAAGCAGAGTCTGAACAGAGTCAACCGTCCGGATTAGCCTGATGAGTGATGTATCAGGCTCTGCAAACGGTGTGGCCGATCTGAACGATGGCACGATGCCCGGCCTGACCTTTCCGGAAATATTGTGAGTGATGTTCAGTCCCGGCGTCCTTCCGCTGCCTCCCCTCGGGGCGGCAGGCTTCATATACCTGAAACTGATTGTGTCAGTTTTCGCGATAATCGTTCCGGTGGTGTCAGTAAACGGAAAGGTGAGAATGACATCCACCAGGTCTTGGCCGTACACATCGGGGTTGGTTACCCATATCATGAAGGTATCACGGGCCGCGTTGTGCTCCATAAACCATGCTGAACTGTCGGCTTCGGGCAGGGTTGCCGACACCTGTCCGCTGTCTGACGGCAATGCCAGACCAAAGCTGATGCCCCATGAGCTTTTCCTCTCGGTGAATGTCAGATATTGCTGCTTCGGCGGCTCCCGGAAAGCATATAGCCTGTGCAGCCCGTAAACGAACTTATCAGGCTTTGTGGCCTCGGTGGCATTGGCGGGCCTGTATGTGACAGTGTCAGGCACAAGGCCGAAATAGTTATCAGGTGCGATGGAGATGACTGAGTCACCGAAAGCAAATATCTCATCCGTTAAATCGTACCTGGTATTGCCGTTGAGGTCCTTCAGGGCGAAGAGCCTGTAATCTCCGGGCCTGATGTTGCTTATCATGAACCCGCCCGACGGGTCCGGCCTGGATATGTATGCCGGCAGCATGGTGCGGGGGGCAGTGTCAGACAGGTTGGAGAACATGATCACCGTTATATCCTCAACTATCTCGAGATCAAAAGCATTGAACACGTTGCCGGTCAGCGAGAGTGAGTCGAGAACCGGCCCGGTAGAGAAAACATATTGATAGTTGTTGATCGGGTTGTTTTCATTGTTGTCACGGATGGCATCCTGAAAATAGAAAGTGTAGGTGGTGCTGTCAGCCAGCTCTTCCTCCCAGGTGACAACAAGGCTCTTGCCCCTGAGTTTCACCTCGGGCTTTGTAGCCATCGGAGGCGACACCATGAATTTTTCCGATATACGGTCAAGTACAACGTATTCATCGAAGGTGACAGTGAATGACTTGCCGGTGAACATGACGCTGCCGTTCTCCGGAACGCTTTTCAGTATCACGGGAGGATCCATATCCTTCGGACCACCCGTGGGAGCGCTGATCTTTGCACACGAAAGCACAAAGAGCGTGGCTATAACTGTCAGTCCAAGGCTGCCTGATATGTATCTCCCGTAATCCACCAACTGCAAACTTACATCAAATTTTGTTACATGATATGTGGGGCAAAGGGGGCCGGATATGCCTTTTACAGTGAAATGGGACAACTGTTTCTTTTTTGCATAAATTTGCATTCCAAACATCAGCAGTATGGAACTTCAGATAATTCCGTGGAATGTTAATCCGGAGATCTTCCGGATAGGCAACTTTGCAGTAAGATGGTATGGACTGCTTTTCGCATCAGGATTCGTCTTCGGGTACAATATCATGAGGAGGATCTTCAGGCATGAAGGGCTGACAGACGCAACCCTCGACAGGCTGACTGTTTACATGGCCATTGGCACGATTGTCGGCGCCAGGCTGGGACACTGCTTTTTCTATGAACCCGGGTATTATCTGGCCAGACCCATTGAGATCCTGAAGGTATGGCACGGCGGTCTGGCAAGTCACGGAGCGGCCATTGGCATACTGCTGGCACTGTGGCTCTTCGTCAGGAAGGAGAAAAAGCCATTCCTGTGGATCATTGACAGGATAGTTATCGTGGTGGCGCTCGCCGGATCACTGATACGTCTGGGAAACCTGATGAATTCGGAAATTTACGGAGTCGAGACAACCCTGCCATGGGGATTTGTTTTCCTCCGGAACGGAGAAACGGCGCCGAAGCACCCCACACAGATATATGAGTCACTGGCATACCTTATCACCTTCGGAATACTGATGCGCATCTACTGGAAGAAAGCCGGCAAACCATTGCCCGGACTGCTGTTTGGTCTATTCCTGATTCTTGTCTTCGGATTCAGGTTCCTGGTAGAATATATAAAGGAAGACCAGGTGGCTTTCGAGGCCGGGATGAAACTGAATATGGGCCAGTGGCTGAGCATACCGCTGGTGCTGGCAGGCATCGTGCTGCTCATCTGGGTATTCACCCGAAAGCCGGCACCAAAGCCGGTGACCGAACCATGGTCACCACAGAAAGGGGTGCCTAAAAGGTAGCTGAAATAACCGCCTGCGGCGGGAAAAAATTCTAAAGGGGAAACCTCTCACAGGGAAACCTGCAGCGGGAAAGCCTGCAATGGAAAAACTCCAGCGGGAGAACCTCTTATAGAAAAAACTCTGGCGGGGAAAACTCCCGGCGCGAAAAACCTCCGGCAGACACTAACGGATTAGACACTGATCCCGCACCACGGGAAAACAGCCGTTATTGCTGCTTCTTCAATATGCCGTTGAAGATGAGGGTCAGTATCGCTTCGAGGCGATCCCTGATGTCAGTTTCGCGTCTGCGCCAGAAGAGCGGAACCTCCATACCCTTGAGCATGGTCTGTATAGCCATGGAAGTGTACTCACTGTCTTCCACGGCAAAGGTGCCCCTGTTGTTCCCGACATAGACAAGCAGGCGGATGATGGCGAGCTCCTCACGGTCATAGCGCGCTCTGATCTTTTCGATGAAATCAAAGTGATCAAGGTTCTTGTCAAAGACAGCATTGTAGTAGTTTGACAACTTTGCAAACTCCCTCATCCTCACATATATATAGTTACGCAACTTGTCCTTCGGCGAGTCCACCTCCTTGATTGCAGCTGTCAGCCTTCGGCGCAGCTGGTTCGCCTCATAAAGCACCACCGCCTCGAAGATCTCTTCCTTGCTCCGGAAATAATAATAGATTGAACTCTTCCCCTTTTTCAGTGCCCGGGAAATCTCATCCATCGTAGTCTTTCTGAAGCCGTAATGACTGAAAATCCGGCTTGCTATCCGGATGATCCGTGCCCTGTATTCCTCTTTATTAACCATAGGTTTTATTCTTATGCAAAGATAATCAATTAATTCTAATGCTGTAGAACAAACGGGTCGGATATTCGAAAATGGTTGTTATTGAATTAAGTAACTGTTCAAATACTCAGAATTAGTGTAATTATTAGTAATTTTGATGATTAATTCGTGTGGGAAGAGAAATTTATGAAAGTTGGGGAAAGGCATTACAGGAGTATCTGGCATGATAAAACTGACCGCGGGTCGGTACATGTGATTGACCAGAGGAGGCTTCCTTTTGCCTTTGAGGTGATGACCCTCAGGAGTGTGAACGATGTTTATGATGCCATACGTGATATGGCGGTGAGGGGTGCACCTCTCATAGGAGCTGCAGCAGCATGGGGAGTCTATCTCTCATTCCTTGAACACAGCCATGGGAATAAAAATCATACCGGCATCGGATCTTACGACGGAGAAAAGAACTCTACCGTAACTGAACCGCCCGGCGGAAGGAAAAAGGAGGACGACAATGAACAGGCCGGCAGCGGCGATGTTTACAATGCAGTGATCAGTGACGCGGAGCGGCTTAAGTCGGCCAGGCCCACCGCAGTCAATCTCGCATGGGCAGTTGATTATATGACCAGGGTGATGAAATTCTTCCCTGATGCTGATGCATTGCGCAGAGCAGCAAAAGAATTATGTGACGGGGAGGCTGAGAGAAGCAGGCTGATAGGAGTGAACGGACTCCCGTTAATTGAAGAGGCAAGCAGCAGGAAGGGAGGAGAGGTTGTCAATATCCTGACACACTGCAATGCCGGGTGGCTGGCATGTGTTGATTACGGTACGGCGCTGGCGCCGGTGTACATGGCTCATGACATGGGAATCAGGGTTCATGTATGGGTTGATGAAACACGTCCGCGCAACCAGGGGAGCCGTCTCACCGCATGGGAACTGCTCAATCACGGAGTGCCCTGCACCCTCATCACCGACAATGCCGGCGGGCACCTGATGCAGAACGGTATGGTAGATATGGTGATCGTCGGATGCGACAGGGCAACGGCTTCGGGTGATGTGGCCAACAAGAGTGGTACATATCTTAAGGCTCTTGCGGCATTTGATAACGGGATACCTTTTTATTCGGCACTGCCGGTATCTACATTCGATCTCTCAATTGAGAGCCCGGCACAGATAGATATTGAGGAGCGCGATGCCTCGGAGGTAAGTACAATTGATGGCATAAGAATTGCACCGGATGGTGTTAATATATCCAATTACGGGTTTGACGTTACACCTGCGCGTCTTATCACCGGTCTTATCACAGACCGCGGAATTTGCAGGGCAGAAAAGGAATCGATATTAAAAACAGTATCATAGGTTATATGGAAGGGTTTGTCAAGTTTAACTGCTACTGGAGACAATCGGGCCCGGTAATCACTGACGAGCAGTATGAAATTATCAATCACTGGAGAGAGATTCTCTTCAATCTTGATCTTGTTGGTGCGTTCGAGAACGGCGTAGGGTTCGGAAATCTCAGCATACGCATAGGGAAGTCGTCTCAGTTTATAATAACCGGATCATCTACCGGTGATATACCCGAGCTTGAGCCGGGGCACTATGTAAAGGTATCGTCATTTAATATAGATGACAACGCGATTATGTGCAGCGGGCCGCTGAAGGCATCGTCGGAATCACTTACCCATGCAGCTATCTATATGGCTGATCCGGGTACCAATGCGATCATCCATGTTCACTCAACACAACTGTGGGAAGAGCTTATGAACAAGGTGCCTACCACTGATCCGTCGGTGGAGTATGGCACCCCGGCGATGGCGCGGGAGATGATCCGTATTTTCGGTGAGCCGGAGGTATTCGAGAAGAGGATCATTGTCATGGGCGGTGACCGTGGTGGCCTTATCACCTTCGGTTATGACCTTGATGAGGCAGGCGGGGTGTTGTTTGATTACATCAACAGAGGAACAAGCTCGTAAAATGACCCCCGGATCATTATGGCGAAGCAGCCGGATTGCAGGGGTGACGCCGGTTGTTTAACTGCATATTAAGCATTGCAAAAGGTTTGCACATATTTCAATTTGATATTATATTTGCACCCTGATATTTCGGGCCCATAGCTCAGATGGTTAGCAGCACCTGACTCATAATCAGGGGGTCGCTGGTTCGATTCCAGCTGGGCCCACTCAAAACAAAGAAGTTACAACAAAGTTGTCTCTTCGCCAGACCACTTTCCTCTTTACAGCATTTTTCCGGAAATCTTTAAAATTATCGTCTGTCCAAATAGGTTTGTCACCCTTATAAGTATAAAATTCACACATCATACAAGATGATATTGGGATGGATATCCAATAGTAGAAGTCACCATTCCATCCATACAGATATATTTCAGTGCCAAAATAATAATTAGCAGCCTCCATCCGGGCAATCTTAACATTTAACCAATCTGGATTCTCAGGAAAATCATTGTTTTTCCTGCATGAAATTGCCAGGGTACCCTTTATTTTTGTTATCTTTTTTAAGGTCAACAACGCACTCCGGCCTTAAATAATTAGATATTTAATGTTTGGCAGATATATTTGCACTATATTTGAGGTCAGGAATTGAGTAACCATTAATTTTCCCCGCAATTAATGTCTGAAATGCCATATCAAATCAATCCCGACAGAAATGTCCCATGGAACAATCTTCCCCTGTTGCCAATAAGAAGAGAACTTTTTCAGACAATTGAGATATTAGAGAAACTGGGAGATGCTAAAGCCGCATTAGCAAGGCTGCATGGTCGTAGTGTTGTGATTCCCGATCAAGGTTTATTAATCAATACTATCAGCTTGCAGGAAGCAAAAATTTCAAGTGCTGTTGAGAACATTTTCACAACGGATGATGAACTATATAAGGCTTATAGTGACCAAAGCACTAAAATTAATGAAGCTTCAAAGGAGGTGTTAAGGTATAGGGAAGCACTATGGTCAGGTTATTTATACGCCGCCGAAAGGCCAGGCTGTGATAAAAGAAAAGTTGGACAACCTGGTACTCTTCTTAAACGATGATGAAAATTTCAGGATCGATTACTTACTTAAAATGGCTATTGCTCATTATCAATTTGAAGCTATTCATCCGTTTCGTGATGGTAACGGCAGAACAGGACGAGTCTTTAATATCAATTATCTGACAAAAAAGGGCTTGCTTGATGTCCCGATACTGTTTTTAAGCCGGTATATTTTAGATCATAAAGAAGATTATTACTCGGGATTATCTGGAGTTTCTCAAAGAGGTAATTGGAAGTATTGGTTATTATTTATGCTTAAAGCTATTGAATACACATCCATAATTACTTTCCGGAAAATCAATGAAATTGTATCAGCAAAAGATTCAATTTTGGAGTTTATTAAGAAAGATGCCAGGAAAGTCAGAAATCCAGAAAATTTAGTGAATGCACTGTTTACTCAACCATTTACTAAAGTAAAACATCTCGTTGATTCAGGAATATATTCTGAAAATACTGCCAGGGATTATTTAAACAGATTATGTGAGATACATGTTCTTGAGAAAAAGGAAATAGAAGGCCGTCATTATTATTTGAATCTTGAATTATATCGCATACTTTCTGAATAAATATTCCGATGACAAAGTTATTTCTGGTGCCAGGTTGATGCCAGTATTTTCACCAAACCGGAATAAATCCCTGAAATCTTTTACAATTAAGTTGCCACAAAACTAATTGATACAAACAGATAGTTTCCATTATTAAACCGGCCTGATATTCAAAAGGTCCTTAGCCCTGATGCCTGGATATGCCCCTGTTCCGAACAGAAGATAAGGGATGATCTTATTGTCCTTTTTTAAGCGGAGCAATAATCCGGGCACAGGATTCCAGAATTCACACCCTGATCAGAATCCCCGGATAATCTGTATGAGATTGCTCCGTTTTTTAAAATTTGCACGTATCTCATCAGCTATTCGTTGTGATCGTCCGGGATTTATCCGTTTCATCAGATCGAGTGATTCAGCAATCCTCTCATAATATTTCTTACCTGTATAGGCAAGATCTTCTTCAATCCTTCTCTTCAGGAAAGTTTCAGCTTCTTCAGGGAACCGTTTATGGTTCTTCCTGTAAAATTCGAAAATTACATCATCATAAAAGAGTTTTGGTTCCCTTATCAGATCAAGGGCATCTTTCATACGCTCTTCCTCTTCATAAAAACTCAACAGATTCTCAGGATTTTTTTGTTTGGCTATTGCTTCACAATTTGAACCGAGGGTGCCTTTCAGAGCTTTGATCTTTCGGAGGATTGAGACCTCCGGGCAATGCTTCACAACCTCTTCAGAAATCTCATCCATATTCATATTAAGCTTATGTGCTGCTTCCAGATAAATTTCTGCTATCCTGAAGTCATGCAGGGGTTTAAATCCGTCTGAGTCGTCTTTGATCAGGTCTATAACTTCAGGGTAACGGTTCTGGTCTGATAACTGCCGGCAAAAGGATAAAAAATGATCTGTATCTGACCGGCTGATTACCCTGAGGATAGCTTCCTTTTCATCAGAGGAAAGCTCAGGTTCCAGGAATTTATACAACCGTGAGAACATTGTCTGAGGAATTTCTCCATCCAATTTAACGAACGATTTCAGGTCTTTACGTTCATGTTCCGAAAAGAAACGGTGGTATGATTCCTGTATAGTGGAAAATGTATCGTATGACATCTCATTCAGAGCCTGATCCAGTTTCTT
>ERZ1026796.1255-NODE-1255-length-17431-cov-3.272712_pt1 | contig 17431 bp, 14 predicted proteins | sample MGYA00520874_ERZ1026796 | MGnify/ENA primary metagenome ERZ1026796 (study PRJEB33270, sample SAMEA104284474) | anaerobic digester metagenome | biome: Anaerobic digester microbiome; feature: mesophilic sludge digester; material: Anaerobic digester biomass...
CCCCGTGATCGTGCGCCACCCGGTGAGCGGCAGAGAGGTCTTGTACGTGAACGAGAGCTTCACCGAGCGCATGGTCGGCATGGGCGACGCTGCCGGCGCAGCCGTGCTCGAGCGCTTGTTCGCGTTGGCTCGTCAGCCTCGGTTCCAGATGCGCCTGCGCTGGCGGCGCAACACGGTGGTGATCTGGGACAACTGGGCGACGCAGCACTTCGCCAGTGGCGACCACTACCCCATGTACGACCGCGAGATGCAGCGCGTCACCGTTGCCTCCAGTCGCCGAGGCGGCCTGTTCAGCAACCAACCCGCACCCGAACGCCGGTAGTTGGCGGTAGACGACTCGCTCGTATCGTGGCACCCGTGCCGTTGCCCGATGCCGAACATGCCACGATCGGCGAGCAGCAGGCGGGCACCAAGGGCGTCGCGACCGGGCGCGAGTTCATCCTGCTCGTCACCGCGCTCATGGCCACCACTGCGGTCGGCATCGACCTGATGCTGCCGGCGTTTCCCGAGATTCGCCAGCAGTTCGGCATGGCCCCCGACTCCACACAAGTCACGTGGATCGTCACGGCCTACTTCCTGGGCTTGGCAGCCGGCCCTTGGCTCTACGGGCCGGCCTCCGACCGGTTCGGGCGGCGCATCCCGCTGTTCGCCGGCCTGGCGCTGTACGCCGTCAGTGCCGCCACCGCAGCACTCGCGCCGTCGTGGCAACTGATCGTGATCGCGCGCTTCGTGTGGGGTGTGGGCGCCGCCGGCCCTCGCTCGCTGAGCGTGGCCATGATCCGCGACCGCTACGACGGCGATGCGATGGCGCGCCTGATGTCGATGATCATGGCCGTGTTCCTGCTGGTGCCGATCGTGGCTCCTGGCGTCGGTGCCGGGCTCATCGCCGTGCTGCCGTGGCGAGCCGTGTTCTGGTTCCCCGCGGTCGTCGCCGGGCTGCTGGCGTTGTGGGCCCGTCGGCTGCCCGAAACCCTGCCGGTGGATCGTCGACGACCGTTCACATGGCGCGCTGTCGGCCAAGCCGGCTTGGAAGTGGTGACGCATCGCCAGACGATGGCGCTCACCGTCGCGATCACGTTCCTGTTCGCCTCCATGACCGCCTACCTGGGCAGCTCCGAGGTGATCCTGGAGGACGTGTACGGGTACGGCGCCTGGTTCCCTCTGTTCTTCGGTGTCATCGCCGTGCTCTTGGCCATCAACTCGCTCAACAACGCCCGGCTCGTCGGTCGCCTCGGCGTCATCCCGCTCGTGCGCGGCCAGGCGATCATCGGAGTGGTGGCCGCGATCGGGCTGGTGGCCGTCTCCTTCACCGGCGATGGACAGCCCAACTTCTGGCTGTTCACGTTGGCTCTGTGCGTGGTGCTGCCGCTGGTGCAGGGGCTGTCGCCGAACAGCAACTCACTGGCAATGGAGCCGCTGCCACACGTGGCCGGCACGGCGTCGTCCATCATCGCCACCGTCACGGCGGCTGGCGGGGCCTTGCTGGGCGGCATGGCGAGCAGCGCCTTCGACGGCACGGTGCGCCCGTTCGCGATCTACGTCCTCGTGTTCATCTCGCTGGCAGCGGCGAGCATCCTGTGGGGCACCGCCAAGCCGGTCAGCCGCTAGCGCCACCGCATTCCTCGTTCATCCAGTGGCGGGGCAAGCCGATGGGCGAGCCGTGCGGAGAGGGTGCGCGAGAGTTGACTGCGGTCGGCCCGTCCTCGACAAGCACCTGGTGCAGTACTGTCGCGGCCTGTGGCGGCCCGGGGCGCCGAAGCAGAGAGGGCTCGTCATGGAACAGTTCGACGTAGTCGTGGTCGGTGGGGGCATCGCCGGGTCGTCGATCGCCGCCGCACTGGCACCTGCCGGCGTGAGCGTCTTGGTGCTGGAGCGCCAGACCACCTATCGCGACAAGGTGCGCGGCGAGTACATGCAGCCGTGGGGCGTCGCCGAGATGCTGCGGCTGGGGTTGGAGCAGACGCTGCTCGAGGCCGGTGGCGGCTACACGAACGCCTTCGTCACCTACGGCGAGCACATCGACCCGGTCACCGCCGAGGCGAGCGCGATACCGCTGGGCATGTTGCTGCCCGACGTTCCCGGCGCGATGTGCGTCGGCCATCCCCAGGCATCCGAGGCGCTCAACACCTTGGCGCAGCAGCGCGGCGCCCACATCGTGCGCGGTGTGGGCGACGTCGATGTGATCGCCGCCCCCGACACTTCACCGATCGTGCGCTACGAGTTCGACGGCATCGTCTACGAGGTGCCGTGCCGGCTGGTCATCGGCGCTGACGGGCGGCAGTCGACCGTGCGCCGCGCACTCGGCATTCCGCTCGCGCAGATCGAGTCGCGGGCAACGCTCGGCGGGCTGTTGGTGAAGGACGCCGATTGGGGCAGCGACGCTGCCTTCCTCGGCAACGAGGGCAACCGGCACTTCCTCGCGTTCCCTCGCCCCAACGGGTACGTGCGGCTGTACCTGGCATGCGAACCCGGGCCTGCCACCGCCGGGCCCGAGCGCACGCAGCACATGCTCGACGCGTTCCGGTTGGAGTGCGTGCCCAACAGCGAACGGCTGGCGACCGCGCAGCCGGCCGGGCCGTGCTCGTTCTACGTGGGCACCGACGCGTGGACCGACCGACCGATGGCAGATGGCGTGGTGCTGGTGGGCGATGCGGCGGGTTGGTCCGACCCGCTGATCGGCGAGGGGTTGAGCGTCGCCATGCGCGACGCGCGAGCGGTCACCGACGTGCTGCTGGCCGGCGACGACTGGTCTGCTGCAGCGTTCGAGGGGTACGCCCAGGAACGATCGGAGCGCATGCGCCGGCTGCGAGTGGTGGTGCACGTGGCCACGGAGCTGCGGTGCACGTTCACCCCTGAAGGGCAGGCGCGGCGAGTTGCGTTCAGCGGGCAGATGATGTCGGACGGACTGATGCTGGGCCTGATGCTGTCCAGCCTCGCCGGCCCAGAGATGGGCCCCGCCGAGTCGTTCGAGGCGGAGAACGTGCAGCGAATCCTCGCATTGGCCTGAGGCCGGCACGGTTGTGTCGACTTCCTGACGGTTCCAACGTCGACCAGCCGACGGCGCGCATCTGCCACGCGGTGGACGATGCGGCCATGAACCACTCCGTCTTTGCCGCCAACTTCATCGCCCAAGGTCTCGAGCGTCGTCAGTTCCGCGATGCCAAGCCCCGCACCCCTCGCGCTGCCGAGCACGAGCCGAGGGCCCTGACCACATCGCCCAGCTCGAAGGTGCAGCGGCAGGTGCCGTGGGCTCGCAGCTTCACGCGGCGCTTCGCGGCGTCGGAGTGAGCGACCGGGCGCGATCGAGCTGTCAGCGAGCAGCGCGGGCCAGGTGCGCGTGATCGACGATCGTCACCTTGCCGCGGCCGAGCACGACGACCCCTGCGGCTTGCAGCTCTTGCAGCACCTGGTTGGCGGTCTGGCGAGTGGTGCCGCACAAGCCGGCCAGATCGTCCTGGGTGAGCGGCAGCACATCGCCTGCGAAGACCTCCGCGAGGCGCACCAGATGCCGTGCGAGGCGCGTTGGCACCGACGTGTAGAGCACCTCCGACAGGGCAGCGGAGAGACGGCGCACCTCGCGCTGCGACGCGGTGAGCAACACCCGGTCGACCGAGGTGTGGTCGGCGCGCAACTGATCGACAACGGTGCGATGCAACGACAACGTCTCCACCGCATCGAGCGCCACGGTGGTGGCCATGCGTGGGCCAGGGTCGAGCACGGCAAGTTCTCCGAACAGGTCGCCCGGGCCGAGGATGCGCAAGGTGGCCACCTCACCGGCGGGGGTGGTGAGGCGTACCGCCACGTGACCCTTGTCGATGAGGTGCACGGAATCCCCCGGATCTCCCTCGCGGAAGATGGCTTCGTTGTGCCGGAACTTACGACGTCGCGCCATGGCCAGCACGGCCCGTTCGTCGCTCTCGGAGAGCTCGCGGAGGATGTCGAAGCGGGCCATGCGGGCACCGTACTGCGCCGCGTCGAGCGCCGCCGGGCCTCACCGCCACACTCGCACGGGCTGGAGTAGTTTCCCCAGGTGCTCAGACACGCGCTGCCACTCGAGGACCGATGAGCACCGCCGACAGCGGCCGCCAGCGAGGCAGTGCCGACGTCCATCGCTACCTCGTCAGCCACTTCCTCGCCGTCATCGGCGAGTGGGCTGCCCTCATCGGCCTGCTGGTGTATGCGTTCGAACGCGGCGGTGCACGCGCTGCTGGCTACGCGTCGCTTGCTGCGCTGGCGCCGTACCTGCTGCTCTCGGCCACCACGGCGCGGCTGGCACAGCGGCACCGTCCGGCAACCGTGCGGTGGTGCAGCCTTGCGGCCCAGACGCTCGGCTACGGCAGCGCCGCCGCGTGTGCGCTGGCCGAAGGCCCAGTGGTCATCGCCGTCGCTGGCACAGCGCTGGCCTTCACGGCGGTCACCGCCCTACGACCGGCAGGTGCCGTGCTGCTGCCGGCCCTGGTGCGCTCATCGCTCGAGCTGACGACGACCAACGTGCGCGTTGGTCACTGCGAGAGCGCGAGCGTGCTGCTCGGCCCGCTGGCGGCGACCGGGTTGCTGCAACTGGGCGGGGGCGGCATGGTGCTGATGGGTTGCACCGGGCTGGTTGCGTTGGCTGCCGCCACGGCAACGGTTGATGTGCGGCACGGCCCGCCGGCAGCCGACGACAACGACGACAACGACGACAACAACGAAAACAACGACAACAACGAAAACAACGACAACAACGACAACAACGAAAACAACGACAACAACAACGACAACGACAACGACACCGCGCAGTCGCGCCGCCCTCGTCGCACGCTCGCCGCCCGGCTGTCAGGCGCGCTGCTGAGCCCGTTCGCCAACGTCGTGCGGGTGGGTCGCCGGCCGGGTGCCCGTGGCGTGCTCGCTGCGGCCATGGGCCAATACGTGCTGGTCGGCGCGTTCGACATCATCCTGGTGGTGATCGCCGGCGAGCATCTCGATCTCGGGGCGGCGGGGGCGGGCATCCTCACCACGATGTTCGGTGCCGGCGCGTTCCTCAGCATCGGCGTGGCCGGGCGGGCAGTGCGCCGGCCAAGGCTCGCGCCGCAGATGCTCCTGGCACTGGCCCTCATCGCCACGGCGTGCATCGCGTTCGGAGCGCACATCACCTTGCTGATGGCGTGCCTGGCGCTGCCCGTTCTCGGGTGCAGCCGATCACTCCTCGACCTGATGGCGCGTGTGCTGCTGCAGCGATCGGCTCCACCGTCGCAGCTGGCCAGCGTGTTCGGAGCGCTGGAGACCAGCTCGGGCATCGGCCTGATCGCCGGCTCGCTGTTGGCGCAGACGCTGATCGCAGTCTCGGGCGCGAGTGTTGCACTGGTCGGCGTCGGTTGCGTGTACGGCGTGCTCGCAGTCTCGCTGATCCGGCCGTTGCGAAGCGCCGACGACGGAGCCGATGTGCCGGTTGTCGCGATGAGCCTGTTGCACCGCTTGCCGGTGTTCGCACCGCTGCCCACCTTGGCGCTGGAGGCCGTCGCTCGCAGCGCGATCGAGTTGCCGGTGGCTGCAGGCGAGGTGGTCATCCACCAAGGCGACTCCGGCGATCGCTTCTACGCCGTGGCCGATGGCGCCTTCGATGTGGTGATGTCGGCCGTGCTGATGCGCACGGTCCGGCGCGGCGAGGGTTTCGGCGAAGTGGCGCTGCTCGCCGATGTGCCACGCACGGCGACCGTCACGGCGACCCAGCCCGGCCACCTGCTGGCGATCGAGCGAGGGCCGTTCCTGATTGCCGTCACCGGGCACGACTCGTCGCGCCAAGCCGCATGGGGTGTGGTTCGATCGATGACGTTCGACAACGAGCTCCCCGACGCCACCCGGGACGAACCGACCGGCACGCAACTCAACTGAGCCCGTCGGGTTCGTCGAGGCGACGCTCGCACATCGCTCCGCCACTGCGGCAATCTGTATCGCACGGCGCTGACGGGCGTCTGAGTAGGCATGTTCGTTCTCACCGACCTGCGCCATCGCAGACTCCTGCTCGTACCCGCGCTCGATGCACCGGCAGGCGCGCTCGCACGGGTGCCACCGGCCTCCATCGGGCCGCTCACCGCTCCGATGGCCCCGGTCATCCGCGATGGTCACATCGCGCTCGCCGATCACGGCACCGATCGGGTCGTCGTGCACACGCCGTCCACGAACGAGTGGCACGCGTTCCCCACCGGCCCGTGGCCGCGGTCGATCGCCATCGACGACAACTCGGCCGTGTACGTCGCGGGCCGGCGCCTCGAGCGGTTCGACGACCTGGACGGCACGAACCCGACGACCATCATCGACGCCGGAGCAAATGCGCCGATGGCCGTCGCGGCCACCGGCGTCTTCGACCTCGATGTGACGATGAGCGACGGCACGCTGCGCCGCTCGCACGATGCCGGCGTCACCTGGCAGTCGGTCGACCTCCAGGGAGCTACCCGCACGGCGCCGACCGCGATCGCCAGCACCGACGACGGCGGGGTCTTCGTGAGCGATCTGGCCAACCGCCGCATCGTGCACGTCTCTGCCGACAACGTGGTCACCACGGTGATCGACGAGAACTCCGGTCTCGGCCTGGTCAGCTCGATGACCGCGACGGGCAACCAACTGGTCGTTGCCGACATCGGCTGGAACCGCATACGCCGCTACGTGTTCACGCTCAGCGAGGTGGTGGCTGCCGACTTCCTCAACGGGCGACGCGACGACGGCAGCTACTTGTTCGACCGGGTCACCGGCATCACGGAAGGCAGCGCGAAGTGAGTGGCTCGCTCCGAATGGTCACCTACAACGTGCAGTGTCGCTCGTGGGCGATGGAAGCCGGGGCCGACATGTCGATCCCACCCAGCGAGACCTGCGAGGAGCGGGCCAAGCTGATCAGCGACAACCTGTTGAACAGCGCACGCGACTACGACGTGGTGTGTCTCAACGAAGTGTTCGACGAGGACGCCCGCGACATCTTCGCGACGGAGCTTGCGGCGCGCTGGCCGTATGCCGTCACCAAGGCCGACTTCGCGGTCATGAACATCGCGTGGCCGGGCAAGCCGTCGCTGCCGATCAACCCGGCAGCGTTCTTCCTGGACCACACCGGCCTCGGTCTGTTGGCCAGTTGGTTCGCGCTCGGCACTCCCAAGATGGAGGACTCGGGGCTGATGCTGTTCAGCCGCCATCCGTTCACGCTGAAGCCGCTCACGCAGCAGATCCTCAGCGCGCTGAACCCGTTCGCGATCGGCGAGTTGACGCCGTTGGGCTTTCCATCCGTCGGCTTCATGCCGTACGTCAGCTCCACCGGCGCCGACGCCTGGGCGGCGAAGGGCATGCTGTACGCCGAGATCCAGCGGCCCGATGGCGACGTGTTCCACGTGTTCGCGTCGCACACGCAGGCCGACAGCGACAAGGTGAGCGAGAACAAGACCGAGCGTGCCGGCCAGTTCGCCGAGTCGGCTGCGTTCATCGATGAGGTCACGGCCGGGTCCGGCTCCGCCAACGTGTTCGCGATGGGCGACTTCAACGTCTGCGGCGGTCAACAGGCTGTCGCTCTCGATCAGTTCACCGAAGAGTGGGGCGCTCTCTTCCTCACGGCGGGCTCGCTGTGGTCGGATCGGTTGATCGACGTGTGGGGGCGCGAGCAGTGCGTCGGCGCGGCCGCTGCCTTGCCGCCAGGCGCGCTCGCCGGGCTGCGCGACCCTGGGCCCACCGCCAACGTGGTCTACCCGCCGGCCGAGCAACGTTTGGACTACCTGTTCCGCAACGCCGGGAGCGCGATGGTTGCGCAGCACGTGTACGTCGACCACGCGCTCGCCACCGTGAAGCCCGGCGTGGACGGTGTGTCGTACCTGTCGGATCATCGCCCATTGGGTTGCGACCTGCACCGGCGGATGCAGGACAACGCCCCCAACCTGGCGAAGCTCGCCGACGCCGACCCCGACTTCACGGACGTGAACAAGCTGGTACCCGGCCAGGTTCGCTGGTATCGCTTCGATCGGCTGGGCACCTACGAGTTCCGCGTTCTGAGCAACAACGACGTGCGCTTCGAGGTCTACCTCGACACCGACCTCAGCCTTCCTCGTCAGCCGTACCGAAACGAGGTGAACCCGGACCGCGGCACCAAGTTCGTGCTGCCGTCGGCGCCGTTCCTGGTGAAGGTGTTCTGCGGCAGCCGACGCAGCGAGGCCGGCTACCGGTTCTTCGCTCATCGGCACACGGGGGCCTCGCCGTGGGAGGCGATCGACGTCGTGCCAGAGGTCAACTATCACGAGCAGTTTCCTGCCGGGCAGTTCCTCAACCTCGATCAGTCGCTGGCACCTGGCGACGACACCGACTCGAAGTGGTTCGTGATCGACACCCCGCGCGTGCCGGTGAACGACGAGATCCAGCTGACCCTGACGGTGACACCGCAGGACCACGCCGACGACGGTGCAATGGTGAGCGTGTTCGCCGACTCCGGCGCACCGGTGCTCACGCTGGAGACCACGGCCGGGCCCGACAGCGCACCGATGACGCTGCAGTGGAAGGCCAAGGACAACCAGCGCTTCTACGTGACCGTGCAACGCAAGAACACCGCCGGCAATCCGCTGTCGTTCGACCTGCGGTTGAACTGGACCGTCACCATGTTGCTGGGCGGCCTGCTGGGCAAGCCACACCTGGTGTGCACCGAGGAGACCTCCGGTTGGGGGTCCGACGACATCGCGCTCACGCTGAGCACCGATGGCGTCGTGCTGCGAGCCATCTCCAACGACGAGATCGGCGACTTCGACGACGATGACGTGCGCGACCTCTCGCAATGGCTGCCCGCGTTCACGGTGTACGTGAACGGTGTGGAGGTGAAGGTGATCGAGGAGGACGACATCAGCGCCAACGACGTGGGCACCCGCACGATCGGCGTACTCCCGATCGGCGCGCTGGCCGTCGGCGACCTCGCCCCCGGCGTGCGGGTCGAACGCGTCAACCCCGACACCAGTGCGAGGGTGATCGCCACCATCGACGTGGACGACGGCACCTACGAGTTCCGCTGCACCCTCGCCCGCTGGCACGAACAGGCTTGAGCGCAGCCGAACTCGCAGCCGAACTCGCGGCCGTGCTCGCTGGCTGATCAACCGAGCCGGTCGAGCACGTTGGCGGTGATGCGCTCCACCTGCGGGTCGCGGCCGGCGAGGCCGTGCGCCCAGTCGGTGCAACCGGAGGTGACCACCGTGCCCCCACCTGCCGAGGTGTAGCTGCCGAGCACGGCGTGGCCGTGCGCGATTCGCTCCACGGCAGCAGGGTCGCGAGTGCCGAACAGGCGACCGGCGATGAACTCGTCCTCCGCCGGCTCGTGCGGCTTGGGCGGGCGCGCCGCGGTGGTGCGGGTGAAGTGCGCGGCCGGTGCGGTACCCAAGATGGTGAAGGTGGCGGGCGTGCCGTCTTCACCCGTCGGGTAGGGCAGGCCGTCGCGAGAGGTGAAGTCGCAGCCGTCGCACTCGTAGCCGACGATGGTGGCTCCGGCGCCCAGCACGTCGCCGTACCCGATGCCAGTGCCCTCGAACAGCCAGTGGTCGGGACGATGGATCGTGTAGCCCCCGGCACCGCTGGTGACCCGCTTGCCGATGCGGTGGTAGCCACCGCGCGAGAAGCTGACCCCGGTCATGTGGTTCTCCGGCCGACCGATGAGGTGGTCGCTCCAGATGCTGGTGAGCTCACTGATGCGATCGGTGCCGAAGACAGGGTCGTTCTTGAACTGGCCCTTGTAACCCACCATCTTCGTCGCTGGGCCATCGCGCTCTTCCAACCGCACCTGCCAGAACGAGGTGTTGCCGGAGAAGAAGGCCACGTTGCCACCACGGGCGATGAACGCCTCGGTCGTGTCGCGCATCGGCCCCGACCAGTACTCGTCGTGCCCCACCGACAGCAGCAGGCGCTTGCCGTCGAGCAGCGATGGGTGGTCCTCGAGGTCGGCGTTGGTGCACACATCGATGCCGTAACCCGCGCGCTCGGCCCACTGCAGGAAGGGCAGCTCCCAGTCGGGCCAGCCCGCCGAGCCGGCGTACGGCGACAGCTTGTGCTGACGCAGGTACCCGACGTGGGTGTTCATGTCGGGGTCGGGCGGGTGCGTGGTGGTCACCCGCCGGCCCGCGCCCGGTGGCTTGTACAGGTAGCCGCGGGCCATCGGCCGTTGCAGCGAGGAGGTGGTGGCACCGGTGTACAGGTTGTGGCCACCGAAGTCGTTGTACGCATGCCACGTGTTGGTGGCCAGCTGCAGCAGGATCGTGTTGGGCGCGCCTGCCGGCGGGCGCAGCACGAAGAAGGCGTGGTCGCGACGCGCCTTGCCATCGACATCGATGGTGAGCACCACCTCGTAGTAGCCCGAACGCCAACCGGGCTGGGCGCGCAGCGTGGTTGCGGCGGGCCAGTCGCAGCCCAGTTCGTACGCACGCGCGGGCACGGGATGATCGCCGGCGACGACGTCGCCCGACCAGACCACCTCACGCGCGGCGCCCACGCGGGCCACCTCCACGGCAACCGTGCGACCACCGGCCGACGAGAGGTGGAGGTCAAGCTCTCCGCCGGGCCCGATGGTCTGCGGCCAGCAATATCCGAACACTGTGTCGTACGCCATCCCGCGAGCGTGCCACACACCTCGTGCCGCACACGCCGTCGGCGCACCAGACTTCGATGATGCGTGGCATCGCCGTCGCCTCATTCACCACACGGTCACTGCACAAGAAGAGCCAATTGACGCATTGCGAGTGCTCAACCTCGACGTCATTCGGTAGAAGGAAGAGAACCAGCGAGCATCCATTCAGTGCCCACCTCGCCGCCAACCCTCAGATTCTGCCACCGAACGCTTCGGGCCCGACACGATCGGCGCGGCGCGACGGCGAATGCTTCAGGGCCGCGACACTCGCGAGCGACCGGCCGTCTCGCTCGCGAAGTACCAGCGTGGAGCCTCGCGAAGGTCCCGAAAGGGAGTGTGGCGACCGGACCGACGACCACGCGAAGTGACCGTCGTCTTGACGATCTCTTGCGGCGTTCGTGCTGGCTTTTTCAGGATCTGACGTGTATCTTCAACTCGTCGGGATGCAAGAGCGGGCCCGACAAGCGAAACAGTTCGTGCCGTGAAGATGGTCCTCGTAGTGAAGAACATCCGGGAAAGCGGTCTGCAAAAGAGTGCGGTGATGGCCTTCGGGCCGGAGTACTCAAGTAGCGGATCGCAAAGTACCGGGTGGGAAGCACAACAAAACGAGGACCTCCTTGACGGCACGAACCCGGCCGAAGGTGACTGTGCCATGACCAAATCGATCTCTCGCCGTCGTCTGCTGGCGGTGCTCAGCGGCGGCGTAGTCGGTGCGGCTGGGCTCAGTGCCGGCAAGGCGTCGGCTGCGGCCAGCCAGCACACGCTGTGGCGTCTGAACCCCGATTGGGGCACGCCGCTCACCACCCCCTCGGGCTCGGCAACCAAGACGCGTTGCAGCGGCAGGGCATGCCACCTGGCCGCGCCTCACCGGTTCTTCCTGTCGCAGGCCGATGCGCTGGCCGGCCGGCTGCACTCGTGCTGCTTGGCGCAGCCCGTGCCCGTCACGCTCTGCATCGACCTCAACGAGCTGATGCCCTTCTATCGTGCTCGCCTCGGCGGCATCGACGCCCGCTGCCCCGATCTGCCCAGTGGCCTCAGCATGGCGCTCTCCGGAGCGGGTGTGTGCGTCACCCCACCCGCAGAGGAAGACACCCCGGCAGTCACACCCACCTCGCCGGCGGTCTCGCCCACCTCGCCGACCGCGGCGCTGGAAGCCACGACCAGCAACGACGTCGGCGACACTTCCGACACCTCGCCCACTCTCCCCCGTACCGGTTCCAGCACCACCGCCACGGTCGCCATCGCAGCTGCGTTGGTGGGTGCCGGGGTGGTTGCATCCGCAGCCGCGAACCGAGCCACCGAGTAGCAACCAGCCGGGCAACAGGTCCGACGCAGAAGTTCGTGCCGTGAAGATGGTCCTCGTCGTGTGGAGCATGCGGGAAACCGGTTCGTGAAAGAGAGCGGTGATGGCCCGCAAGGGCCGGAGTTCTCGAGTAGCGGACCGTGGAGTACCGCATGCGAAGCACAACCCAACGAGGGCCTCCTTGACGGCACGAACCTCGTAGCCGGTCATCACAGCGAGCCGGCGGTCAACGCCGCCTCGATCGCCGCTCGTTGTCGCTCGGCCGGCCATGCCTCCGGGTCGTAGAGCGCCTGCAGGCAGACGCCGTTGAGCGTGGTGTTCAACCGCACCGCCGCGCTCACCGCCTCGTCGCCGGCCGCGCCGCCCGACGCCTCGATGAGCTCGGCGAGGTTGGCCACGAACGCCTGGTACGCCTCACGCTGGCGCGCCGCCAGCCGCGGCTCGCTTGCCGCCTGCGCGACGAAGGCGAGCGTGACCGTCCAGTGCAACCTGGCCGTGTCGTCGGTGGGCAGCGCGTCGAGCAGGGTCTGGCGCAACACGACGTCGGGCGGCAGCATCGCCCGGGCAACGCTCCACTTCTCGCGCCGCGCCGCCAGCGAGGCCTCCATCGTCAGGTCGAGCAGCTCCTGCTTGTCGGCGAAGTAGTGAGTGAGCGCACCCGTCGTCCAGCCGGCCTCGGCGGCCACCTCGCGCAGGGTGACCGCCCCGATGCCGGCACGACCGATGATGCGTGCGGCGGCAGCGGCGAGCTGCGCGCGACGCTCGGCGACATCCACGAACTTGGGCATTGACAAGAACATACAACGCTTGATACATAACAGATGTTGTATTACGGGGCGCCGACGGCGCGCGACGAAAGGAAGCTCTCATGGTGCACGTCGCACGTCGTGGTGATCTGCCGGCACGACTGGGCCCAGGGGTGCAGCACATCCCCGACTACGGCCCGAGCAGGATGAGTCGCGACCCGTACACCGATCCCGCGCAGTTCCAGGCCGAGCGCAGCAAGGTGCTCGCCACGCACTGGCTCATCGCCGGCCGCAGCGAACAAGTGCCAGGGGCGGGCGACTGGATCACCTACGAGGGGCACGGCGAGACGGTGATCATCACCCGCCAGGTCGACGGCACGCTCGCCGCGTTCCACAATGTGTGCCGCCACCGAGGCCCCGCCATCGTCGGCGAGATGCAGGGCTGTGGGGCTCGTCGCTTCACCTGCCCGTACCACGGTTGGGTGTACGACACCACCGGCAAGCTGGTCGGCGTGCCCGAGCGGGACGACTTCGACGCCGGCCACCTCCTCGATGTGCGGGCGCCGGCGGTCGCCGCCGGCGAATGGGGTGGCTGGGTGTGGATCAACCTCGCCGGGCCGGAGAAGGCACCGGCACTGCTCGACTCCATCGGGCCCGAGATCGTTGCCGACCTGGGCGAGTTCCACATGGAGGACATGGTGCTCCACGAAGTGGTGGAGTGGGATGTGCCGGTGAGCTACAAGGCCGTCGTCGACGGGTTCAACGAGGTGTACCACGTCACCCAGCTGCACCACGTCACGCCCGAGTTCACCAAGGCCGCGCGCGAGCTGTCGTTCCACGTCCTCGGCGACAACTACATGGCGTTCGTGCCGCGCCCCGAGTTCATGGAGCAGCTGGAGGCGACGTGGGATCACCACCGCTTCGCGATCTGCCACTACGTGGTGTTCCCCAACACGGTGTTCAACTGCAACCCGGGGCACGTGCAGCTGTTCACCCCGATCCCCATCGACGTCGATCGCACTCGCTTCAAGTGCTGGGAGCTCATCCACCCGGGCGACCGAACCGACCCAGACTACGCGGCGTACTACGACCACACGATGGCCCACTGGGCCACGCTGAAGGGCGTGGTGGGCGAAGACATCGCCATCTACGAACAGCTGCAGCGCACCAAACGATCCAGCGGATACACCGAGCACATCCTGTCGTCACGCGAGTGCAAGATCGCGATGTACCACGAGACGATGGCGCGCAAGATCAACGGCTGACCCACGCCGGCGCCGGCCATGCCGACGGCGGATCGACCGCGATCACCCGGCGGTCGACAGCAGGTGCCCACCCAACACGGCGAGCCCGGCAAGATCCTGCACGTCGTCGAGCAAGGGCACTTCGACCAATGCCGCATCATCCGCCAGGGTTCGCAGCGTGTTCATCTCGCGCGCCTCGTCTGCCACCAGCGCGGTGAGCTCGCGGTGCAGGTCGAACTGGTCGGTCAGCGGGCCGGGCGGCAGATCGGCGGGCACTTCCATGCCCAGCGGTGCCGGCGTGGGGTGCACGAGGTTGACCACCATGGCATGCAGCGGGAACCCGCCATCGCGCAAGGCCCCCGCGAGGTGCACGGCCTCGTCGATCGCTTCCGCCCGCGGGCTGGAGACGAGCACGAAGGCAGTCTCCTCGCTGCGCAGGATCTGCGCCGTTTCGGCGGCACGCTGGCGCAAGCCGGCTTCCATGCCGGACAGGGAGCGGAAGAACTCGATGGTGTCCTCCACCACCTTCGGGCCGGCGAGCCGGCGGATGGCCCACAGGAACGCCGACGAGCCCGCATTGGTGACCCGTGCGAAAGATCGGCCCGGCACGGTGAGCACTCGGTAGACGGGATGGCTGAAGAACGTCACCAGGCGGTCGGGTGCGGCAAGCAGGTCGATCGCGTGCCGCGAGGGCGGCGTGTCGATCACGATCAGGTCGTACTCGCCGCTGGTCCACAGCTGGTGCAGGCGCTCGATGGCCATGTACTCCTGCGCTCCCGCGAGCGAGCCGGCGATGCTGCGGTAGATGGGGTTCGACAGGATGGCCTGCACCCGCTGCTCGTCGCCGGCACGATCGGCGATCATGCGATCGAAGGTGGACTCGGCATCGAGCATCTGCGCCCACAGCGAGCCGGTGGGATGCGTGGTGGCGCCGACCACCTCCACCGGGTCGTGCGAGCGAGCGGAGGCATCGATGCCCAGCGTGTCGGCAAGACGCCGAGCGGGGTCGACGGTGACCACGATGACCCGGCGACCGGCTCGCGCAGCGGCCAGCGCCAGCGCGGCTGCGGTGGTGGTCTTGCCCACGCCACCCGGGCCGCACGTGACGACCAGCGACGCGTCGTGCACCACGGACTGGAGCGTGCTCATTGCGAGACTCGTTGCGGCATGATCGGCTCGGCCGCCAACGCACTGGCGAGCAGGTCGAGATGTGCGGGCAGCAGGCGCGCTGCAGGCAGGCGCGGCAGCTGCACACGCGGCAGTGGCAGCGCTTCGTCGAGCCGCGCGAACTGCTCGTGCTGGCTGTCGAGCCGCGCCCGGCCGAAGCGAACCACGCCGTCGAGTGCCCGCCTGGTGGCGGCCGGCAGCGTCATGTGCTGTTGCTTGGCTGCCGCGGCGGCGCTCATCGACAGCCCGGGGCGCTCGGGCCAGCATGCGTTCACCACCAGCGGGGCCAAGGCGAGGCCGAGGTCGTCCTCCAGGTCGTAGGCCAGCTCCACCACTTCGTTGACCGGCGTCTCCTCGGGCAACGTGACCAGCACGCACTGGCAGCGCTGATGATCGGCCAGCAGCGCCGACACCTCGTCGGCCTGGTCGCGCACAGGGCCGCTGGCCACTGCTCGCTGCAGCGCGGAAGCCGACCGGAGGAACGGCGCCGCATGCCCGGCAGGCGGGACGTCGACGATGATCAGATCGGCTGCCTTCTCGCGGTCGAGCTCCTTGATCTTGCCCAGCACGAGCAAGTGCTCCATCCCAGGGGTCGACCCTGCGATCAGGTCGAACGAGGCGGCCGACGCTGCCCGCCGCAACAGCCGGCCGAAGCCCTTCAGCTCCAGGTAGTCGCCGAACGCCTGCTCCGGCGAGATCGTGCGCCCGCGCACCCGGCCACCGCCACGGGTGAAGGTGCGCAGCGTCTGCTCGGCCGGGCCGAGCGGCTGCCCGCCCAGCAACGGCCCCAGCCCGGGCTTGCCATCGACGGCCACGAGCAGGACGTCGGCGCCACCCTTGGCCGCCAGCAGTGCCGACGAGGCAGCGACCGTGCTGGTGCCGACCCCGCCTTTGCCGACCACCACCAGTACACGAGTGCGGCCGAGCCACACCGGTGTTGCGCGGACCGGTCCCATACCGGCAAGGGTATCGGGCAGGATCACACGGGGCCTCGCGCGCCAGCGACCCGTGTCAGTAACGGCGTGCCAGCAACGGCGTGTCAGCGACGGCGTGTCAGCGACCCTTGGCGACCAGCACGGTCACCCCACCGACGATGGCCGCGAACGGGGCCACACCCAGCAAGTCGCTCATCGACACATCCGAGGCGTCGGCGAGCCGGTACAGCTGAACGACGAAGAGCACGCCCACCGCCACCAAGCCCGAACCTGCGACTCGCCCCAACTGCCGCATCGCCGGCTGCCGAACGACGGCCGCCAGCATCGCTGCCGCGGCGAGCACCAGCGCGACCAGCCCGATCGACGACAGGAGCGCCATGCCCATCTGCGAGGCGTCGGACGAGAGCGCCGAGAACAGTCCCGCACCGCCCGCCACGCCGAGGACGACGGCCGCCACCGCGATCCAGAGCACGAACATCGCGCCCAGGTAGATCAGCCGCTCCGCATCTTGCAGCAGGACGCGCACGATCGTGTAGGGGTGCTTGAGTTCGGCAAGACTCAACGCCAACCCCGCCACACTTTCGACTTTGCCGTCCTTAGTCGGGATCGGGTCGCCGTGAGGGTCACGGTCGGGATTGCCAAGGACGTCGGCGATCCGCAGCTCCAGGGCGACGGAGATGTGGTGTTCGAGGATCTCGGCCTCATGGTGGACCTCCGCGAGCGGCACACCCAAATGCTGCACGAGAAACGTTTCGAGCAGCCGGTGCCGACGCACGACCTCAAGCGCGGTCACACGCCCGTCGCTTGTGAGCGCGAATGCGCCGCGCCGCTCGCCGGCAACGACATAGCCGAGCCCGGAGAGCCGTTTCAACATCGCACTCGCCGACGGGGCGCTCACCCCCAGCGAGGACGCGAGCTCGGAGGTGCTCACCCAAAGGCGCCCGCTGTCCTCCTCGACCCGATAGATCGCCTTGAGGTAGTCCTGGACTGCGGCCGTCGGGCTGTCACGCGCCATCACGTCAATTGTAGGCATCGCCAACGACCGACTCGGTGCAAATCCTCCGACATGGATCGTCGCCAGCCGTCCTGCGGCACTCCCGAAATGGGTGCCCGTGGCCGAAACACGCAACCGTTTTCCGGAGATCCCACGCCCAGCGGACAAACTTGGTTAAGCGACGACGAGCGCGTGTCCCGCCACACAAAGGACAACGAACGTCCTGCAAATCAGCTGAACTGGGCGCCTTTTCGGCCGCGCGGGAGACTGCAACTTCTCAACAAATCGCACCAGTGCCTTCACGCGACACTAACAATCGGGTGCAAGGCTGGTCCCATGTCAACAGCAGCGATCACACCCATCCCACGCCCGACCGCAAAGCGCTCCCCCTTGCGCCTCGCGGACCACCCGGACCGCCCCCCGCTTCGAAGGATGGAGC
>ERZ1026796.1257-NODE-1257-length-17421-cov-4.072569_pt1 | contig 17421 bp, 12 predicted proteins | sample MGYA00520874_ERZ1026796 | MGnify/ENA primary metagenome ERZ1026796 (study PRJEB33270, sample SAMEA104284474) | anaerobic digester metagenome | biome: Anaerobic digester microbiome; feature: mesophilic sludge digester; material: Anaerobic digester biomass...
TCGTTAGGGAATCGTTAAAGAAGTGTTAATGCAGCATAAAAGATTCAACTTGGCAGGAAATAATGTACGGCATAAAAACAGGTAAAGGGCTTGCCAATTACAAGCTAATTTATGGCAACAGAGAATACATTTTTTATTTTGGACAATATAAATTATGAACAGGCAATAGGGAAAAAAGGTTAAGGCAAATATTATCATATTATGCATTTTCAATATGAAAACTATATTAATCTATACATAATTCAATAAGCACTATTTTCCATTCTTAAATTGTCATCATAAGTCATAGATGCCCCAAAAGTTATTGCAAAGGAGAAAGTTATCAAAGCATAAACGACTCTTTTCTTCTATCTTACCATCTCGCCATTTCACTTTCTCACTTCAATTCATTCTTCATTTTTATCTGTGTTTTCTCTTTTTTTCTTGACTCTTTAGCCCTTTTAAGTAATAGGAAAATTATGAATACAGATTATATTGCTTTGGCAAAGGCATTTTTGGTGAAACAGCGTTTATGTCAGACCTGTGGAATTGTTTGTAATTATGGTTTGTCCCTTGCTTTACGGAAACCATTGGTGCATTTTTATCCCCCAATTTTGATGCTGGAACCGACAAATATTTGTAATTTACACTGTCCCTTATGTTTAACCGGAAATGGAAAACTGCTTCGTCCCAAGGGTATGATGTCTTTACCTTTATTCCAAAAAATTTGCAGGGAAGTTCAAAATAAAATTAGTATGCTGATTTTATGGAATCAAGGCGAACCCTTTCTGAATCCTGATTTTTATGCTATGCTGGAATTTGCTGCTAAGCAAAAATTTTATACTATGACTTCTACTAATGCCAGTTTGGAACTAAATATTGAACGCATTGTGAAAAGCGGTTTGCATAAAATCATTATTTCTATGGATGGAATTACAGCAGAAACCTACAATAAATATAGGATTAACGGTAATTTTGAACTTGTATTGAAAAATATGCAGGACTTGGTGCTTATGAAAGAAAAATTACATAGCAGCAAGCCCTATATCGTTTGGCAGTTTTTGATTATGAAACATAACGAAAATGAAATTGAAGAAGTTCAAAAAATAGCAAAGGGACTTAAAATTGATAAACTGGAATTCAAAACAACGCAGATATACAGTTCTGAAGATATAACTTTCTTACCTTCCAATCATAAATACAGTCGCTATCTCCAAGAGGGTAATATTTTTACTTTGAAAACCAAAGTGAAAAATCGCTGCAGGCGTTTATGGACACAACCAGTTATAAATTGGGACGGTGAAATGAATATCTGCTGCTATGATAAAAATGGCAGTATTAAAATCGGTAATATCCAAGAACACAGTTTCTCGGAACTTTGGTGGGGAGAAAAGATGCAAAAAATGCGCAAAGAAGTATTGATAAATCGCGCTAAATATGATATTTGTAGAAACTGCGGAGAAGGAATTGTGCAAAAAATTAAAACGGTGAAGGGTGAAGGGTGAACGGTGAATGGTGAATGGTGAAGGGTGAAGGGTGAAGGGTGAAAGGTGAACGGTGAAAGGTGAACGGTGAAAATATAGTTACTATATTGAAAATGCAGTTATTTTTCAAAACCAAACTGGATTCCAGCTATTGCAGGAAGGACAAGGAACTTGTATTCAAGAAAAGATATCAATATTCATTCTTTCATATTTGATCATACCTATTCTGCATTCTGTCGTCACGAGTCCACACTGCTAAACGAATTTGAGGATTGGGTATGAATTATTTCAGCAGTGACTACTTCTAACTTTTCTCTTTCTCACTTCCCAATGATCTCTTTTCCTCTTTGTAAAAAATCCTCTTTTTCTTTTTATTTAAAATTACAATCAACAGATACTGCTTGACGGGATATGCATTTTTAGTTTATCTGTTTTTATATCAGCAAAATGAGGAATCGCTATGAAAATAATTGAAATAATGAAACAAATAGAAGAATTTGCTCCCTTGGGATTAGCTTTTTCCTGGGATAATTCCGGTTTACAGATAGGTGACATAAACAGTGAAGTGGAAAATGTTTACATAACTTTGGATGTAACGCAAACGGCTGTCCAAAAAGCATTAGAAAATGGATGTCAATTGATTTTAAGCCATCATCCTTTGATTTTTGGTCAGCTTAAAAATATAACAAATCCTCTCTATCTTGAAATTATCAAAAATAACCTTTCCGTAATTTCTCTGCATACGAATCTGGATGTTGCTGAAAAAAGTGTAAATCATAGTTTAGCCCAAAAACTCGGTTTGGAAGTGATTGGTTCATTAAGTTCGGAAACAGGAACAACTAACTATATTATAGTGGTTTATTGCCCAATTGAAGATGCGGAAAAAATTATGCAATCAGCTTGGAATGCTGGAGCCGGAAAAAAAGGAAACTATTACAATTGTGCCAACAAACAGGACTCCGAAGGTTATTACAAAGCTGCAAAAAATGCTCATCCCTATAAAGATAGCGGTTTTAAAAGCCATATTGCGGAAACCTGTCTGCAATTTTGTTGTGAGGGGTTTCGCTTAAATGAGGTCTTAGATGCAATTCGTCAAAATCATCCCTATGAAACACCCTTAATTTATCATTATGAGGTTATGAATCCAAATCCGGCTTATGGATTGGGTCTGATTTGTAAATACAACGCCGCAATAAATCTTCAGGACTTGGCTATTTTAGTTAAAGAGCGTTTAAATTGTCCTCAGGTTAAACTCTGGACAGCCAATTGTGAACTATATAAAAATATCAACAGGATAGCTATTTGTGGAGGTAGTGGTAGTTCTCTGATTTCAGTTGCCCAAAATTATGCCGATGTTTTTATCACTGGAGATATTTCTTATCACAGTTTTCTGGAGAGTAAAATTCCTCTTATTGATGCGGGACATTTTTACACAGAATATCCCTCTTTACAGTTACTTGCAGATTTTGTTGAGAGATTAAAACTGCACCCTTTTTTAATGCTACAAAATGAACATTTGTATGCACAAAATCTTCTAATTCTCTAAAATAACAGTAACAAGCAAGGTGAGAACAAAATGCAGGAAATAAAGCGTAAACATACACGGCTTATTCATTTAGGAAATATTCCTATAGGTGGAGGTGCACCTGTAAGCATTCAATCAATGCTTTCAGTAAAAACTGCAAACCTGGAAAATGCCATAAAACAAATTCAGGAACTGGAATCCGTTGGTTGTGACATAATTCGTTGTGCCGTTATGGATTTAGATGATGCAAAAGCAATAAAAGAATTGAAAATAATGGCTAAAGCTCCTTTGGTGGCAGATATTCATTTTAATTACCGTTTAGCCCTTGCCGCTATAGAAAATGGTGTTGACGGGCTGCGGATCAATCCTGGTAACATCGGCAAAATTGAAGGTGTTAAAGCCTTAGTTGCTGCAGCCGGAGAAAGAAATATTCCTATCCGTATTGGAGTAAATAGCGGTTCCCTGCCTAAGGATTTACTCCAAAAATATGGAGTTAGCGCAAAATCAATGGTAGAATCGGCTTTACGGCATATAAGAATATTGGAAGAGCTAAATTACTACGAAATTAAGGTCTCTGTGAAGGCATCTTCAATTCCTTTAACATTGGAAAGTTACCGTCTTTTAAGCAATGCCTGTAATTATCCTTTACATCTTGGAGTTACTGAAGCCGGAACTATTTTCCGGGGTTCCATAAAAAGTTCTATTGCTATGGGAATCCTTTTGGAAGAAGGCATCGGAGATACAATTAGAGTTTCTTTAACTGATAATCCCGTTCAGGAAGTGAAAGTTGCCAAAGAAATATTAACTGCTTTGGGCTTACGCAATGGGCTGAATATCATTTCCTGTCCCACTTGTGGAAGAACAGGAATAGACCTGATAAAATTGGCTACGGAAGTGGAAAAGGCACTTGAACCTTATATTAATCATCCTTTAACAATTGCCGTAATGGGTTGTGCTGTTAACGGACCCGGAGAAGCAAAAGAAGCAGATTTTGGCATTGCTGGAGGTATAAAAGAAGGATTAATTTTTGCAGCAGGCAAGGTCTTGAAAAAAGTGCCTGAAACCTCTTTAGTAACAGAACTTGTAACTTTAGTAAAAGAATATATCAGTAACCATTGAAGATGATTCTTAAAATATTTATTACCTTCTTCAAAATAGGCGCTTTTACTATTGGCGGTGCTTATGCAATGATTCCTTTAATCAAAAGAGAGGTCTGCCAAAAAAATAACTGGCTTACTGAAGATGAATTTCTGGATGGACTTTCTGCTGCTCAAAGTTGTCCGGGTCCTATAGCTATCAACCTCAGTATTTATATCGGTTTCCATCTGGCAAAAGGTAAAGGTTTGGCAACGGCTGTTTTAGCTACAATTTTGCCCTCATTTATAACTATCCTTACAATAGCTATACTGTTTCAACAGTTTGCCGAAGCTACTTTAGTGCAAAAGGCATTTCATTCCTTGCGTCCTGCAGTTGTAGCTTTAATAGCAGTTCCGTTAATCCAGATGAGCAGGCAAAGTGGATTAACTCTATCCAGTTTTTGGTTTCCTTTAAGCGTTGCTGTTTTGGTTGGCTTTTTAAGAATAAGTCCTGTGTATTTAATTCTTATCACCATTGCCTTTGCTGTCTATCAGGGATTAAAAAAACAAAAATGATAATTTATTTTGAGCTATTCCGGACTTTTTTCAAGATTGGGCTTTTCAGTTTTGGAGGTGGATATGCCATTTTGGCAATGATCAATCAGGAAGTGGTGTTAAAAAATGCCTGGATTACACATTCCCAATTTATGGATATTGTAGCTATTTCACAAATGACGCCAGGTCCAATAGCAATTAATGCAGCTACTTTTATCGGCTATCAAAAAGGGGGCTTTTTAGGTTCCGTCATTTCTACTTTAGGAGTTATTTTCCCTTCCTTGATTGTGATGACGCTGATAACATTAACCTATATCAAGCTTAAAAATCAACCCTGGTTTAAGAATATTTTCAGGAAACTGCGTCTTTTATCTTTAGGGTTAATTGCTGCAGCTTTTATAATGATAGCAGGAGATGCCTTTCGTGACCTCTTTTCCGTTTTGGTGTTTACAGCATCTTTTATAGCGAGCTGGAAATTTAAGCTCAATCCATTCTATCTGCTAATTGGAGCAGCGGTTATAGGAATTGCGTTAGGATAAAAAAGAACACTAAACTCTTGCTAATTTACTATAAAATCCCGCAAATCCTTTTAATCCTGTTCATCCCCTACCTATAATCAAATAACAAAAGCTGAGGAATCTGTGGAATTGCGTATTAATCTTTTTCTTTCCAAACTCCCCAAATATCTTTGGCATATCCTTTTATGGTCTCATCGGAAGAGAATTTTCCCATATTAGCAATATTGGCTAAGGACATTCTATTCCATTGTTGTTTATCTTTATAAACATTTACAGCTTCTGCATTAACCCTTATAAAATCAGGTAAATCAGCTATCAGGCAATATTTATCTCCCTGAAACAGAAGTAAATCAGTTAGCGGAGAAAACAGTCCTGGATTTAGAGGATTCAGTTCGTCGGATGCAATAAAATCAAAGATGCGCTTGATGTTTTCATTTTGGTGCATCATTTCATAAGGATGGTAACCGCTTTCCTGCAAATTTTTCACTTCGGCAGCCGTCATCCCGAAGAGGAAGAAATTTTCCTCTCCAACGGCATCCCGAATTTCTATATTGGCACCATCCAAAGTTCCGATAGTAAGAGCTCCATTGAGGGCAAATTTCATATTTCCTGTTCCGGAAGCTTCAGTTCCGGCAAGGGATATTTGGCGGGAAATTTCTGCCGGGGGCATAATTCTTTCTGCCAAAGTTACGCGATAATTGGGTAAAAATATAACACTTAAGTAGCGGGAGAGCTCTTTATCCTTTTCAATGTAATCACCGATAGCACAAATAAAACGGATGATTAGTTTGGCAATAAAGTAACCGGGAGCTGCTTTTCCGGCAAAGAAGAAACTTTGAGGATAGGGAGTTTGTCCGTCGCGGATTTGATTTATCAGATGGATAATACCCAAGGCATTCAAGAGCTGGCGCTTATATTCATGAATGCGTTTTGCCTGGAAATCAAAGATAGATTCGGGATTGAGCTTGCGTTTATGCAGGTCTTCATAATACTTGCAGAATGCCAGTTTGTTTTGCCTTTTAACTTCTCCCAGGTCTTCCAGAAAAGTGCTGTCATTCTTATATTTATTCAGTTTTGTAAGTTCTTTCAAGTCCTTTTTCCAGGATGAACCGATTGCCTGGGTAAGCAATTCACATAATTGGGGATTACAAAGCAGCAACCATCTGCGCGGTGTTATGCCATTGGTTTGATTATTGAATTTTTCCTGCCAGAGAGAATAAAAATCCTTAAAGACCAAGTGTTTCAAAATCCCGGTATGCAATTCCGAGACCCCGTTTATACTATGTGAGCCAACTATAGCTAAATTTGCCATCCGAATACTTTTTACGGGCTCTTCTTCAATCAAGGAAACCCGCCGAATAAAATCATTATCGTATAAACCTGAAATCCATATAGAGGAAAGAAAACGTTCATTGATTTCATAAATAATTTGTAAATGCCGGGGTAACAACTTTTCAAAAAGAAGAACCTGCCATTTTTCCAGCGCTTCAGGCAAAATTGTATGATTCGTAAAAGCCAAACAACTTTGAGTAATTTCCCAGGCAGTTTCCCGGGGCAAGTTTTTTTCATCCACTAAAATTCTCATCAATTCAGCAACAGCAATAGCGGGATGAGTATCGTTCAGCTGAATAGCAGCTTTTTCAGGAAGTTTGCGTAAATCATTTTCTTTTTTCAGAAACCGGCGTAAAATATCCTGCAGAGTAGCGCTTACAAAAAAATACTCCTGCCGCAAACGCAATTCTTTTCCCTGCATTTTGTTATCATTAGGATAGAGCACTTTGGAAATCATTTCACTATGATTCTTTTCTGCTACTGCCTGCATATAATCACCCTCGTTAAAATATGCCAAGTTAAATTCACGGCTGCTTTTGGCGCTCCATAAGCGTAAAGTATTTACATAGCAGTTTTGAAACCCGGGCACTAAATAGTCATAAGCCATAGCCATAACTGTTTCCTCGGGAAACCAACGCATTTTTTTGCTGCCGTTATCACCAATTTCTTCTTTCACTATGCCTCTAAAATAAACAGGAAAAAGACGGGCAGGGCGTGCAATTTCCCAAACAGAACCATATCGTAACCAGTTATCAGGTGTTTCAACTTGTTCCCCGTTAACAATATGCTGAAAGAAAATGCCATATTCATAGCGAATACCATAACCGTAAGCAGGGATTTTCAAAGTTGCCATAGAATCCAGAAAACAGGCAGCAAGACGACCTAAACCTCCATTTCCCAAACCTGCATCCCATTCCAATTCACTCAGCAGAGAAAGGTCAAAACCCATATCCGTAAGGGCTTTAATACTTTGTTGCTGAATATCAAGATTGAGAATGGCATTGCCTAAAGAGCGACCAATTAAATATTCCAGCGATAAATAATAGACCCTTTTCCGTTGCAAAGCATATTCTTGCGGTTGAGTAATAAGCCAACGGTCTAAAAGAATATCCTTTACTGCCGAGGCAAAACTTACATAACAATCATAAGGAGAAGCCGAATATTCATCTTTACCCAAATCATATTTGAGATGGCTTATAAAACGATGCACTATTTCTTCAGCAGTTCCCTCTATGCTAAGAGTAGAAAGCTTTTCGCAAAATGCCTTATTCATAATTTTTCCTCCTCTTGCGCCACAGCTTATAAGATAAAATAAGCAATTTAACGGTTTTGGCAAATAGAACTATGGAGTTGCTAATATATCTGAAATAAGTTGATCAATCAGGTGGAAAAGTGAAATAGGGAAAAGATGAAACCTGGTATAAACCTAAATGATAAGTTTTAATATCAGTTAGGTATACTTTTTTCAGCAAACAAAAAAACACCTTGCCAATTCTTGGAATTGGTTTATATTATTCTTGGTCAGGTGAAGAAATTAAAAATATCTTTCTTGCAAGGTTTTTTAAATGCAAGCAGAGAGAGAAGGGAAAATTTCTTGACATATTTTGAATGTTTCTTCACAAAGAAATTGTTTGTTTACATCAGAAAAAATTCCCTTCCTGGTAATAACCAAAATCTGTGGGCAAGTAAAAGAGAGATAATGAGTGATGATAAGGAGTATGAAGCAAAGGAAAAATTTCCCCCCTCTTCAAATACGCCTAATGTGTGTTACTTTAATGTTATTTTTTAATCAATTTATTCTATTTGGATTGGCTTTATAACCATCAGGAGGAAAAATGAAGCGAATTTATTTATTCATCTTAATCAGTCAGTTAGTTGGTTTCTTATTTTCATATCAAGTTCTGGAGAAGAATTTTTCTCCCGATTCTTTCGGGAAAAACAGATATGAAATAGCTGCTTATAGCGAAGATTTTGAATCCGGAGCTACGGGCTGGACTCATTACGACGGCTCTGTATCTCCTAATAATTGGCATATTTACAATTTTGGTGGAACTCAGAGAGATGTCTGGTGGATGGGAGACCCGGCTCTGGCTCAGGGAACTAATATTGGTGGTTATTATAACCATCAGTATCTTGTTTTGGATACCCCGGCAAGAACTTTAACTGCAACAAATGCCACTTTAACTTTCAAAATGCGTCATAATGTAGAAGACCCAGCGGGAGCTACTGTAGCTTCAAGTGTTTATTTTGCTGAAATGCGCACCCCGGGATATCGTAAACAGATTAAATTATTACTCACAAAATGAAGATTTTCAGGGAGGAAAAATGAAAATCCAAATTATCGTCCTATCTCTATGTATATTAATACTTTCTTCCGTGTTAACGGCACAGGAAATGATTCCTACTCCTATCAACAAGAAGGTAATGGAAACCCCTGTCTATAAAAAATTTATACCGAGCGACAGGACAGTTCCACAATTTACTTTTACCCGAACTCCTGTTTCATTATTAACTTCTTATTACGATTTTATGATTGGAAGTTACAACGGGATGCCGGTTCAGGTGATTCCTGATAATGTAACAGGTGGTGGTGGATATTTTTTAACTTATCATGGACGTAGATATGCTACGGGAACCCGTCGTATGTTTTATGCCTATCTTGATGCTGATGGTACTGTTCTTGTAAATAACGAGATTACATCAGTAGTAAACAATGAAGGATATGGCACCGTGGCAGTAGATCCGGTTTCAGGTAAACCATTTTATGCCTGGCATTGTAATGCTGATACTGATCTTGAAATGGAAGTGCAATTTACTGTGGATCAGTTTTATGAGGGCATTTATGGATTGTTTTTAGATACTGAAACGGTTATAGATAATCCGATAACCGTCTCAGCTACAACTGATAATGAATTTATATGGCCTACTGCTGTAATCGGTCCTTCTCCTTTTCCTAATAAACGAAGAATCTATATAATTGCCAGAAACTCAGTTACCCATACTTACGGTCCCTCTGAAAATCCGATAATTGCTTATGCTGATTTTGATGAAAACCAAATTGAAGAAGGTATTCCTTTTACCTGGTCTTATACCTCCATTCCGGAAATGAATCAATGGAATGTTGATGTTCAGTGGCGTAGACCCTTCCATTCCTTAACAGCGGATGATGCAGGAAACCTTTATTATGCCGGTTTTCATTTTGCTACGCAAGCAGATGGAACAACTGATATTATTGAACCGGATGTAGATGTGTTTAAATGTGGAGATTATGGTCAAGGAACCTGGACCCGGATTAGTAGTTGGGGTAATTTACCTTCCTGGAATCCTAATTCCAGTCCTACTGATACAACAGGTTGGTTCAAAAACCCAAGTAATCAACCTTATGGCGATAATGATCTTTCCTGGGAATTGTTTTCTTCTGCTTCAGGTCATTTAAATGCTACTGTTGACGATTTGGGTCGTATTCATTTCCCTGCTGTTTGGAGAATGATTACTAATGATGGTTATTGGTTTCCTGATTTACAATTACCCAAAGAAATTATCTTTAATCCCGCTCAACCTACAGGTTCACAATTTACAATCAATGATATTTGGCCCCGTAAAAATCCGGCTAATACTTTTGATGAGCATTATCAACCCTGGGATAATGAACCTCCATGGGGAGAAGCAGAATTTATTCAAGACCCGAATACGGGAACTTGGCAACCAAAAATTTACCAAAGCTGGGAATTTCCTTATTGGGATCAAAGCGCTCATGATAATGCTATGTTCTTCCATTGCAATAATATGAAAGTTACTGAAAAAAATGGTCACGGAATGTTAGCTATGGTATGGCAAAATTGTGCCCGGGCAAAGTGGTATAATGCAGATGGAGATACCGACTATGCTGCCTGGGCAAATACTCCTGAAATCTGGATTTCCGTCTCTTCCGATAATGGCAATCACTGGAGTGAACCTATCAAACTAAACAACATTGAAACACCTGAATTTGCCGGACTAAAGCCAATGTGGGTTTATCCTGCCAACAAAGTAAAGTATGTAGGAATGCAGGGTAACCAGAAAATAGGAAAATTGGGCTTAATGTTTTACAATGATTATACCTGGGGTGCTTATGTTATCAGTCCTGGAGTTGGTGCTGTAAATGATGGTGGACAGGTAATGTTTACCGAATTGCAGATTGTTTTTCCTTCGGAAGAACCACAGGAAGACCCTTTTGGACAGCCAATTGTTCTCAGTAGCAGTATGAGTGTTATGGCAGGAGTGCATATTGACGGTCAAATGGCTGCCGCAGGTGATGTTGTAGCTGCCTTTGTTAATGTAAATGAGACCCCTCAATTACGCGGAAAGGAAACCGTTCAGATTATTAATGGTATTGCGGGTTGTTTGATGCAGGTTTATACTGAAACCAACGGTGAAACTGTTTATTTCAAGGTTTGGGATGCCAGTACCGATCGGGTCTTGAATATTACAGAAACCCTTGCCAGTCAGGTAAATGGAGTAATTGGCAGCTGGCCCGATAATCTTTTCTGGCTAAATGCGGTGTTAACTCAGCCCCAAAATATTTCTTTGAATGCTGGTTGGAATATGGTATCGCTTAATGTGCATCCCAACAGTATGGCAATAACAGATATCTTTTCCGGGATAATGGGTTATGTAGAGATGATTAAATCTCCTGAAGGAGTTTTTATTCCCGGTAATCCCCATAATACTTTAACGCAATTATCAGATGGCAAAGGTGTCTTTGTAAAAGTAAACAGTCCTTGTGTATTATCTGTAACCGGAATACCTGTGGATATTGCAGCTCCCATATATTTAAGTGAGGGCTGGAATTTAATTGGTTATATTCTTCAAAATCCTATGAATATCAGCTCTGCTCTAATCAGCTTAGCGGGAAATTATATTCAGGTGAAAGGAGTGGAAGGGGTTTTTGAACCTAATAATCCTTTCAGTACTCTTTCTGTTCTAAGTCCTGGAAGAGCTTACTGGATAAAATTGATAAATCCGGGTATTCTGTTTTATGCGTATCCTCTCAAAGAAGAACAAGCTCCCCAGAATATTCTTTCCTGTGCCAAATGGGGAACTCCAATACAAAAGACAAACAGTCAAGCGGTCTTATGTTCTTTAGGTAATTTTGCTTCTGTCGGTGATCAACTGGCTGCTTTAGTTAATGGAGAATTAAGAGGATTGGCTGCTCTGATCAGCAATAATGGCATTTTAGGAACTTATATCAATATCTTTACGGATAGCCCGGGTGAAATAATTGAATTCCAACTCATCAAGAAAAACAGCCAGGAAATTATCCAATTACAGCCCAATCTGAGTAGTGAGCCAGGAGAGATAACAGGTGATTATAGCAATGGAATCTATTATACTTTAACTCAAGCTCCAAATCAAACACCAGAAATAGTTACGGGACTTGTTTCTGCCTATCCCAATCCTTTTTCAGCTTCTACTTCCATTACCCTGAATGTAGGTAAAGAAAAACAGCCCGTTCAAATAGAAATATACAATTTACGAGGGCAGAAAATTATTACTCTGGTGCAGGATGAACTGGAATCCGGTCAGCATAATATTTTGTGGAACGGCACAGATGAAAACGGTAGAAGAGTTGCCTCCGGTGTCTATTTGTGTAAAATGCATTCTAAAGACAGAACTCAAAGCATAAAACTGATGGTATTAAAATAAATCAGGATGGAATAATGAAACTGAAAATTATTCTTCTCTTACTCCTAATTTTATGCACAGGAGCAATATATGCTGTTGACCCTTGGGGCGAACCGGAAATTTTATCCGGCAGTATGACAGTTATGGCTCAAGTGTTTATAAATGACAGTCCCGCTGCTAATAATGATGTTTTAGCTGCCTTCGTAAATGTAAATGGAACACTACAATTGCGGGGAAAAGCATTTATTCAAGTGTTTGGAGCTTTATCCGGATGCCTTATCCAGATTTATACCGAAACAAATGGCGAGATAATAACTTTCAAAATTTGGGATGAAAGTGCCCAAAATGTATTTAATGCATCTCAAACCCTATTTTCAGAAGTTAATGGCATCGTTGGCAGCTATCCTGATAATTTGTATCAAATAACTGCTGGACAAATTTTAGTTACCGATCCTTGGGGTGAACCTGTAGTTTTAACTGGAAGTATGACAGTTATGGCAAAAATTAGTATTTCCGGATTACCTGCTACCGGAGATGATATTTTGTCTGCTTTTGTTACCGTTGATGGTGTAGAACAATTAAGGGGAAAGGGAAATATCTCTATTATAAATGGAACACCAGGTTGTTTGCTCCAGGTCTATACTGAAGTGAATGGAGAAATCATATCCTTCAAAGTATGGGATTATAGTGAACAACAAATACTTGGGTCTATTCCCACTGTCATAAGTGAAGTTAACGGAATAATCGGTTCCTGGCCCAATAATTTATTTCCGATTTATGCAGGTTCTATTCAAACTGCTGCTACTCCTACATTTTTCCCCCTAGGCGGAACCTATCAAACAGCCCAGGATGTAACTATCACTTGTGCTACACCAGGAGCTCAAATTCGCTATACCCTTAATGGAACAGACCCTACAGAAGCATCTTCTCTCTATTATAATCCTCTTCATCTGAATTTGAATAGCACCACCGAAATCCGAGCTAAAGCATTTAAAGAGTATTGGTTACCCAGTAATATTGCGAGTGAAACCTATATCATCACAGGAACAGTTCCAGCTCCTGTTTTTTATCCTCCTGCAGGTTCCTATCTTAATGCAGTGGATGTTAACATCATTTGTTTTCTGGCGGGAGCAGCAATTCACTACACTCTGGATGGAACCGAACCCGATGAGAATTCAATTCTCTATGCAACTCCGGTGAATATAACTCAGGATACATTACTTAAAGCTAAGGCATATAAAACTGACTGGCTACCCAGTTTGACAACTTCTGCCTATTATGAGATCTCTACTGCTATTGAGGATGATTTGAATACACCTCTTGTAACCGGTATTCAAAATGTTTATCCCAATCCTTTTACCGGTAGCACTACTATAGAGCTTACTATTAAAGATAATCCCCAAAACTATAAACTGTCAATTTACAATATTAAAGGAGAAATGGTTTATCAAGCAAGCGGATATGCCAAAGGAAGCATTAGCCGGAATTGGGACGGTAAAGATAACAAAGGCAATAAATTATCTGCCGGAGTTTATCTTCTATCTTTTCAAGTTGATTCCAGTATTTATACCCGCAAGCTGATCTTAAAATAAATTAAGATTTATCACTACCGAAATAAATTTTTTCTCAACCACCAATATTTTTGGCAGAGAGGACTTGTAACGACCTGAATGAAGAATAAAGTTGTGAAGACAATATAACTACTGACTTGAGGGAAGAATAATATCTCCGTCGTTCACTTATAAACGAGCTATTTTGTTATCAATAACTTTTACGATTGGGTAGGTGTGGTTGACGGGGACATCAACCTTCCCGGTCTACTATAATCAGGGTTCTTACTCGCATTGCTTACTCATTGCCTACCCATTACGGATGCCATCCGTATTGGGTAGGCAATGAGTAAGCAATGCAATTAAGGAAGAAGTTGCAAATAGCTGATAAATATGTATTTACTAGTATATTATAGATAGCAATAGGAAAAATGGATTTAAATAGGAAAAGATAAAACACAGATAACTGGATAAACCGGATCAGCAGGATTATTTACCTGTAAAATTATTAAGTAATATTCGTGTAAATTTGCTTATTCTGTAAAATCCGTGTTGTTGATATAGATGATTCGCTATAAGTAATAATCCCCGAAAAAGTTATCTTGCAGCTGAAAGTTATAAAAGTAATAATGACTCTTGAGTGTCAATATAACTCCTGATTTGATGTTGACAGATGAGTATTGACAAAATGCAGCACTACAGAAATTGGTTTTATTATTCAATGTAAAGAAAATATTATAGTTAATTAAGCACAGGAGAAGAGAAATGAAGAGCTATAGAGACCTTGATATATGGAAGGAAGGTATGCACTTAGCAACAAATGTTTATAAATTAGCTAAAGAGCTGCCAGAAGAAGAAAAATTCGGTTTAGCTCAGGATATTACACAAACAGCTGTTGCTATTACTTCCCATATAGCAAATGGAGCAGAAACCAAAAATGAAAAAGAATATAAGCTCTTTATGGATATTGTTTCAGGTAAACTGGCAAGATTAGAGGCACAAATAGAAATAGCCAAAAGATTAGGTTATCTTAATGAAGATGAAACAAATAATGTCTTTAAGCAGATAAATTTAATTCGGTCTCAGCTTTCCGGTCTCCATAAAGATCTGAAAACCGATGCAGCAACTAACTAACTTGCAAATCTCAATCCTAATGGCTTCAGAACTTCCGCACTCTGGTATTACGACACTATAAAACTTAAAAAAACAATGAGAAAATATATCGTTTCCATCGTGGGTCGTCCTAATGTAGGAAAATCCACACTTTTTAATCGCTTATGCCGTAAGCGTTCTGCTATAGTTGATTTTGAAGCAGGCATTACCCGAGACCGTAAATATGAAGATGTTGAATGGAACGGCAAGATATTTAAACTGGTAGATACAGGTGGCATTGTTTTTAACAGCACTGAGACCATAGACAAAATGGTTCAGCATCAGGTAATGTTAGCAATTGAAGAAAGTGATTTAATTTTATTTATGGTGGATGCTCAAACCGGCACCACAGATATTGACAAGGAAATTGCTAAAATACTTTATCCGCATAAAGATAAGGTTATGCTGGTTGCCAATAAAGCTGATAATGAAAAATACGAATGGGAGGTTTATGATTTCCTGCAGCTTGGTTTTGGTGATGCTATTCCTATTTCCGCTTCCCAGGGACGTAATACAGGTGATTTTTTAGATGCTGTAATGGAACTCATTCCTGGAACACAATCCATTTTTCAACTTGAGGAAAAATCGTCTGCTACACGCATTGCTGTTGTCGGAAAACCCAATGTAGGCAAAAGTTCTATTGTGAATTTGCTTTTAGGTAATCCGAAATTGATTGTAACTGAAATTCCAGGAACTACCAGAGATTCTATAGATAGTCCTTTCCGCTATCATAATAAGGATTATATTTTAATTGATACGGCAGGACTAAGAAGAAAAACCAGAGTTAATTATGGAGTAGAATATTTTTCTACCTTAAGAACAATTGAATCCATAGACAGATGTGACATTGTAGTTTTAGTTCTCACTGCAGATGAAGAAATTAGCGTTCAGGATATGAAAATTGCCAGTTATGCTAAACGCAAAATGAAAGAAATTATGGTTGTCTATAATAAATGGGATTTAATAGAAAAAGAAACCAATACTATCAATAAGTATCTGAAGGAATTGCATTTCCAGATGCCCTTTCTGCAATTTGCCCCCGTCCTTTTTATTTCTGCAAAAACCACTCAACGCATCCATAAAATAATGGAAACAGTAGCTAAAATTGAAGAAGAAAGCGAAAAACGGATTTCTACTTCGGAACTTAATCGTTTTATGGAAACAGTTATTATGCACAGACCACCTACTCATCCCAGTGGAAAACATATAAAAATATACTATATAACACAGGCAGCAGTGAAACCACCTACCTTTATATTCTTTTGTAATACTCCTTCACTAATAACGGAAAATTATCGTCGTTATATTCATAACCAGTTGCGTGAAATGTTCAAATTTGAAGGAGTTAGTATCAAACTCATTTTTAAGGGACGCACAAAAAACGAGGATAACATTGAACTTCAGTAATTTTTTTCCCTGGATTATGTTACTTTTTGCCTATCTTTGGGGAAGTATTCCTATAGGTTTAATCGCAGGTAAGATATTTTACCACAAAGATATTCGTAACGAAGGCAGTGGCAATATAGGTGCTACTAATGCTTTAAGAACTTTTGGAACTGTTACCGGATTGATTGTTTTACTGTTAGATATGGCAAAAGGTTTTATTCCTGTAATCTTAGCTATATCACTTTTGGAAAAGGGAAGTCCTTTTATAGCTTTAACTGCATTTTTTGTAATTTTAGGACATATCTTTCCGCTATATTTAAGTTTTAAAGGGGGTAAAGGTGTTGCTACTGCGGCTGGAGCTTTTTTAGCCCTAACACCTTTAAGTTTGCTGATTGCCTTGCTAACTTTTATAATAGTTGTAGCTGTTTTCCGCTATGTATCTGTAGCTTCTATTTGTGCTGCGTTGGTTTTTCAATTGCACTGTTTTGGTTTATTACTAAAAGCCGGAAGTGCAGATTATGCCACTTTGCTTTTAGTAACGATAGTAGTTTTAATGATTATAGCCAAACACAAAAGTAATCTGGAACGCCTGCTAAACAAGACAGAACCCAAACTGAAATTTACGAAAAAAGGAAATTAAACAAAAAATGTGTGGAATAATTGGCGTTTTCGGAAACGATAACGCTGCTCGTCTTGCTGCTGTAGGACTTTTTGCAGAACAACATAGAGGACAGGAAAGTTGTGGAATGGCAGTTAGTGATGGTTTGCTTATTCGTTTACACAAAAAGATGGGTTTAGTGAAAGAGGTTTTTTATGAGGAACAGCTTAATGCACTTCCCGGAAAAATAGCTATCGGCCATGTGCGTTATCCTACAAAAGGCAGTGCCACGGAATTTAACACTCAACCCCATTTAGTAGAAACCCTTTCGGGACCTTGTTATGCTCTTGCTTCTAATGGTGATATTGTCAACTATGCTCAAGTGCGAAAAATGCTGGAAAATGAGAAGGTCTATTTTAAAAGTGACAACGACGGCGAACTGCTGGTTAAATATATTGCCTACCGTATTTTACACTACAAAGAAAAGATCGGAGATGCTATCCGAAATTTGATGAAGGATATTAAAGGTGCCTATTCCAGTGTCCTCTGCACTCCTACAGAACTTTATATGTTTCGTGATCCTTATAGTATCAGACCTATGA
>ERZ1026796.1264-NODE-1264-length-17371-cov-10.776212_pt1 | contig 17371 bp, 19 predicted proteins | sample MGYA00520874_ERZ1026796 | MGnify/ENA primary metagenome ERZ1026796 (study PRJEB33270, sample SAMEA104284474) | anaerobic digester metagenome | biome: Anaerobic digester microbiome; feature: mesophilic sludge digester; material: Anaerobic digester biomass...
GGCGGAAGCGCGTAAGAACAGGATGCTGGTCAGCGATGCCGAAGCGAAAATTGCCGACCCGTTCAACCTGGCAGCCCCCAACTTCCAGCCCCAGGCCGGCTCACCAGTCTTCAACGCCTCTTACTGGGTGCTGACCAGCTCAAAGTTAATTTCGATGAAGGAAGGATCGTTGACACTTCGCAGCTATCCTAATCCCTTCATAGGGTCTGCTAACATTGAGGTCAACGTGTCGGGGAAAACCAATGGAACTCTGGTGGTGTACAATATGTCAGGTGCTGAGGTGACCCTGCTCCATTCAGGTGTATTGATGGCTGGTATGCATCATTTTACCTTTGATGCCGAAAACCTTCCAAAGGGATTGTACCTGGTCAGGCTGATCACCCCACAGGAGAACAAAACCCTGAAAATTCTAGCTCAATAAATAGGGCATTGCAGCCCTTCGGGGCCAGGCCGAAAGGGAATACACCCTCTGCAAATCAATATCAGTTCATTGACCATATTAAGTCCATTATTTGATTATTTTTGTTCCCGGGCACACCGGCAACTAAGAATCCCGGTGAGTTCACCGATCTAAATTGTGTCTGTTGTTTATGAGAAAACTGTTAGTGCTTGTAGGATTTGTTATCTGTTTTGCCTTAACCGGCTTGAGCCAGGAGGTGACTGAAGTCGACGGGATCTGTTATTCCGGGGGGAAACCCTATACCGGGAAAACAGTGACCCATTACGACAACGAAACGGTGAAGATGGAGTCTTCTTTTAAAAAGGGGAAAAAGGACGGTTTGTTCAGAGTATGGTTCGAGAACGGGCAGCTGAATGAAATAAGGCACTACCGGAAGAATGAGATGGATGGCGTGTGGACGACCTGGAATGAAAAGGGTGTAAAAGTGGGGGAGGCAGGCTACCGGAAAGGCAAGAAACATGGAGAGTGGCTGGTGTGGAGCGATGAAGGAATCCTGATTTACGAAATGCATTACAAGAAAGGTGAAAAAACAGGAATCTGGAAGAATTATAACGATCGGGGGGAAGTGGTCAATACAAGAGCCTATTGATGATTGGTTTCTAATTGAAAAACAGATAGTTAATTCCGGTCGGGATAATTGTTAACCGTAGTATCAAAACTCGTAAGGAGAATAAATGACAAGGGGAGTCCTCCTGGTAACAGGATGCTCCCCTTGTTGTTTTTTAACTATTTTGTAACAAGTTTGCGACCATCATGTAACAGTTAAAGATGATTTTTGTAGTATAAAAAACTGAAAAGTCATGAAGAAACTGATCATTTTGTTACAGTTGCTGTTATTTGCTACGGTAGTTTTTGCCGGCAACGACAAAGGGGTTGAAATCAAAAAGGAGCCTGTTCCTGTCTCTGTTGAATCTTCAGCAATGGTAATTACCGGGAAGGTCACAGACCAGACGACCGGTGAAGCCCTGACGGGAGTCAAGGTGGCCCTGGAGGGAAGCGACATGAAGGCCTACACTGATTTCGACGGCGTTTTCAGGTTTGAGAATGTTAAACCGGGAGAATATGATCTTACCGCCACTTTTATTTCCTATAACCGGAATGAAGTGCATAAATTCAATCCCGGCAGGGATGGGACACATCTGGAAATTAAAATGCAGACTGCCTATTAAAAGAGTTCTGTTTTTTCCCATGAGAATGAAGCTGCTAACCACCATGAACATGTAAACAATTAAATTCAGACAAGCTTAGAAAATCACCGCGTACAACTATGCGGTGATTTTTTTTGCTTCAGGCATCACCCTTTCATCAACTCTTTCCTCGGACAAAATGCCCGATCTGGTATTTGGCGAAAACCAAACTCCTGTTTTGTATAACGATCCGGATTTGGTATCCCTTGTGGTGACTTCCATGCAAAGTATGCTGGGCGCCGTCAGCAGGGAAGCCCTTGAAAGAAGTTCCGGGGAAGAGGATTATTGGTTCAGCAATCTGACCAGTAAAACTTCTTGGGTCTTGGGGGTGATCCGGAAGCGGTGGTCGATGCGTTGGCCGATGATCCAAACTACTTTGTTGTTGCTGTATAGGATCCAGGTCTGCTCCTTCTCGGGGAGGGAGAGTTTTTCGTCGATAAAGAAATCGCTGATTTTTTTCAATCCGCTCATTCCCAGGGGTTGGAAATATTCACCGGGTTTCCATTTTCGGATGATGAGGGGAAAATCGAGGTGTTGTGCGTCAAGGCAGGCCACAGCCGGGTCACTGATGATTTCAAATTGCGAAGCGGGGCGTCTTTCCAGTTTCAGGTGAATGGGGTGTGTGATTTCCTCTTCATTGCCGCTGATGTAAAACAATAGGTCTGCCTCTTCGGATATGATATTGATAATTAGTTTATTGCGATCGATTACAAGGCGGTGTGTGGATGAAAAGAATCGTTTTCCAGGTTCTGTTCCGAGGGATGTCCATACAGACTCGATAACGGAAGGATTGAATCCATAACAGCTCATCCATTCAAAAAGCACCTGTTTGGGGTGCGGAAGTTTCAGCAGTTGAGAGATGAAGATCTCTTGCTCGGTTGTCTCGGGGACGGTGATTTTGTTGATTTGACGTTTTACTTCCGTCTGATAAAAATCCTCCACCTGCCGCAGGTTGGTCATGGTTTCGCCCAGGTTTTGGCGGAAGCCGGGATTCAGGGATTCGAGACGGGGGATGATCTCATGACGGATGTAGTTTCGCTGGAAAACGACTTCGCTGTTGGTGTGGTCATGGCGATAGGGCACTTTCCGGGCGGCGGCCCAGGCTTCGATTTCCCTGCGGTTGGTGAAGAGGAGAGGACGAATCAGGGTTCCCGATTTTTCGCGGAAGCCGGTAATTCCTTTGATTCCTGTTTTCCGGATCAGGTTAATGAAGAAAGTTTCGATCAGGTCATCCTGGTGGTGTGCGGTGGCGACAACGTCATACCCTTCGGAAGTTTGGACTTCTCCGAACCATGCATAGCGGAGTTCCCGGGCGGCCATCTCGACTGAGATTCCTTTCATGCGGGCATACTCCAGGGTATCGAATTTTTTGACATAGAGTTGCGCAGCGAGGTCGGCGGCCAGGTCCCTGATGAGGTCTTCGTCGCCGTCGGATTCCGCTCCGCGGAGGGAGAAGTTGCAGTGGATGATGCCGTAATCAATTCCGATGGAATGAAAGAGGTCCCACATTACCATGGAATCCACTCCTCCGCTGACGGCCAGCAGTACTTTCCCTTCTGGAGGCAGCAGCCGGTTACTGATAAGGAAACTGCGGAATCGGTCAATCATGGGAAATATTGATCTTTATAAAAGCAAAACTACTACAAATTCCGCCTTTGTCATAACGGAAACCTGAGAGCGGGTGCCATCCGGCAGATGTTCAGGATGACTTCTGTGGCTTTGACCATCGAGGGAATGGGGATGAACTCATAAGGGCTGTGGAAGTTATGTCCCCCGGTAAAGATGTTGGGGCAGGGGAGTCCCATCCAGGAGAGGCGTGCCCCGTCGGTACCCCCGCGGATGGGGATGATTTTCGGTGTGACTCCCGCTTCCCTCATGGCTTGTTTTGCCAGTTCCACCACCTCCATGACAGGTTCTATTTTCTCTTTCATGTTGAAATACTGGTCCCTGAGATGAATGTGGACAGCCTGGTAACCATATTCTGTGTTAAGCTGGTTGGCGATGGCTTTGAAGATTTCTTTTTTCTGCCGGAATTTTACGCTGTCGTGGTCCCTGATGAGAAACTCCTGCCGGGCTTCTGCGACGGTACCCGAGAGTTCCGCCAGGTGAAAGAATCCTTCATAACCTTCTGTATGTTCGGGGCGTTCATGGGGCGGGAGCTGGGCAGTGATCCGGTGGGCCACCAGGAGGGCATTGACCATTTTCCCCTTGGCGGTTCCGGGGTGTACGCTTTTTCCCCGGATGGTAATGGTTGCCAGGGCGGCGTTGAAATTCTCATATTCCAGTTCCCCAAGTTCCCCGCCGTCGAGGGTAAAGGCGAAGTCAGCGCCGAATTTCTGTACGTCGAAGCGGTCGGCGCCGCGGCCGATCTCCTCGTCGGGGGTGAAGCAAAGCCTGATCCTGCCGTGTGGGATATCGCGTCTGGTAATCAGAATTTCGGCGGCGGTTACGATTTCGGCAATTCCGGCCTTGTCGTCGGCCCCCAAAAGGGTATTCCCTCCGGCGACAATCAGGGATTGCCCGGTGTACTGCCTGATTTCGGGGAACTCGCCGGGGCTGAGGATCCTGTTCGTATCGCCATTCAGGAGAATGTTGCCCCCGTCGTAATTCTGAACGATCCGGGGTTGCACATTTTCACCGCTGAAATCGGGACTGGTGTCCATATGAGCAATAAATCCCACCGTGGGAGTTTCGTTTGGAATGTTTGCCGGGATGGTGGCAGTGACATAACCGTTCCGGTCGAATTCCACATCATTCAGTCCGAGCCGGATCAGTTCTTCCGCGAGGATCACCGCAAATTTCATCTGTCGCGGGGTACTCGGGAAAGTGTCGCTTTTCGGGTCGGAGGTGGTATGTTCCCGGGCATAGCGGATAAACCGTTCTGTCAGGATATCTTTCATAACATAAGGGTTTTTAACTTTCTTATACGGGAAGGTGATGGGATAGGTTAAAACCTAGGGGCGCCTCAAGGCGGGGATTGCGACATCACACGTCGTCGGTGCGGAAACCGAATCCCAACCGTTTGCCGGTGGTCATCTTTGAGTGGCTGATCTTTTCCATCATCTGGTCGACCGTTGCGATTTTTACCTGTTCATACGGAGGCACAAGCAGGTCAAACTGAACCGAGTATTCAATTGCCGTTTCAACGATTTCGCGTAGAATGCCCGGGGAAATAGTATCCACGGCAAAATCCTTCATTAATTCCCCGGTCTGACGTTTGCCTTCCACAAAAAAGTGTTTGTCCTTGTTGATGAATATTCGGGCGATCATGTATCCCAGGTCATTGATACGGTTGTATTTGAAGGAGTCGGCGAGGAAGTTGTAGATCATGACCATGCCGCAATAGCTGCGCAGAGGATCGTCCTGAACATATTTTATCTGGTTGATCGGGTGTTTGTTATCGAACTCAAAAACGTTGGAGTGCATACTGAAGAGCAACAAGTCTTCTCCCACCTGGAAATCCATTTCAAAAGGCCCTTTTTCCTGGTATCGGGGCAACGCATTGTCGGGGATCTTCCCTTTCAGAACATTTATATAGTCCTTTTCGAGTTGTCGGAGTACTTTTTTAAGGATCAGAAATGATTCGGCAGTATTGGCGAAAACCTGCTGCTTCACTGTCGATTTGATGACGTAAGCCTCCATCAGGGACTCACGGTATTCTTTGTTGGTCATAGCCGGAAATTTAATCACTAAAATTAAACTTTTTTTTGTAATGAAAAGGCCAGCCAAACGTCTTACCTTTAGATTCCGGGGAGTGTACGGAAGATGTGAACGGGAAACAGGACATTTCCCTGGGGGGATTGGTTTCATTGCAGGCTCTGCCGTGGTGAGTTTAAAACAGGACAACGGGAAACGGGAACCATGGAGATCGATGAATTTACAGAGAAGGTATTGCCGCTGAAAAATAGGTTGTCCCGTTTTGCGGGTAGTTTTCTGAAGGACCGGGAAGATGCCCGGGATGCAGTGCAGGATGTTCTGATGAAATTATGGGAAAAGCGGGATCACCTGACGAGGATTGACAACCTTGAAGCTTTTTTGATGCGGAGGATCCGGAACCGGTGTCTAGATAAGGTCAGGGGGTCGCGGTTGATCCCGATGAACCAGGAGGCGGAAGTCAGGATGAATGCCCGGGCATCGGATGATGGAAGTCTTTGGGAGAGAAGGGACACTGATGTCCTGGTCAGGGAATTGATTGCCAGGCTTCCGGACCAGCAGCGAACGGTGATACTACTTCGGGATCTGGAACAGATGGAGTTTGAGGAGATTGCCGGAATTACGGGAATGAATGTTGTTCTGGTACCAGCAGCAGTCTGATTACCGCGATACCTTTGACGATCTTGCACAGGCGATGGCGGTGGCCCAGGAAACTTTGGCCTATGTGTCAGTCAAATACAACAAGGGCCTGGAACAGTTGGCTCTCTTCGGAAAACTGACGGAATCGGTGCAGCCGGCCCGTAAGCATCTGGAAACCCTTAAAAAGGGTTTTGAAAAGGCCGATCTCTTCCGATACCGGGAAGAACACTGAAGATAAACAGAGGGAGGGATATGTGGAAACTCATTCACAAGTGATGATACAAACGAATTTAAGCTAAGTATAAACATTTATAAACAATTAATTCAGAATACAATGAAACGTTTGATGATTTTTATGGCGATGCCGGCTCCAGCTTTCCGGATTTGCTTTCGCAAATCCCCGCTGTTCGCTCGGCATACACCCGAGCCGATTTCTACGACGAACTTGAAGACATGGGTTTTTTTAAAAACAACAACTATGAATTGCTGATGGATGTGACCGACGAGGATGAGGTGGTCAGGTTTTATGCAAAGGATGCGGGTGGAGGCAAAATTTCCGAGTTATTACTGGTAATCGGGGGTAATGATTATACCCTGATCAGCATCAGGGGATTGATTGATCCTGAGAACATCGGTAAGATCACCGGGGCGCTGAACATCGAGGTTAATACAGGAGATTCAGGGGAACAGGAGAAAAAATGAAACGGCTCGATGGCATTCAGAACTTCTTCATGCATCCTTTATTCTCCGGGTTTGATGAATTACCTACTTTGTTGCCTGGTGTGTTTTCACTTCATTCACCATAGAACGAAAAACAGGAACACCTGAAGCCGGTTTATAAATCAGTCCACTGAATTATTTTGTGTATTCCGAAAAGGTTTTCATGAACTGGACCCTTTCGTATTCGGCAGGGTTGATTTGGGTTCCCATTGCCAGTTTTCCCCTGAAATCTTCTATACCCGCGTAATTCTTCTTTTCCATCCAGGAAACGATTTGCGAATTGAAATCGGCAATCGCTTTGAATCCCTCCTTGTAGAGGACCGAGACCAACTGGACGGTTTGGGCGCCGGCCAGAAGCAGTTTTACGGCACTCTTCCAGTCGTGTACGCCCGTGGAAGCGGCCAGATCGCATTCCACTCGGTGGGCCATCATGCCGATCCACCGCAGGGGGAGCAGGTAATCGTCCGGACTGCTCAGCTTGGGTACGCTTCTAACAATCTCCCGGTCAATGTCGATATCAGGGGAGTAAAAGCGATTGAAAAGCACCATCCCTTTGATCCCTGATGCCGAGATATCTTGAATCATCCTTCCCAGATTCGAGAAATAGGGGCTGATTTTTACCGATACGGGGATTTTCACCCGGGCGATCACCTGCCGGATGATCTCGAAGTAGGTATTCTCGTTGTCGCTGCTGCTCTGGCATAGGTCGGAGGGGAGAATAAAAAGGTTGAGCTCCAGGGCATCGGCGCCGGCGGTTTCGATTTTTTGGGCAAAGAAGCTCCACTCCTGGGAAGTGACGCAGTTGATGCTGGCGATCACCGGAATATGAAGGGCCGCCTTCGCCGAGGTGATCAGGCCTAGGTAGCGCTTCAGATTGTCCTGGCGGATTTCCACATCGTAATAATCAAGAAACTCGAGGTTTTCCTCCATGGGCCCAATTTTTTTGAGTTCAGAGGCATATTCGAGGTAAATCTCCTCCTCGAATATCGATTTGAGGACGACGGCGCCTGCACCAGCTTTTTCGATCTCCTTGAGGTTATCTACATTGTCGGTCAGGTTGCAACTGCCTGCTATCAGGGGCGACCGCAGGTCCAGACCCAGGTATTTGGTATACAGTTCATTCATTGTAAATTGCTGATTAAAAATTATTGAATAAGGGACTTAGAGACTGAGGGAACTAAGAGATATGTGAAGAACGGTCAGTATTGCCATTTTTCGGGTTGTTGGGACATAGTAACTAATTTACCGATGATGTTATCATATTTTAAAAAAAGTTCATCATAAACATTGTTTGAAATATACGAACATTTTAATGCAAAATCAAGCCATACCTGGGTTTCTGCAGCTTCTCCTTCAGAATCTGACAGTTTAGAAACAAAGAAATTTGGATATTTACGTTTACGAAAAGCTTCAGCCAGGTTGGCACATACTGACCTTGATGATTTTCTTATTTGATCGGTCATCGAATATCTCTCTTCAGGAGGAAACTTTCTGGATTCTTCAAAAATCATAAATGCAGCTTCGAAAGCAAGTTTATATACATCCAGTTCTTTATGTGACCTTATTTTCATCAGTATATAATTTTTATTTCAATGGTCTGATAGCCTGCCCCGCTCAAGCGGGGGAACCCACATGTTTGAAAATTATATAGATACGTGTTTGTGTATGCAATACATGTGGGTTTCATCTTGAATTCTATTATTTCGGTATAAGATTCTTATTTTATTATCTCTTCGTCTCAGTCCCTCAGTCTCCCCGTCTCTCAGTCTCTCAGTCTCTCAGTCTCTTAGCTACTTAGTCATAAGAAAGAAATGCATATGTTCAGCGGCCCTGCGGCCGTCGCCCATGGCCAGGATGACAGTTGCTCCTCCGCGTACGATATCTCCTCCGGCGAACATTTCAGGGATGGAGGTCTGCATTTTGTCTTCATCGACGATAATGGTTCCCCAGCGCGAGACATTCAGTCCCGGCAGCGAGGCGGGGACCAGCGGGTTGGGGGATACACCCACGGCGACGATCACCAGGTCGACATCGAGGTCAAATTCGGAGCCTTCGATGACCATGGGACGGCGGCGTCCCGAAGCGTCGGGCTCACCTAAGTCCATGCGGACCACCCGCATACGGTTGACGCGTCCATTCTTGTCGGCGAAATATTCTACCGGGTTGCAGAGGGTCATGAATTCCACGCCTTCCTCTTTGGCATGTTTTACCTCTTCAACGCGGGCGGGCATTTCGACTTCCGAACGGCGGTAAATGATTATGGCCCTTTCGGCGCCCAGGCGGAGGGCAGTGCGGACCGAGTCCATGGCGGTGTTTCCCCCGCCGATGACAGCCACGTTTTTCCCCCTTAAAATCGGTGTATCGGAATCATCGGAATGGGCTTCCATAAGGTTCACCCGGGTGAGGTATTCGTTGGAAGAGAGGATTCCGTTAAAATTCTCTCCGGGGATCTCCATGAAACGCGGAAGTCCTGCCCCGCTCCCTATAAAGAAGCCCTTGAATCCCTGTTCCTTCAGGTCGTCGAAGGTGGCGGTGCGCCCCACGATGAAGTTGGTGACAAATTTCACCCCCATTTTCCGGAGGTTTTCGAGTTCGAAGTCGACGATGGCATTGGGAAGCCTGAATTCTGGAATACCATATTTGAGGACTCCGCCAATTTCGTGAAGAGCTTCGAACACGGTTACGTCGTAGCCATACTTGGCCATATCGCCGGCAAAGGCGAGGGCTGCTGGGCCGGAGCCCACGGTTGCCACCCTGATACCGTTGGGCGGAAGTGTTTCAGGAATATTGCAGCTTCCCGATTCCCTTTCGAAGTCAGCTGCAAATCGTTCAAGGTAACCAATGGCCACGGGGGGCTTTTTTAGTTTTTCGACATAGAAGCAGCGTGATTCGCACTGTTTCTCCTGGGGGCATACCCTGCCGCATACGGCCGGGAGGGCGTTGGTTTCCTTCAGCGTGGATGCCGCGCTCAGGATATCACCGCTTTCGATGTATTTGATAAATTTGGGGATGTTGATGCTTACCGGGCACCCTTCGATGCAGGTGGGATTCACGCAGTCCATGCATCGGATGGCTTCCAGGGTAGCCTGAGCCAGGGTAAGTCCCCGGTTGACTTCACGGTCCTGGTGGTGTACCCTGATTTCCGGTTCCAGTTCAGGCATGTGTACCCGCTCGATGGCAACGCGGTCCTTGTTTTTGGTTTTGGAGCGCAGCTCTTCGCGCCATCCAACACTTCTCTCTTTTTTTATTGTTTCAGGGTCGATGCTCATGGTTTCTCTTTTTGACATTGGCATTGGTGTACATAATGATCGAAAGCTTGCTTTTCTTCGTTGCGGTAAGCTCCCATTCGCATGAGCATCTCGTCGAAGTCGATCTGGTGGGCGTCGAATTCAGGGCCGTCGACACAGGTAAAGCGTGTCTTTCCGCCCACGGTGACCCTGCAGGCCCCGCACATGCCCGTGCCATCGACCATGATGGTGTTAAGGCTGGCCTGGGTGGGGATGTTGTACTTTTTGGTGAGAAGGGCAGCAAATTTCATCATGATGGCTGGACCGATGACGATGCATTCGTCCACTTTCTCCCGGAGGATTACCTCCTCCATGCCGGTGGTCACCAGTCCCTGCCGGCCGTAGGAGCCGTCGTCAGTCATCACGACCACCTCGTCGGACCACTCCCTGATTTGCTCCTCGAGGATGATAAGGTCCCTGCTTCGGGCTGCGATGACGGAGATCACGCGGTTGCCGGCTTTTTTAAAGGCTTCGACGATAGGGAGCATCGGGGCGATTCCCACACCGCCTCCGGCGGCCAGTATGGTTCCTTTCTTTTCCACATGGGTGGCTTGTCCCAGCGGGCCAACCAGGTCAGTGATAAAGTCGCCGGGGTGAAGGGCAGCCAGTTTCGAGGAGCTGACCCCCACCGTCTGAACCACCAGGGTGATGGTTCCCTTTTCCGGATCTGCACCGGCAATGGTCAGCGGAAACCGCTCCCCTTTTTCGCCAACTCTCAGGATCACGAAGTTCCCTGCTTTCCGGGATTTGGCGATTTCCGGGGCTTCTACAACGATCTTCACCACCTTTTCGGAAAAATACTCTTTTTCAACAATTTTATTCATTAATATACCCGCGTTAGATGTTCCGTAACTATTCCCGGCAGTCAGCGAAATCTGCCGGATTGGCAGCCTTCCTTACCAGCCGAAATATTCCTTCCCTGCCGGTCGTTCAGTGCATGCTTGCAGGCAAACAGCGAAGGGCAGAATTCTCAAAAATAAGCAAAACTATCTTTCTACTCAGGAATTGTGAATAATTCGCACTAAGGTTTTAAGGTTCTACTCAGAAAGCGTGTTGGTAGTCTGACCACTTCCGGGAGCCAGGGGTTGAAGAGCCAGAAGGTGTGTGGAGTGTTTTCCAGGGTTTTTATCTCGCATGGTATGCCCATGGAATCGAGTTGGGCGGCAAATTCGTCCCTTCCGGCGTGAAAATGGGGTTGTGAAGAGTTGATGAAGAGGAAGGGGGCGGTTCCGGGGAATGGGTGGGAGAGGGGTGAAGCCTGGAGCCAGAGTTCCTTTTTTTCGGAGGTGTTTCCCCCGAACCAGAGGGTGGCGGCCGAAGGTTTCCCGGGAGTGTCGGCTCCTTCCCCCGATTCCGGGTGAATAAAGGCCAGAATACCGTCCATGTTGACAACCGCCTGGACTTTCCCGGAAATCCGTTTCATCCGCTTCACCGGGAACAGGCAGTCTTTTTCGTTGAGTGTTCCGATGAGGGAAGCCAGTTGTCCGCCCGCCGAGGAGCCCACCAGGGCAATACGGGAGGGATCGGCTCCATATTTCGTACCTTTTTTCTGATCCAGCGAATGGCGGTTTTAAGGTCGGTGATCGCTGCCGGATAAGGGGCTTCCATTGAGAGACGGTATTCAGCGCAGACGGTGACCAAGCCTTTTTGGGCGATGGCGGCAGCCATGGGCCAGTCCATCGCTTTATCGCCCGACCGCCATCCTCCGCCATGGATCAGCAGGACCGCAGGGTGTTTCTCTTCCCGGGGAGATACCGGGGTAAAAAGATCGAGATGTAGTTCCCGCTTGTCGTATCGTGTATAGACCAGGTCGTGCCATACCCTGAGTCCAGCGGTATCCGCTTCGGCAATGGAAATGTGGGGATAGTGTTAGACCTGTTTCCGGAATTCCGAGTTGATATTGAAAGAGATGTCGGCCGGAATACCGGGATGCCACTGCTGAAGGTGTTGTGAGGATACAGCCAATGGAAGAAGAGAAAAGAGTACCATTGTCCTGAAAAAAGCCCTGGAAGGTGTTGTGTGTGTCAACATAATTTTCTTCAGTTTTTTTCCAATCCGTATGACAGGAATAATTTGCTTTTCCCGCTTTCGTGTTGCTTTCGACATTGTCATTCCGGAGAGTGTATAAATGGTGCATGGATGTTTCACTCGCATGTTCAATAGTTTAAGAATTAATTTGCAGTTATTCAGTGTTATTAGGGCAATTTCTGTTCTTCACAACTTTGAAACTCGCATGGAGACGAAAAATATGGCTTTTATGTGAATCGTTTCAAGCTCGTTTTACCAGATTATTGGATCAAACCTGTCTCTGGTATCTAGTCTTGCACAGGTAAAGTGGTTTAAATTAAATATTTAGATATTAATGAAATATAAATGATTAGACTATTAAAAAAGTGAAAAAATGATTACATTTATCCTAAGCAAAGAGCGGTAAAAATGGCTGATTTACCCCGAATTAAGATCGTTGCCTTCAGGGATGGGAGTGACGGGCGGGTGGCGTTATTTTTTCCCCCACAGGAGAGCCTTGATACAGTTGCCAGGCAATTGCCGGGAAGTGTTTGGAGTGAGGAGAGAGGAAGTTGGTCTGTTCCGAACAATCCTGAGAGTCTGCGGAATTTGTTCCGGGCATTTTGGGGCAAGGCCTATATCGACAAAGAGGAATTTTTTGCTTCAAGAGGAAGAAAAGGGGTGTCGGTGGAACTGATTCCGGAACGCAAAGTTCGGAAACCAGGAGTAGAGCGATTACCTCAGCTAATTCCGGAGGTCAGTCGTAAGGTGGATGAGTTTGAAAAGTGGATGAAGCAGATGCGTTACAGTGAGAGTACCATCAGAACCTATTCAAATGGGGTTAGATCTTTTTTCTCCTTTCATCCGGAGAAACCGGTGGAGAAACTCACCAACAGGGATCTGGAGGATTTCAACAATGGCTACATACTGAAGAACAGGTATTCTGCATCGTATCAGAACCAGGTGATCAATGCGGTGAAGCTTTTTTTTCAGAAGATGGTGAAGAGGGAGATGATTCCGGAGGAGATTGAGCGTCCTCGGAAGGAAATCCATTTACCCAATGTATTGAGCAAGGAGGAGGTAAAAAGCATTCTTGATGCTCCGGTCAATTTAAAACACAGGGCGATGTTGAGTCTGATTTATGCCTGCGGATTACGGAGGAGCGAATTGATCAACCTGAAGCCTGCCGACGTTGAAAGCACCCGTGGTTTATTGGTTATACGGCAATCTAAAGGGAATAAGGACAGGGTGGTGCCTGTTTCGGTAAAGGTTGTTGAGATGCTCAGGGAGTATTACAAAGCTTATCGTCCCAAGGAGTGGCTTTTTGAAGGGCAGATTAGAGGGGAACAATACAGCAGCACGAGTTTGCAGGAAGTTTTAAAGAAGAGTGTGTTAAAGGCGGGTATTCGAAAACCGGTCACATTGCACTGGTTAAGGCACTCTTATGCCACCCATTTGTTGGAGAGCGGGACAGATTTGCGGTATATTCAGGAATTGCTGGGGCATAAAAGTAGCCGGACCACGGAAATCTACACCCATGTAAGTCAGAAAAGCATACAACATATCCGGTCTCCCTTTGATGATCTGTGAAGTTTTCAATATATTTACCATGTAATAAAAATGGATAAAACCGTACAGTACACCATTATTACAAATAAAGAGTACAGTTTTCCCAATTGTATAAACAAGTTATGCACAAGCGGAAAAAAACAACGACACAGCAAATTGACAATGAAAATGGAATATTAAACTTGAAATGAAAAACGAAACTGACAAACAAATAACCCGACACTCATTGCCGACCCAAAAGTGTTTTAATTTTTTGACCCACCGCACAAAAATTTTGAAATTGCCGACCCACATTGCACACATTGCCAAAGCCCCACAAGCCAACGCTGAAACCAAAGCTTTGTCAAAGAGTGCAATCTTGCTTTCCCACAAAGAAAATGCAGTTATGAAAATCAAATTGCATAGTGAAGATTAATTTATGACTAATAAAAGCAATACAGATAAACCTCATTACATTGCCCATCGGAGCAGGTTAAGAGATCGTTTTATTCAGCAAGGAATAAGCGGTTTACAGCCCTATGAAATAATTGAGTTATTTCTCACATTCGTAATTCCTCAAAAAGATGTAAAGCCAGCAGCAAAAGTAGCAATAGATAAATTCGGTTCAGTTAAAGGTTTTTTTGATGCTGATGAGAAAGAATTAAGTCAGATTCCTTTTTTCAAAGATAAAGCTCTTGCACTTCGTAAATTCATTAAAGAGGTTTCTCTGCTCTATTATAAGCAGCAAGCTGAGCAATTACCTGTAACACAGTCAAAAGAAGAATTAATCAGCTACTGTAAAGCAAAACTTGGATTTCAGCCGAACGAGGAATTCTGGATAATTTCCCTTGACAGCAAACAGGCTATAATAAAAGAAAACCTGATTTCAAAAGGGCTGTCTGACAAAACTCCTGTTTATCCAAAACAAGTGATTGAAAAAGCGATGAAAAACGGAGCCAGTTCACTTTTACTGCTGCATAATCATCCAAACGGAAATCCTCAGGCATCAGAACAAGACATCTCCATTACAAAAGCAATTGACATTCCTGCAAGAGTTCTGAATATATCAATTTATGACCACATCATAGTAGCCGAAGACAAGTATTTCAGTTTCAAAGAAAATAAGCTCCTTTAATTATGACAGAACTGCAAACTAAATTTATCGAAACTTTTGGACTTGGCTCTGATAAAGAGAAGCAAAAGGCAGTTTTTGAAACTGATGGACCAACATTAATTATTGCCGGTCCGGGCACCGGAAAAACCTACACTCTTGTTTTAAGGACTTTGTATTTGATTCTTTCAGGAAAAGCAAAGCCATCAGAAATTGTACTGACTACTTTTACTGAAAAATCAGCTTTTGAATTGCGAGACCGTTTAAGTTTATTTTCTAAAAGATTAGGCGAAAAAATAAACCTGCATGAACTAATTACCGGCACGATTCACGGTATCTGCGACAGCTTTAACAATGCTTTTATTAAACGAACACCTCTCAAGAAAAACTATACCGTACTTGACGATCTTACTTGCTCCCTGTTTATTAATGAGCATTTTGAAACTATTATTGAACCTTTTCATGATGGAGAGAAATATTTCGGCAGATGGAAAGGCAAATGGGATACGATTGGTCGCATCAAAAATTTTTATGATAAGATTACTGAAGAGATTATTGACCCTGATGATTTAACAGACTCCTCAGATGATTTCTTGCAACAACTTGGAGAATCCTACAAAAGTTATCGTAACCTGATGTTTGAAAATAATCGTGTTGATTTTTCCTTCCAACAAAGGATTTTCTATGACCTGCTGCAGAATAAAACAACCAGAGATAAAATTGCCGGTACAATCAAATACATGCTCATTGACGAGTATCAGGATACAAATTTCATACAGGAGCAAATTGCTTTAACGCTGGTCAAACCGCATAATAACATAACAGTTGTCGGAGATGAAGACCAGGCATTATATCGGTTCAGAGGAGCTACAGTTCGTAATATTCTTGAATTTGAAACACATTTTAAAAAATGCAGAAGAATAAAATTACTTGAAAACTTCCGCTCCCATGAAACTATTATTGAACATTACAATGCATTCATGCAGCAGATTGACTGGACAAATCCGAAAGGTAAAGTTCCTTTCCGGTATCCTGGCAAAGAAGTAATTCCTGCAAACTCAACAGTCTCACCTGACTACCCAGCTGTGTTTTGTATTTGGGCCGATACTGCAAGAGCTGAAGCCGAACGTTTTGCTGACATGATAGAGTATTTACTAAAAAACAAAGTAATAAACGACCCCAGTGATGTTGCCTTGTTATTGCGAAGTGTGAAATTGGAACACAGCGAGCCATTCATTACTGCACTATACAAAAAGAACATAAAAGCATTTTGTCCTCGGGCAAAAGCATATTTCGAAAATGAAGAGATTAAACTTTTAATTGCTTGCTATGCCTTGATATTCGAGTTTGTTGGCAGTGACCTTGATAATTACTCACACAAGGAAATTATAAACGAAGGAATCCAGCTTCTGGGCAAATATGCTTCAAATCCTTTGGGTGCATATATCCGGCTGATGAACGAAAAAATCAATGCCTTAAAGGACAAAGAAAGTCTTGATGAACTTCCCTCTGATATTCCTTACCAACTTTTTGCTTATGCCCCTTTCAGCCAATATCTGAAAGATGAAAATGCTGCCAGAAACCTATCGCAGTTTTCTTCACTTATCAGTTCGTACATGACTTATTATCATATTCCGCTCATTAATGCAAAGAATAAGGTTGCCGCCAAATACCGCCTTTTCAACAGTTTTTTTAATCTTCTTTTTAATACAGGACAGAACGAGTATGAAGATGAAAACAATCCTATTCCAAAGGGTTATGTTCAGATTATGACCATCCATCAGTCTAAAGGTCTTGAATTTCCTGTTGTGGTTGTTAGTTCTTTGGATAAACAGTATAGCGTGAATAAGCAAACCGACCGTTTCCTTTCACCCTTTTATACAAGGGCAGTATTTGAACCGGAAAACCGGATTACTCAGTTTGACCATGCACGCCTGTTTTATGTAGCTTTCTCAAGACCTCAGAAAATTCTGGTACTGTCAAGCAGTGGAGAACCAAAGGATATTTTTGATTCTGTTTGGGAAGGGCTTGACCAATGGCCTCACGTTAAAAAGGAAACACTGAAAGCCCAACGATTTGAATCAAAAGACCCCTATGTTCCTAAAAAATCACTATCGCTTACTTCACATATCAATATTTACGAAACCTGTCCAAGGCAATATCTTTTTTACAAAGAATATGATTTTACACCCAGCCGTTCCGGACAGTTATTATTTGGTACTTTAGTTCACCAAACCATCGAAGACCTTCACCGCAGAATTATAGACGAAGAAAAAGTAAACGAAAAAATCATTTCTGATGATTTTGAAAATAATTACAAAGGGCTTATTGCAAATGGTTATCGTCCACTTGCCGAACAATCAAAACACGGAGCATTGCGGCACTGTTTAAATTATTTCCAGAACAATAAGGATTTGCTATCAAGAGTAATTGAAACTGAAATAGATGTTTCTTACGAAAAGGACGATTACATTATTAATGGGAAAGTTGATCTTTTGTTGGGGAAAGATGATAAACTGGAAGTGCTGGATTTTAAGAGCCAGCCCCGTCCTGTGAAAAATGATGCTGTTTTGGAAAAATATCGATACCAGCTTCATGTGTATGCACATATTCTGAAGGAACGTTATCAGAAAGATCCTGAAAGGTTATACATTTACTGGACTGCCGAGGATAACCGCAAAGCTGACCTAATGGAAATTGACTATCATGAAAAACTGGTTGAAGCTGCCGGAAAGCACTTTGACTCTGTTGCAAAGTG
>ERZ1026796.1271-NODE-1271-length-17271-cov-7.384333_pt1 | contig 17271 bp, 17 predicted proteins | sample MGYA00520874_ERZ1026796 | MGnify/ENA primary metagenome ERZ1026796 (study PRJEB33270, sample SAMEA104284474) | anaerobic digester metagenome | biome: Anaerobic digester microbiome; feature: mesophilic sludge digester; material: Anaerobic digester biomass...
GTACAACAGGGCCTTGAGGACGCCGGGACCCTGTCGGACGATGCCTGCAGCGGCGGCTACCGCTGGGCACGGCACGTCGTCGACATAGTCGTCGTGCGAGTGCGGTAGACGGGCCCGCGCTGCACGAAGCCGTTCTGGCTTAGCTCGTCGAGGAGCCGGGCGACACCGACTGGACCCATCTTGCGGAGGTGGCCGCTGCTGGCGAGTCCATCGAGCGAGAGCATTACTCCTGTGTCGGGGACGGCGCCGTGTGGAACCGGCTGGGACCTTGAGATCGACTTCCACGACAACAAGGTTCTCTCCGAACGGTTCTACCGCCTCTCGATGCAATACCGAACAGATCCGCATCTCCCCAAGACGAACCTGGCGAGACGGCTGACCCGCCGTGGTGGACCAGCAGAACCAAATGAGGCGCCGGAGCTGCTCGCACAAGCAAGCAGCTCCGTCCCACCGACCTTTCCCTTGGTGGCGTCGAGTGTCGAGAGCTTGAGAGCCTTGCCGACGCTGTCGCGAGGCTGACTCCTGAGGAACGGTTTCCCGCCCCTTACCGACCCAAGGCTCCGAAGCTCGTCGCTCGTCGCTCGTCGCTCGCGCTGACCCAGCCGATGGCCGAGGAGCCATGACCGATGTGATTGCCGGGCTGATCGACCGAGTGCGCGCTGTCTAGGGACGGTAAGTTGGCTGTCACCAAACGCGCGGAGGTGTTCCGACTCGATGCAATCTGTTGCTCGCGCACCAGATTGGCAGACATCGACGACGAGATCTCAAGTCTGGATCAGGAGACCGTCCTCGTCGCCTTTTCACACGACGTCGACCAGCCGATCGCAGCTGTCGTCCGCCAGAAGCGACAAGGTGCCGCAGTCGTCCCAGCGGCCGAGGTCGAGGTCGAGGTCGACGCGCTTGTGGCAGGGCTTGCGCAACTCCCTGCCATGCTTCAGCGCAGGTCGGTCGAACGGTTGGGAGCTGGCATTGGCGAGCGGTCGCCTTCGGTTGAGCAGGGTCGCTTCTCGTGTGATGGCGACGATGCTGGCCCGTTTTTCGGAGGAACGACCTGGCACCTTGCGGTCCGCGGTGGGCGGCACACGTACCGTGGGGGCTCCCAGACGACTACGAGAGCATCGCGAAGCGTTCGATAAACCTCTTGCCCGCGCTGAATGAGTAGTCCGAACGACCGCTGGGGATGACCGACCATTCGGAGGGTTTGTGATGTCAAACCGGTATCAAACGAACCGGGTGCGATTAGGCGGACTGGCGGGGAGGTAGACGGACCAAACCCTCGAGTGTTCGCACTCGTCCGGCGACCGGAGGGCTACGCAGCACGCGGACGGATGACCGTTTCTAACTCATAACCCGAAGGTCGCAGGTTCAAATCCTGCCCCCGCCACCATCGAAGATGCAGGTCAGGCCCCACTTCTCGGAGTGGGGCTTTCTGTTTCCCCGTCGATTTGTGCGCGTGTTCGGGGCACGGTCAAGCCGGAACTCGCGTGGGTCGGTATCGCATGGCTACCGCTCCAGACCGGAACTCTTGGCGCTCCACAAGTTGAAGTTGGACGCGCTCACGTAGACCGGCGAGCAACGTCGGCCCGTGTCCGGCAAGGACTGGCTGAACCACGAACTCGTACTCATCGATGAGCCCCAGGTCTGCCAACGCCAGGGGGAGCGTCACGCCGCCCACCCACAGGCCCTGGCCTGACTCCTGCTTGAGCAGTTGTACCGCTTGCCCCAGGTCGCCTCGCAGTAGCTCGGCATTCCAGTCGACCGAGCTCAGCGTGCTCGACACGACGTACTTCTTCTTCCGGTCGATGGTTTCGGCGAACGGGGTCTCCCATTCATCCATCCAGTCAGGCCAGGTGCGCGTGGCCGGCTGTCGCCACGCCGACTCCATCATCTGGTAGGTCACCCGGCCGAACAGCAGGGCGTCGGCCCGTCTGATGGCTGTGGTCCAGTAACGCATCGACTCTTCGTCCGGCGGTAGCCCTGCCTCGTGATGGCAGCAGCCGTCGAGCGTGACGTTGATCGAGTATCGCAGTGGTCTCATTCGTTACCTCTCCCCTGATGTGCGCCATGGCGCGGTCACCGGATCGCACGTAGACGACTGACGGCGCCAATTCTCATCGGTACCCTGCACGCACTGCTCAGATTCTTGTTGGGCGGCCAGGGTCTGGGCTCTCAACCTGGCTTAGCGTCTCGATGCTGGTGAGCAGAGGGTCGTCGATCTCGCTCGCACTTGGCTCGTGAGACTCCACCGATCGGCCATCGACGTCCAGGCTGAAGTAGTGCCGCACCCAGGCGGATCGTCGACGCGCGGATCGAAGCACGGGTAGCGCAAACAACGCCTGCGACAGGCTTCCGAAGCGATCGAACAGCGCGGCGTTGATGGCGAATGAGAAGGCGAGGGCTCGTCCGAAGATGAAGAGCCAGCTGAGGGTGACCACCGCTACGCCCATGCCGCCATAGAGCTGTGAGGCTTCGGAGAGCCGACCCGGAAGGTAAAATTGAGAGAAGGCCTGCATGCCGTGTACCACGAGACTCGCAAAAATCGCTCCGGGCACCATGGCGGCGGGGTCGAGGGTCCGGCGTGGGAGAGCGGCCATGAGGACGACGAACACGACCACGTACAGTGCTGCGCTCAGGCTGACCGACATCCCGGCCGCTGCGATGCCGAATTGGCTGCGGATCCGATTCATCACCAATCCCATGAGCATCAAGCTGGTGATCAGGCCGATGCTGATCGCCATGACTTTCGCCTTGGCCGTGACCTTTCCGCCGGTGAGCCAGACGAGGCTGCTCGACGCGACGAGCGCGTTGGCAAGTGTCCGACCGGCCATGAGCATCAGGAACAAGCCGGTGGCCAGGGTCAGATATGCCGCCTTTGACGACTGGCTCAGCGCAGCGCGCACCTGGGTGGCGAGCGCGCCGCTGATGCTGGCGGTGCTGGTCACGGTCTCGGAATCGATGTGGCCGGACAACGCACCCAGAAGGCCGACGAAGAACACGACGGTGGGCACGAAGAAGAGAAAGAGCCGAAAGGCGATGGCGCTGCCGAGGACGGAACCCGCAGCGACACGGTCACGTTCGTAGATGACGAATACCGCATCGACGAGCGAGGACCGTTCGCGGAGTCTGCTCGCCCATCTGTTGGCAACGACGATTTGGGTCTTGGCGGTCACCTGCAGGGCTGCGATGCGGCTGCCGCTTTGTTCACTCTGATCTTGGGGAGCGGCAGACACTGGCTGAGTTCTAGCCGGGTTCGTTCGAAGCCGTGACGAGGATGGTTCCGTCCGCGTGGAAGAAGGCAAGCGGCGAAGGAGTGACTTGCACCGTATGTGCCGCCTCAGGCGCGGCGGCCTCCTGCTCCATCACGCCGGCAGGGCGGGTGCGAGCGCCGCAACCAGGTGCAGGTTGTGGTTGGAACGTCGTTGGGGGCGGGGCAGGCGCATCGTGCTTCCTCTGGCTGGTCGAAGATTCGGAGATGCTCATGGCAACGTACTCATGGTTTTGTGCTGGCGCCTTCAACTGAAAGCCCAACCCACACCGGGGTCGATCCGGCCATTTCAAACCAACTGACACGGTCTGAAACCAAGTCGAACTGAAGCCGCCAGGAGCCCGGACCGGGATTTGGAATCAGAGCGGTACCCTCGATGGTGTCACCGGGCATCACGCCGTTGGGTCCGAGGTCGATCCGGTGATGGTCCAGGTCATGCAGCGTCCGGTCAAGGTCGTAGAGGTGGACGCCGAGCTGCACCGGGCCGACCGGCGCCGACGACGGGAGCCATCGGCCGGACCCGGTGTTTGTCAGGGTGTACGACACGCGCAATGGCTCGTTGTCTGGGAGCGATTTCGTTGTCGGGCTCACCTTGATTGTCGCCTTCAGCGAGTCGACCGATCGACTATCGGCCATCTCGTCGCCGTGTTTGTGGAGCATGAATATTCGGCGCCGCTTCAGAAACTCGCGGTTGGAATAGAGGTGCCGATATCCGGGTGCTCGCCCGGCCAGCAGCCGTTCGTAGTCGTCGATGCTGAGGTGGAACGGTGTGGTCGAGAACACCGCCAATTGTGGTGGCTTGAAGCCGGCCTGAGCCGCCCATCGCTCAATGCTGCGCATGAGGATGTCGTTCTCGATGACGGTGTAGTTCTTCATCTCGTACTGGGACTTGGGGTCGATGGAGTGGTTCGCCCCGGGTTCGGCAAACGCCGCCCGTCCGCCAGGTCGAAGCACCCGTCCAAGCTCGGAGATGACCTCCTGCGGGTTGATGGTGTGGTGCAGGGCGCCGAAGCAGATGACTCTGTCAATGTCGGCATCGGGGAGGTCGAAGGTCGCCCCATCGAAGAGAAGAAACTCGGGCGTTGGTTTGTCGCCCAGAACGCGATATTGGTCGTAGAGCTCACGAGCGAGCTCGAGCGCTGTCGGTGAGACGTCGCAGACCACCACCTCACATCCCAGCTGTGTCAGCATCCGCGACATCCAGCCGCTACCTGCGCCGAAGTCGAGCACCCTCATGCCGGGGGAAAGGTTGAGTCCTGCGAGGAGTTGGCCAAGGACCATCATCGTGTCGGTGGCATCGGCCACGTTCCAGAACGGTTTGGCCAGCCAGTGGTCCTTGGCCTCCATGTTGTTCAGGTAATACGCGTCTGCCGTGTCGGCCAGCTCCTCGACTGAGAGCTCGCGGGCGAGTCGCTTGGCATCCACCGCGCCGGCAGGTCGCGGGGCCTGCGCATCGATCGACCTGACGCGTTCAGGGACCACCGCCCGAATGGTCCGTAGCCGGTCGGTCGATCCTGCCGGCAGGTGCTTGACGATGAAGTGTTTGGCCGACTCGCCGAGCTGATGAAGGCTTGGTTTTCTCATGAGATCTCAGTCTGGCACGCGGGTTACGGCCTTCGAACAGGAGCCACGGGTGAGGCCGAAGCATGGCTGGCACGACCACCGCTGCGGTGGTGCGCAGCGTCGGTTTCCAGACGCTCAACGGGCGAGCGTATGGGTGGACTCGTCCGGTTGGGTTGATCACGGCGTACTCGTCGGACATGTAGCCGGCCCCCTGGGCCAGGAGGGTACGCACCAGGGTGGTTTTGCCGGACATCGATCGGCCGGGAATCACGATCGCCTGGCCGTGCCGCGGCACCACTCCCGCATGAACAAAAACAACGAGGACGGCTGCACCCCGATACCTGACCGCCAAACGCACGGTGCAGGTTGCCGAGGCAGCCCGACCGGCACGGCGGGGGCCCCTCTTGGCCTTCGGTCAAGCGGCTACCCGTCAGACGAAGTCGGAGAGCTTCGGGAAGCTGCTGGCCTGTTCAACCTGGAGTGCGAGTTCCAACAGCAGTCGTTCCTGCCCGACCCGGGCGGCGAAATGGACCCCGACCGGCAAGGTGAGGTCGGCGTCGAGCCCCACAGGAAGGTGGATGCCGGGTGCACCGACGACGTTGTGGAGCGGGGTATAGGCGGCCCACCGCATCAGGCGGTCCATGTGGGTCTGATAGTCGAGGTCCTTGCCGAGGTGGGCCAGGGTTGGTGCCGGGTCTGACACGGTTGGGGAGAGCACCACGTCACATGCTCCAAATTGCTGGTGGTAGAGCTCCGGCGCCGCCTTGAGCCGCCGGATCGCGCCAGGAATCAGATGGATGTTTCGGCGGGCGTGGCCTGCGAGTCCCCGGGTGAACGACGTGAGTTTTGACGAGTCGAAGGCCGGGTTGATGAGCTTCTTTCCCCCAATGGCGAGGGCTCCGGCGAGGAAGGCCCAGTACAGCACGAAGTCGTCACCAAACGCCTGGGTGGTCGCCTCGTCTGACTCGTCGATGTAGGTCACGTGGTGGCCAAGATGCTCCAGCAGCGAGGCGGTCTCGTTGACCGCAGCGGTCACCGACGGTGAGGGGGTTCGGTTGACCGGGCTGGTGGTTAACACGCCGATGCGCAGGGGCCGGTCGAGTGGGCGGTCGACGAGGCCGACCGGCGTCAGGGCAGGCTGGGGGAAGTGCTGTTCCGCGGCCGCCAGAAATGCACACTGATCGGCAACGCTGCGGGAGAGCACGCCGTAGGCGGAGATCTTCACGGGCAGCGGAGCGACATCGTTCTCGTGGGGAAGTCGGCCCCGACTCGGCTTGAGGCCGACCAGCCCGCATGCGGCGGCAGGAATACGGATCGAGCCGCCACCGTCGCCTCCGTGCGCCAGGGGTAGCACTCCGGCGGCGACCAAGGCGGCAGCCCCGCTTGAGGAGCCGCCGGCGATGTGGTCACGGTTCCACGGGTTGTGAGTCGGTGGCCCGTGGTGGAAATCCGACGACGAGGTGAGGCCGAACTCCGGCAAGGTGGTGGTGCCGAGGCTGATGGTGCCCACCGCTTCGAAGATTTCGGTGATCGGCGACGATGTGGCGGAGGGTTCTGCGTCGGCGAGTGTTTGGGAGCCGAATCCAAGGGGCAGCCCGGCCACCGCTGTTTGGTCTTTGATGGCGGTGGGCAAACCGCCGAACCTGCCCTCGACGGGACCACCCGCCCGCCGGCGGGCGCGGTCGAAGTCGGTCGTAGCGAAGGCTGCGATCAGCGGCTCCGCCCGCTCGGCGCGCTCGATGGCCGCGTCGACCGCTTCTGCAGCGGAGATCTCGCCTGACGCAATCAGGTCGGCAACCCCAACGGCGTCGTGATCGCCGAGGGCGTCATCTGTACCCATCCAAACGGGGCCGGTGTCCGGCTTGTCTGCGGGGTTGTCAGGCATGGTCTCTTCCAGGGCTCGGTTCGTGGTCGCCACGGCGCATCAGCTCGGACTCGAGTTCGTCGATGCGGTCGATCAGTTCCGCTACGACTGCGATCGCCGAGTAGCTCAACCCGAGCCCCGAGCGAAGTCGACGAATACGGCCCACCGCCGCAACCTGGCGTCGTTCAAACCAGAGCCGGCCCTCGTCGTCGCTGACGGTCTCGAGGAGTCCGAGAACGATGAAACGTTCGACCAGCTCGGGATGGAGGTCACACACCCGGGAGAACACCTCGAACTCGATGCGTTCGGCCGGCTCGATCTCGGATGCCATCAGCCGCTCCTCGGGTCGAAGTCACTGAGCTCCGCCAGCTCTTCGTACAGGCGCCGGTCGTCTGGGGACGACTGTTCGGGCACGACGATCTGAACGCGGGCATAGAGGTCGCCGGCGGTCGCCGGCCCGGGGAGCCCCTGGCCGCGAATGCGCAGCCGCTTACCGGTCGACGTTCCCGGAGACACCTTGATCTTGGTCGTGCCACCCGGACCCCCGACGGGCACCGTGGCACCCAGCACCGCTTCCCATGGTGCCAGCGGAAGGTCGGTCTCGATGTCCCGGCCATCCAGCCGGAACCTGGGATCGGGCTCGATGGTGACGTGAAGGAACAGGTCACCCGGCGGGGCACCCTCGGACCCACGGGCGCCTTGTCCCGGCAGGCGGATCGTCTGGCCGTCGGTCACCCCGGCGGGGATCTTCACCTGGATGGTCCGTTCCCCGGTGGGCCCGGCCATCGTCAGCGACCGACGCCCGCCGTGGAATGCATCCTCGAGGCTCAAGGTGATGCCCGCCCGCTGGTCAGCACCCGGGATCGGACCCCACCCGCGAGCGGTTCTCCCTTGTTCGCGAAGGAGGTCCTCGAAGAAGTCCTGGAACGCGGCGTCGTCGACGTTTTGCTGCTGGCCTGGCGAAGGCCGGCCGCCCTGGTCGCGCATGCGCTGTGCGTTGGCCCATTCCTCTGGATCGACATCGTCGGGTACATGGCGGAAGTCGGCACCGAACGCGTCGTACCTTGCGCGCAACCCGGGGTCTGAGAGCACCTCGTTGGCCTGGCCGATTTCCTTGAACCGCGCTTCGGCCGATGGATCCTTGTTGATGTCGGGGTGATGCGTTCGGGCCAGTTTGCGATAGGCACGCTTGATCTCGTCGCTCGTCGCAGTGCGATCGACTCCGAGCACCTCGTAGTAGTCGGTGGAGTCGCTCATGATCTGGTCCCTGCGCGGTGATGCTTGGCGTTCCGCCCTTGGCGTGGTGGCGGTCGGCCAAGTCTAGGTCGAGCCGTTTGAGCTCAGGTTGCGTGCCCACCGCGACCACCCATGGATCACGCCGTCTTTCCAGCCAAGGGCAGTCTATAAAGACATTGCAATATATGATGAGTCTGGTAAAGTGTAAGCGCTTTCGTTCCGCGGTCGGCAATCTAAATCTATTGGAATACGTGCTTTTTGTCGATGGCTCGTTGGAGGCCTCATGCCTGGCTGGTACATTCATATGGAAGCCGCGAAAAAGACGGCCGACCAACTCCGCAACGGCGATGTCCCCATCGACTTCCCGATCGGTAAGGACGGGGCCATCGATCTCGGAGAGATCGCCTACAAGTGGCGCAACTACCTGGCCGCGGGCGCGCTAGGTCCCGACATCTTCTTCTTGCTGCCCGACTTCTCCGGCGACAAGGGAAACGTGCTCCGCACGATCATCGACTGGATTCGAGATGTCTGGGAAGTGCTCGACGAGGAGTTTCTGAAGCGCTGGAACGAGTGGGCAGCCCCAGTGATCAGCGGTGTGGGCAACGTGATCAACCAGATCAGCGGTGGTGTTGCAAGAGAGATCGGAACGATGCTGCAGGAGCTCGCCGAGCTGATCAAGGATGCGATTCTCGGACTACTCACCAAGCTCTACGACTGGTTCGGCCTGCTCACCAGTGGCGTTCCGAAAGGCTGGGGGGATTCGGGCTTTTACTGGTCTGACATGTTCCATTACCGAAAGACGTTTGAGTTTGCCCGCAAGCTGTACGAGAACGCGACCACCGAACAACATAAAGCCTTCGCCCTCGGCTGGATGAGTCACTGTGCAACCGATGTCACCGGGCACTCGTTCGTGAATGCCAAATGTGGTGGCCCGTTCCGCCTGCATTGGCAGCGTCACCACCTGGTCGAGAACCACATGGACGCTCGGGTCTACGACGCGCAGCACGGCGGGACCGAGCCTTACGGGGAAATGGACACCGCTGCCCTGCACTTCCGACTTGCGTTCCGAAACGGACAGCAGGCCCCCTACCTGGGCGCTTCAGATGCGCCTGCGTACGACTATTTCACCGGCCTGCCGGGTTATCCGACGGATGACTCAGCGGCCGCAGATCACGAACGCGAGGAGCTGTGGGACCTCGACACCCTCGACCTTCCTGCCGACCTGTGTCGTCTCATCATCGACACGATGGCCGACGTCTATGGCGACGACGGCCCGAGGCTGCTCACGCAGGGCTCGGCAAGCTTCCATGACGGATCGAGTGGCCGCCCCAGCGTGGACGCCATTCAGGACACTTGGTGGACACTGTACAAGTACGTCAAGTACACCAGCACTTCGGGATACTCACCCCGCCGACCGACGGCGCCCCCTGTCTTCAACGATCACAGTCCTCCGTCGCCTCCAGGGTTCGGCGGACATGACGATCCGGCACGTGGAGGTGACGACGACGACGACTTCGATCTGCTCGACATGCTCTTGGCGGTGTTGAGCTGGCCTTTGTATCTGGCAGAGCTTGGGGTTTGGTTTGGCACCCTGCCTGTCGCCGTGATCAATGATCTCGCCACGTATCCCGTCCGTGAAGTTCTGTACGAAAACGTCGTGGTCCCGATGTGGAGCGCGATGCTTGCCGCTCGACAACCACTCGTGATGACGGGCTTCCTCATGCCGAAGCACGAGGAGATTTCCGAAGGCCTCGTCCGCCTGGGTATCTCGACGGCTGCGGGTCCGAACCTGGCAGCGATGCTGAAGAGCCCGACCGGCGTGCCACCCTTCCCAGTCCCGGACGAGCCGTCGGGCCGCCAAGCGGGCTCCCCACGGGACGCAGATGCCGCCTACCCCCGCTCGATTATCCGTGACGATCCGTCCACATTTCAACAGGTGTTCGGGGCGATCGTCGGTGATTCCTGGGCTGACGGCAAGGCTCCCTCGGAGTTCTTGCGACCTTGGCGGTACCCACACCGGCACAACGACGGAACCGTCAACGGCTGGGAGCCATCGCTGACCCATGCCGGTCCGTGGCAGCAATGGCAGGACGCGACGGCGCTTTTCGGAAACGACCCCGGCCACACCGAAGCCCGCAGGCTTTTCGACGCTGCAAAGACTCCGCACGCCACCGAGGAAGCATGCGATTTCCACCTCGGCAAGGGCGAGCACCTCGGCGACCCGGTCGATTATGGCCTCCACGTGATCGGCCGGATGACGTCGGGCGACCAGCATCCCGACTACAACCTCGATGCCGACCGGGGGTACGGGTATCACTGTTGGGATTGGAACCGTATGACGGGCACCACCACACCGGACGGATCTGAGTTTGATGACACGTTCAAGTTCGGTAAGCCGTGCACCCCACCCGAGGGCTACCAGGGGAACACCGACGCTCGGGTCTACGACGCGCACACCCATCTGGCGATCCACTATCTCGAAGGCGTTGACCCCGGTTGCAACCCACACGAGGGCGACTTGAGCGGCACCGAGGTGACCCCGGATGACATCGTCGCTGCCGGGGGTCTCGACCCGGCCGGACGGAAGGAATGACGTGAGCGACATCCGTGAGCACTTCGACCATCCCGAACTCACGCCGGAGGAGGATCGTCTCGCTCGCGGCGGCGATCCAACCACCACTCGTAAACACCCGTTACAACCGCTCCACCACCTGCCCGATGAGGCTGACGAGGAGGACGCGCTCAGGCACGTCCTCGCCTGGGTCGATGAGCGAGCGCCCGGTCGGCGTCCCCGCCAAGACCAGTTGCTCCCGTACCTCCTCATCCGGGCGATGACCGGCGATCACGGCGTACGAGAACCGCCTATGCCCTACTTCTGGCAGTCGCCCGACATCATCGTCGTTCCCGGCATCGTGGACTCGATCGACGCTCAGGCTGCAACGCTCACGCCCCGGCTGGGCGAACCGCACACGATCTTTGTCCGGGTGTGGAATCTGGGTCGCCTCGCCGCGATCGGAGCGCGCGTTGATGCTTACTGGGCGAACCCGGCCTTCTCCTTCGGCGCCGGTTCGCCCCATCCTCCGGAGCTGATCGGGAATGCAGGTTTCGATCTTGCCGACCGCACGTCGACCGCATGTATGAGCGTCGTCCGCATCGCCGAGCCGTGGATCCCGAGGTGGGAAAACGAGGGACACGAGTGCCTGCTCGCGGTCGTATCGTGTCTGATGGATCGCGCCACGGTCGGGTTCGACGCCGCCACGGACCGTCACGTGGGCCAGCTCAACCTCCACGTGGCCCGCCCCGATCTCGATCTCCACCCACTTCTTCTCTGGCTCGGCCGGCAGATCGGCCCCAACGACTCGATGCAGTTGGTTCACGGCCTTGAAACGGTGACCGACGTGCTCGCACCGCACGCGCTGGCCGGCGGCGGGGATTGGGTGGGCATTCCCCGCCCGCGCCCACCTACCCATCTTTTGGTGAGGCACGACCGGGGAGAATCCGAGCAGGAGGAGAGCGCCTCTCGCACCCGTGGAACCATCGGGTGGGTCACCGCTCCTGAGCGTGGCAGCCGCCTCTACCGCTTCGGTCAGAACCCCGAGAGCGAAGGCGAACCCACGAAGCGAGGGCGGTCCGCAGTTGCCCTCGCTCGCCTGATCGAGGCCGATGAGCTGACGGGCCGGGCGTTGGCCGCAGCAATGTCGGAAGATCCGGCGGACACGCACCTGCTCCGGTTCGAGGCACTGCGCGACGGCGTCGTGATCGGCGGTTACAGCATTGTGGTGACTCAGTCATGAAGGTTTACGTGAGCGATCGTCGGCGCTGCGAGGTCATCGTGCTCCCGGGCGATCTGGCTGATGTCGATGAGCGCTTTGGTGCACGTGGGAGCGGCATCGGTGAGTTTGAACGACCGCGTGGGCTGGCCTCCGATGATGTGAACCAGTTGTTGGTCGCTGACGCCGGCAACCATCGGATCGTGTCATTCGATCCGGTCGATTTTGTCGGATCGTGGCAGGAGTACGGCACGTTTGGTTCAGGGGTCGACGAGTTCGACACACCGACTGCGGTCCACGTGGACGAGAAGGGTGTGATCTGGATTGCCGACACCGGTAATCGCCGGGTTGTCCGTGTCGATTCGCTGTCCGGTTCGGGTTGGGCCGCGTTGGGTCCGTTGCCGGGCCCTACATCGGCAGATCCCGATGCCATTGGTTTCCTCGCTCCGACCAGCCTCGCCCACGATGCCGCTGGTCGCATTTACGTCACTGACGGACGTGCCGGCCGGGTCGTTCGTATCGACGAGATCGGAGGGTGGGGTTGGTCTGCCATCGGGCCGTTCGTCGGGGGGGTGCCACTCGCTGCACCCGTCGGAGTCTGCGCGATCGGAGACACGGTGCTCGTCGTCGATGTCAGACGCTCGGCGTTGGTCGAGATCCTCGATGCGGGCACGGGTGTCGAGACCTTTGTGGAACATGGAGCTGCAGGGGTCCTCGTGATGCCGTCGGCCATGGCGAGCGAGTCGAGCAACGTGGTTTATGTCACCGATCCACGCGCATCCGTGATCGTTCAGTTCGTCACCGAGGGAGCCGGCGGGTGGAGCCCCAACACGACGCTGTCCTCCATCGTTGCCGAGGGCGAGCCCAGACGGTTCGACGAACCCGTCGGCATCGCCATCGCTCACTTCGCCTGATCGGAGCCACCATGCAGCCCTTACGCATCCTGACGTTCAATACCCAGCTGCGGTCCTGGGGGATGGAGGCTGGTGCCGACAAGTCCCTCTTTCCGTCCGAGAACGCCGAACCTCGTGCTCATTCGATCGCAGACCGGATCCTGGCGAGCCCCCAGGACTACGACATCGTGCTCCTCAACGAAGTGTTCGACGAGGATGCCCGCGAGATCCTCGCTGATCGGCTTGGGGGCCGCTTTGGCAGCATGATCACGAAGGCCGACGAAGACCAACTCGGCCTGCAGCTGCTCGGAGTCGGGTTGCTCGTCGCTCCATCGCTGATTTCGCAGCTGGTAGGGCTGGGGCTCATCGGTTGGTCGTTGCTGGAAGGGATCTGGGAGGACAGCGGCCTGATGCTCTTCAGCCGGTTGCCATTCGACACGGTCCCGGCGCCTCCCGAATTCGCCGGTGTGTTCCCGAATGGAGTGCCGTTCGTCGGTTATGAACCCTTCAGCGAGACGGCCGGTAATGACGTCCATGCCGCCAAGGGGATGATCTACGCCCGACTCCGCTCAGGTGCCGACCGGGTCCACGTGTTCGCGTCTCACACGCAGGCCGATTCGGACGCCGTCGGCGAACACGCCGAGACCCGCGTCGACCAGATGGCCCAGATGCAGCGGTTCATCGAGACCTGCGTGGGGACGGCTGCCCCGTTCCAGGAGGAGGTGTACCTGCTCGGCGACCTCAACATCGTCGGAGCCAACACGAACCCCGCGACGCCCGGCGGGACCCCTCTCGGCGCCGAAGAGTGGAGCAATCTCTTCTACAACCCCGGAGCGTTCTTCACCGATTCGCTGGTAGAAGCATGGGGCATCGAGCAGTGCGGTGACGACAACGGCCGCGATCCAGGCCACACTGCGCCGGCCCGCTACGAGCCGAAGGAGCAACGGCTTGACTACTTCCTGCACCCGGCCTCGTTTGCGGGTCGCCTCGAGATGCAACACCAATGCCTCGCCCTCGAGATCCTCGACCCCTCGAGCTCGTACACCAGCGACCATCACCCCGTCAGGGTCGACTTGGCCCATCAAGACGAACACAACTCGGTAGCGCTCGCCCAGGTGATCTCAGCTCCGCCGGACGCCTCCGAGAGCGGGGGGATCTACTCGGGGAGCATGTGGTGGTTCCGCGTGGAGGAGAAGGGGAGCTACGAGATCGACCTGCACCAGAAGTACGGGACTCCCGAGCTGGCAGCCTTCGCTGCGACGAACCTGTCCACCCCGATGCCTCCCTTCGGGATTTCGGAGTCCGAACGCGGGCGGCGGTTCGTGTTTCCCGATGTTCCGTTCTTTCTGCGGGTCTCGGAACTTGTGCGTGATTCGAAGTCCGGCTTTGAGCTTCGCTTACATCGAAACGAAGGGCTGGATAGGTTCGATGCGATTGGCCTGTTGCCTTCAGTCGAAGCCGCTGTCGAGGCGCCGAGCAGCCCCAACTTTGCGAACGACGATTCCAGCACGCCCTTCTCCGACGAAAACGCGTTGTGGTTCATGTTCGACACCGTGAAGGTGGACACCGGCGCCGAGCAAACGGTGGAAGTCCAACTCGGCGGTGCCGACGCAGCGGGATTTGAACTCTCCGTCGTGGAACTGCGAGATGGCAACCAATGGTCGGTGTTGGGAACCGACGGCCCGGGATCGAACACCCCGTCGGTTCGGTTCGGGACCGCCGACAACGGCCACTTCTTCGCGGTCGCGAGGCGTCTCGACCCGGACGCGCGCGACCTGACAGCGATCTGGCGCACCGATCTCTCCGTGCTCTACGGGCGGGGATCTGGCATTCCGAACAGTGAGATCACACTCTTCTGCGAAGACGAAACCGATGGCTTCTTGGGGAACGAGTGGGGTTCAGACGACATTGCTGTAGAACTTGTCGCCGACGAGAGTCTGACGATCAAGATCAGCAATGATCAGGTGGGCGACTTTGACGACGATGACTCCCGCACTCTGGACCCCTGGATCACGTCCATCACCTACGTCGACAAGATCGACGTGACCATCATCGAGCTCGATGATACGTCTGCGAACGACAGAGCATCGGCGACGCTCCTCGGAGCCGATCAGCTGGCAGGCTCGCCGAACTTCAAGATCCTCCGGGAGGAACCAGGCGGTGTCGTCCATGGTGAGCTGGGGTTCGACTTCGGAGATGGGAACTACCGGTTGACGGTAACGGTGGGCCACTGGCTTCCGTCATGAATGTGATGCTCGATATCCGCAGCAGGTCGGTAGATTCGTCTTGAACTTGTCAGACGGGTGGCCAACAACCACCCAACCCGACCTCAGTACCCCTCAAGGAGGCGACAGTGTCCGAGCAGGAGACAACTTTCAAGGTGCCCGACGTCAGCTGTGATCATTGCAAGGCGACCATCGAATCGGCTGTCGGGGCCATGGCCGGCGTGCAGTCGGTCGAGGTTGACGTGGCATCGAAGAGCGTGACGGTTGTGGGTGGCGACCCCGATGCTGTGAGGTCGACGCTGACCTCGGCGGGGTACCCGGCCGCCTCCTGAGCCAGGGTCGATTCAGCCTCCGAAGGTGGCGGTCAGATCCTGTCCGGCCACCGACCCACCGTCGGCGACGAACTCGGCACCCGTGCAGTACGACGACTCGTCCGATGCCAGAAACAGCGCCAGCCGCGCGATCTCGATTGGGCGACCCAACCGGCGGATGGGTTGGGTCGCGCCCTGAGCGTCGGATGCGGCCAGGGTGGGGTTGGATTCGGCCTCACCGGGTCCGGGCGGTTCGACCATCGCGGAAACGTCGGTCACGCCAACCATGGGAGTGGTCACGCCGCCGGGGTGCAGCGAGTTGACCCGCACCCCGTTGGGTCCGAGCTCGATCGCTGCAGATCGGCTGAAGCCGCGCAGGCCCCATTTGGACGCGACATAGCTGCTGATCATCGACATGCCCAGCAACCCGCCGGTGGAGGAGACGTTGACGATCGAACCGCGTCCGGCGTCGGCCATGGCCGCTCCCACAACCTTTACTCCAAGGATCGGGCCAAGCAGGTTGACGTCGAGTACGTAACGCAACTGCTCGACCTCGAGCTCGCGGATCGGTGACGGCACGAGCACACCTGCGTTGTTCACCAGCACGTCGGGGCACCCGAACACGTCGGTGGTGATTTTCATCAGATCGAGCCAGGCCGCCTCGTCGGTCACATCGAGCGGCACAAATCGAGCGGCCTCGCCGATGTCGGCTGCCACTGCTGCGCCCTCCTCGGTGAGCACGTCGGCGATCACCACCCGGGCGCCCTCGGATGCGAACAGCCGTGCCTCGGCCTCACCCATGCCCCTGGCCGCACCGGTGATAATGGCCACCTTGCCGTCGAGTCGTCCCACTGGACCTCCCCTTCGTCTCCGACCCAACGATAGGCCCTTGAGGGAGGGGGCCTGCGCCGCGGCGCCGGCCCACGTCGGCACGTAACGAAGATTGATGAGATTGTCAAATCCGTCTGCTAGCATTCGCAAACAGACGTCGGTCACGCAGGGGGCAGCCGATGAGCGCAACGGGTGATGCCAATTCGGCCAATGTTGGTGCGTCGAGTGGCGGGCAGCGTGCGGCACCCCTCGACATTCAGATCGTGCCGCTCAAGGGCTTGCCGATAGCGGCTGCCGCGCTGGTGCTCGTAATATTTTCGATCGCATCAAATTCAACCTGGGCGTTGATGCTGACCCACGTTGCAGGTGGCGGAATCTGGACCGCGGTTGATCTCTTCGTGGGGTTGGTCATCGGGCCGATCCTGGGAGGTCTGTCCCCTCCCGCTCGTGTTGAGTTTGCGTCGAAGTTCATGCCGAAGATGGTGCTGTTGATGCCGGTCCTGGTCATGATGACCCTGGCTGCCGGCTTCCAGGTGGCGATCAATTACGGCAACCTCTATCCGGAATCGATCAATCGGCCATGGTTGATTGCTTCGATGGTTGTCGTTGGAATCATGGCGGTCATCGCGCTCGGCATTCTCGAACCGGCGAACATCGCGGTGCTGTTCGAAATGAAGAAGGCTCCGCCCGACGGCGATGTCATCGATCATCTGATGAAGCGATTCGTTTATACCGCCGGCATCACCGGCCTCATGCAGGTTGCGACGCTGCTGATCATGACCCGGGTTGCCACGCAATGAGCGCCGTACCAACCGCCGCAGTGCGGCCCTTTGAACGCCGGCTTCCGCCCGTGGTTGTTGTGGCGATGCTCGGATTGACGTTGGCAATCACCGGTGGGGTTCTTGTCATCGCACAGATCGGGAAGGAGCCATCGCTGGCGGTGCCGACCGCATCCATGGTCGTAGCGATCGTCCTTGAGCTGAGCGCCATCGTGATGCTCGTGAGAATCCACCCGTTCGCGTGGGCCCGATTCCTTCTGGTGCTCAGATGGACGCTGCTGGCCTACGTCATCCAAAGCGCAGTCATCGAATGGTCGTTCATCATCAATGACGTTCCGGGACGCCCACTGGCGGTCCTCACCGCCGGACTTGTGGTGTTTGCGACGATCGTGCCGCTCATGATCGCCTTCACGGTCGCCCGCTATCAGAGCGTCCCGGAGAGCTGACCTCGGCCTACCAGAACTCTTCGAAGTGGATGTTGCCTGGGTCTTTGCGCTTGTCGAGCTTGAAGCCACGCTCGACGAGGATCTCGGA
>ERZ1026796.1273-NODE-1273-length-17266-cov-3.064064_pt1 | contig 17266 bp, 13 predicted proteins | sample MGYA00520874_ERZ1026796 | MGnify/ENA primary metagenome ERZ1026796 (study PRJEB33270, sample SAMEA104284474) | anaerobic digester metagenome | biome: Anaerobic digester microbiome; feature: mesophilic sludge digester; material: Anaerobic digester biomass...
TTATCCACAAGTGAAAATAAGGTACAATAGTAGCGTTGTCAATCACTGCAAGACTGCCGGGGGGAGATCGTCATGGCCTACAACTTCAGAAACTGCGACTGGGATCAACTCTTTCTCTTTCCTCCCGACATCAGGGACTGGCTGCCGCAGGATCATCTCGTCTGGTTCATAACGGAGATCGTCTCCCAGCTGGATCTCAGCCCCTTCTACAGCCGCTACAATCCGGAAGGAGACGGACGTCCGGCATATCACCCCGCCATGATGACTGCCCTGTATTTTTACTCCTACTGCTCCGGCGAGAGGTCAAGCAGGAGAATCGAGCGGCTCTGCATGGAGAGTGTGCCCTACAGGGTCGTATCCGGTGGTCTTCAGCCGGACCACACCACCATAAGCCGTTTCCGCAAGAAGTTCGCCTCCGAGCTGTCGGCCCTCTTCCTCCAGATAATCACCTTGTGCCGCAAGGCGGGTCTGTGCACTCTCAACACGGTCTCTCTTGACGGGACGAAGATCGGTGCGAACGCGTCCCTGTCCGCCAACCGGAACGAGGCGGGGCTCAGGAAAGAGATCAGGAACTACTTCCGGGAGGCGGACGACGCGGACGCCCGGGAGGACGAGCTGTACGGCCCCGGCCGGAGGGGGGATGAACTGCCTCCGGACCTGTCCACCCGGGAGGGGAGGCTTCGCAGGCTGCGGGAGATCCAGAAAAGCCTTCGGGAGGAACAGGAGGAGAAAGTCCGGGAGCAGGAAAAGAAGATAGAGGACCGCAGCGCCCAGGAAGAGTCCACGGGAAAGAAGAAGCGCGGCCGCAAGCCGAAGAGCGTTGAAACGGTAAAAGAGAAAGCGTCGGAAATGCTCAAGATGAACATCACCGATCCCGAGAGCAGGATCATGAAGACCGCGAAAGGGTGCAAAATGCGCCCAAATTGAGCCACCCGCGCGGAGCTTAAGATCCACCGGCGCGCTCTGAGAGAGCCACATGGCGCGCACCTGAAGAGCCACCCGCCGCGCCGGAACAGAGCCGGCTGCTTCGAACTCCTTTAAGATCGAATTACTGCCACAGGGCAGAATTCATCTCAGGAGGGATTACGTTGTCAGAGTTTCTCACCATCGTTCGGGCCGTCTACAGCGGTCTGAGCCGGCGCAAAGTTGCGGCAATGCACAAGGTTTCAAGGAACACGGTGTCGCTGTACCTCCGGCAAGCCCGGGACCAGGGGTGGCTTACCCTGGAGGACCTTGAAAAACTGGACGACATCACCGTTTCGCAGGGGGTGTCGCAGATAGCCTCTCCGTCGCGGGACACTTCTTTCAGGATGCCGGACTTCGACTACGTCCATTCAGAGCTTGCCAAGCCCCACGTCACCCTGAAGCTGCTCTGGGAGGAGTACGTTGAGAAATGCCGCCAAAGCAGCGAGCGCTTTTACATGGAAACACAATTCCAATTGTGTATCTTATTTCATCGTTTCTCGTCTTTAACACTACTAAATTATAGAATTACAATTTTCTGAAAAAAACAAGCTCACGTTAAACTCCACTGCAAAATAGAGGTTTAATCTTTTCCTTAAAAAATTCGAAATTTTCTAAAATCCGAATTGATCCGCTGCTAACAGATGCTTCTCTTTGTGTGATAATTTTAATCAGCGTGTCCTTGTCCGTCTCAGTCAAAATCAATTTATAATGGTGTTCATCATAACCATACAGATTTAACAGGTATTGGTTACGAATAGCCTCAGGCGTAAAACCTGTAATTGGTTTGATGTTATCTCGGCTCTCTATTTCTCTAGCTAAGGCTTCTAGAAGTAACGTAATCGTTGTAAGGCGTTGTTGTCCATCAATCACCATAAAAGGTTCTGGATCAATTACTTTCGCAACCCCCCCAATATAAACGATAGATCCGATGAAATGTGATTGAATTTGACTATTACTCCCAGTCCTAATAATGTCATCCCATAATTGCTGGCACTCTTCTTTTTGCCAACTGTACATGCGCTGAAAAATAGGAATTGAAAATTGCTCTGCATTTTTCAAAAAAACTAAGAAATTTGCTTCTCCTGCTTTCATCATAGCCCTCTATTGCTTCTCAAATTTACCTACCGGTAAATTATACTAAATTTGGTCTGGCATTGACCACCTTGCACGTTTAGCTTAAAATAAACTTACTTGCGGGCGTCGCCAAGTGGTAAGGCATTAGCCTTCCAAGCTAACATTCGCGGGTTCGAATCCCGTCGCCCGCTTTTTTCTTTTCTCCAAATCTTACAGTACTTCCAGGTTGGCGAGCGACGCCACCAGCGCTTTGAGTCCGTAGCCCTCAAAATACACTTCCACAGTCTCATCGCCCAGCTCCAGCCGGCTGGCTTTGACCACCCCGCGCCCATAGGTCTTATGCCGTACCTGCATGCCCGGTTTATAGCGCGTCTCTTGCGGCACGTCCGCCTTCACGGATTGCCGATGCACTGGCATCTCCCAGCGGCTGTAATCGGTCTGGAAAGAAGTATTCAGACGGTTTGGCAAGCCGCGCGAGCTGCCCTGCAAGAGCTCCTGGGGGAGGTCATCCAAAAAGCGCGAGGGCTGGGTTTCCTCATAGCTGCCGTAAGGGCTTCGCCGGCGGCGGGCGCGCGTGAGCGTCAGCGACTTCTTAGCGCGGGTGATGCCCACATAGAGCAGGCGGCGCTCCTCCTCCAGGGCTTCGGGGTCATCGCGGGAGCGGCTGTGCGGCAGCAGCATCTCATCCAAGCCGGTGATGAAGACGTGCTCGAACTCCAAGCCTTTGGCGGCATGCAGAGTAAGCAGTGTGGGCGTATCCACGTTCTCCGGCAGGGTATCTTGGTCAGCGACCAATGCCATCGCCTCCAAAAAATCCGGCAGCTCCGCGTATTCCATCACCACCTGGCGCAGCTCCAGCACGTTTTCCCAGCGGTCTTGCCCTTCTTCGCTATTATCCTGAATATAAGTCTGGTATCCCGTATCTTCGATGACACGGTCAAAGAGGATTACTGGTGGGTTATTCTCGGCAACGTGACGCCACTGTGCGAGCCGCTTGCCAAACTGTTCCAGTCGCGTACCCTCCCTGCCTAGGGCGGTGAGCAGTTCAGCACTGTTGGGCTCACTCAGACGGAGCACAGCTTCGCCCAGGGTCAACTCGCTCGTGCGCGCTAACTCAGCCAGTTTTTCGAGCGTTTTCTCGCCAATCCCGCGCGGCGGCAGGTTGATTACCCGGCGCAAGCTGATCTCGTCCTTGGGGTTGGAAACCAGGCGCAGGTAAGCGATCATGTCTTTCACTTCTCGCCTGCCATAAAAGCGTTGGGCACCTACCAAACGGTAATTGATGCCTTCGCGCCGGAAAGCCTCTTCCAGCAAACGGGATTGCGCATTGGTACGGTACATCACCGCAAAGTCGCTGGGCTTGTGTTTATGAGAGCGCAAGCCTTGGCGGACGGCTTCGACGACATAGGCAGCCTCTTCGCGGTCATCGGCAGCCACAAACAGCGTGATTTTCTCTCCCGATTGCTTTTCGGTGAACAGCTTTTTATGCGTGCGATTAGGGTTGCGGTCGATGACCGCCATAGCGCCATCCAAGATGGTTTGGGTGGAGCGGTAGTTTTGCTCCAGCAAAAGCGTTTGTGCGTCCTTGAAGTCAGCCTGAAAGCGCTGGATGTTGCGATAATCGGCTCCGCGCCAGCGGTAAATGGACTGATCTTCATCCCCTACGGCATAGATGTTTTGATGGCTTTGCGCTAAGCTGCGCAAGATAGCATATTGGGCGTAATTGGTATCCTGAAATTCGTCCACCAGGATGTGCTCGAATTTGTGCGCCCAGGTTTCGCGCACCTGAGGATAATTGGCAAAAAGCTGCTGAGTATAGACGAGCATATCGTCAAAATCTACGGCATTATTGCGGATCAACATTTGTTGATAGCGGATGTAAAACTGACGCACTTGCTCATCGCGGTAGTTTTGGATGGGGTAATTTTCGGGGGAAATCAGCTCGTTTTTAGCTCGCGAAATCGCATCCAAGATAGATGCCGGTCTAAATAGTTTTTCGTCCCGCCCCGACTCACGCACGATCTCTTTCATCAGGGTATGCTGATCGTCTTCATCGAAAATCACAAAGTTTTGATCAACGGGTAGCAGATCCGCTTCGCGTCGCAAGATGCGCCCGCAGACAGAGTGAAACGTGCCTAACCAGATACCTTGTCCAGAATTTCCAATTAGCTTCTCGACGCGCTCACGCATCTCCCTCGCGGCTTTGTTGGTGAAGGTAACAGCTAAGATGTGATAGGGTGGCACGCCCAGCACCCCAATCAGGTAAGCAATGCGATAGGTGAGCACGCGTGTTTTGCCGGAGCCTGGGCCAGCCAAAACCAACGTGGGTCCTAAAGGCGCAGCCACCGCTTTTTGCTGCTGCGGGTTCAAGAGTTCGAGTAAATCTTCCATGGGTTATCCATTGTACTGCAAGCTGTGGATTAATAAAGCGAGCCGGAGAAGGAGCTAATAAGCTGCGTATATAAACGTGTTCTTGCATAGTACCCTGCGGGTAGGCTGCGCACTCTCCCGACCATGCACGGTATTTGACCTTTAGGTCTCAAAGAATACAGGAGACCTACGGTCAGACCCACTCGCACGGTCTGGAGACCGGCGAGAACGAAGAGACCTACGGTCAAAACCACTCGCTTGGTACCCTGCGGGTAGGCTTCGCACTCAGGAGACCGGCGAGAGCCAATAAGTTTGGATTGCTTTCTAAAACCGCTATCCCATCAACTTCACGCACATTTATCTTTACCTCTTAAAGTAATGCGGTCGCAATCCCGATGACTATCCCCGCCAGCACCAGCCAATACGGCTCCAGCTTGAGTAGGAACATGCCTGCTAAGCCCCCTGCTAAGAGCAGCACTGTCCAAACGTCCACCAAGGCATTCTTCCCCATAGTGATCACGATGGAAATCAGCATCGCCACCACGCCGGCATTGACCCCCTTGAGAATTGCCTTGGCGATAAGGGATTTGGACATACGCGCCAGCAAAGGTCCAAGCGCCATGACAATGAGGAAAGATGGCAGAAACAAGCCAACGGTGGCAGCAATTGCCCCTGGCATACCCGCCACCATATAGCCAATAAAAGTCACAGCCGAAGAAACTGGTCCGGGCGTCATCTGCCCCACGGCAATAGCATCCACCAGCTGCGGCAAGCTCAACCAACCAAAACGTGTAACAACGTCATCTTTAACTAATGGAAACAGCACTAACGCCGAGCCAAAGAGTACTGCCCCGGTACGCAGGAAATATAAGAAAAGCTGGACAACCTTTGATTGCAGCCAGTTTGCACTTTGCTGCAAAAAAGGGATGAGCAATGGTAATGGCGCTAAACTAAACATAGACAAAGCAACTTTTTCAGGCGGCTTCGTAAGCGCATGATAAAGCAGCAAACCTAAAATGGCAGATCCCAACAAAATGATTAACTCATCAACCCCTAAAAATGCCGATACCAACGCTAAGCCGAAGATGAGTACACTTTGCCAACCCAGGAGGGAAGTCTTGCCGATGCTCCAGACTGTATTGATGACAATTGCCAGCACCAGTGGGTTGAGAACGTAAAAAATCGCGGCAGTTTGTGGCAGTGAGCCATAGCGGATGTAAAGCCACGCCATTGCCACCGTAGCGATAAACGAGGGAAGGATAAAACTAATGCCCGCCACAATAAGACCAAGGTATCCAGCCTGAACGTAGCCAATATGCATAGCCATTTCGGTGGCGTTCGGCCCTGGTACCAAATGGGTAGCAGCCAACATTTCCAAGAAATGCTCTTCCGTAATCCAGCCGCGTTTGCGTACAACCTCATGTTCCATCATGGCAATATGCGCGGTGGGAGAACCAAAGCTGGTAACCCCGATGCGTAAAAACACGGCGATCAGGTCTTTCAGCGAGCTTCGTTTTATAGTGCAAGCCTCAGTCATTATATGAAGCGTTCCTGGTAGCTTTCTGGGGTTCCTTTGCCCCCAAAATAGGCATCTGCAGCAACAGATTTTCTAGCACAAGGCGAGGATTTATATATTTTTCTAACTGGTCTAAAGCTTTCTCGCAAATCTGGACGACGGCATGAATTTCGGTAAAGTCCATCTGTTGCGCTACCCACTGGATGGCATCCTGCCGGCTTTGGTTGACCAATGCAATCTCAGCGTCGCTGCTGGCAATCAGCACGTCCCGCCAGTAAGTGAGCCAAATTGCAATCAGGTCAGCAGCAGATTCACGTAAGCTGCCTTTTTTACGGCTAAGGCTCTCCACAAATTGCAACCTTTGCCGGCGGTTGGCTGCAAGCAGCTCTGCCAGCGTATCCAAGGCATCCTCATAAGCGCTAAGCAAGTCCGGGTTTTGATAAAGCTTGACAGCTGCACCAATACGCCCTGAAGTGAGGTGTGCGAGCAGCTTTGCTTGTTCCGGCGGGATTTGATAGGCTTCTGCCAAGCAATGAGCAGCTGCATCTACAGGCATGGGACGCAAGCGCAAGATCTCACAGCGCGAAGCAATCGTCTCCAGCAAACTCTCCTGGGCATCAGCAGTCAGGATCAGCACTGCTCGCGCTGGAGGTTCCTCCAAGGATTTGAGCAGCGCATTAGAAGCAGCTGCCGTCGCACGCTGAAAATCTTGAATGAGCACAATGCGGTACTGAGCTTGGTAGGGTGCCAAAGCCAACGCTTGTTGCATCTCGCGAATCTGATCTATCCGTAAATCTTGGTGCCCCTCAAGAGGCGCTAAGATAGTCAGATCAGAAAAAGCCCCGGCATTAATTTGCCGACAAGCGAAACAATGGTCACAGAATTCGCCTGGCGCCGGTGGTTTGAGGCAGTTAAGTGCTTTGATGAAGGCTAAAGCCAACGTGGTGCGCCCAACCCCCGCAGGACCGGTTATCAGGTATGCATGGCGTAGTTTTTCGGGTTGGGTGTGCTCTTTGAGGAAAGCGACGGCTGTCTCATGCCCGCAGATATTCCAGGTCATGCCCTGATTCTAACACAGGCAGTGTTTCCACTTCGAAAACCAAGGGAATCACCTTTAGGATATCTTCGAAAATATTGATCTCGTAATAGTATGTATCAACAGCAATTTATTCCATAGTGTTCCAAGTACAACTTTTTAATTCTGCCATTCGCAGAACTCCGCCTTCTTAGAATATAATATGGCGGTATGCACGTTGGCATTGAAGGAGGATTACATCATGAGTGAGAAACCAATATCGCAGGAACCTAAGGACAATCTTGAACCTAATGTTTCCTGGCACGCACTTACACCTGAAGAGGTGCTAAGCAAGTTGCACGTTGAGCTGGAAAGAGGCCTTTCCACAGAGGAAGCTACCCGCCGGTTGGAACGCTTCGGCCCCAACGAACTGGTAGAGAAAGAGCGTACTACCTTCTGGGAGATGCTCTGGGGGCAAATCAACAGCTTTGTCATTTGGCTGCTCATTGGCGCTGCAATTATCTCCGCGTTGCTCGGGGATTACGTGGAAGCCGGCGCTATCCTCCTCATTGTAATCTTCAATGCCATCATGGGCATTGTGCAGGAATCCCGCGCGGAAGAGTCCCTGGCAGCGCTAAAAAAGTTAGCCGCACCCGAAGCGCAAGTGCTGCGCGATGGCCATCGCATTTCACTGCCAGCGCCAAAGCTCGTGCCCGGTGATATCGTTTTCATCGAAGCGGGCAACTACGTTCCAGCAGATATCCGGCTGCTAGAAGCCGTCAACCTAAGCATCGACGAGTCCTCCCTAACAGGTGAATCGGTGCCAGTAAAGAAGAGCGCCGATGTGGTGCTTGAGGAAGACATCCCCATTGGAGACCGACGCAACACCGCGTTTATGGGCACGTTGGTTACCTATGGGCGTGGCAAAGGCATCGTGACCAGCACAGGCATGAACACCCAATTAGGCATGATTGCTACCATGCTGCAAACCGTAGAAGAAGAACAAACCCCGCTGATGAAACGCTTGGACCAGCTCGGCAAGACCCTTGGTATTGGCGCTATTATCGTCTGCATCCTTGTTTTTATCATCGGTGTGGCACGGTTATTCTTTGCAGCCGACCATTTTTCTTTGAGTGATCCTGCAACTGTCCAAGAGCTGCTCAACCTCTTCATGATTGCAGTCTCCCTTGCCATTGCGGCTGTGCCCGAAGGCTTACCTGCCGTTGTAACCATCAGCCTTGCCGGCGGGATGCGTGAAATGGTCAAGCGCCATGCGCTCATCCGCAAATTAGCCTCTGTCGAGACCTTGGGCTCGGTGACCGTGATTTGCTCGGATAAAACTGGAACCCTGACCCAAAACCAGATGACGGTTACACGCCTTTGGGCAGATGGAAAATTTATTACTGTCACCGGAAGCGGTTATGAACCACATGGTGAATTTCTGAATGGTGATCAGAAGATTGACTTCAAAGCTTATCGCGGAGTAGGAACAGCTCTATGGATCGGCGCGCTGAATAATGATGCTCAACTTGAATTGAGTGGTGAAAGCGATGGCAAGCCTACCTATCGCATTGTCGGCGATCCTACCGAAGGCTCTATTTTGGTAGCAGCTGAAAAAGCAGGTACCTCAGTCGAGGAACTGCAAAAAGCCTACCCACGCGTGCAGGAGATCCCTTTCGACTCCGAGCGCAAACGCATGCTCACCATTCATGCAATTAAGCAGCCAGTGGATGATGATATTTCTCCTTTCACCTCGGCTGACCGTGAGAAAGGATATATCATCGCGGTCAAAGGTGCCCCAGATGTGGTCCTAAATCTATGTACCCACCGCCTTAAAATGGATAACGACGTCGAACCGATGACCGAAGAAGCCCGCCAAGAGATCTTGGCTGCCAATGATGCCATGACTAAAGACGCACTGCGTGTCCTTGGGGTCGCTTATCGCATTGTTCCGCAGATGCCCGAAGATATTACCCCAGAAGCTCTCGAGAAAGACCTCATCTTTGCCGGCCTCATCGGCATGATTGACCCTGCCAGACCAGAAGTGAAAACAGCCTTAGCCGAAGCCAAGACTGCTGGCATTCGCACCATCATGATCACGGGAGACTATCCGAATACCGCCCGGGCGATCGCCGAAGAGATTGGGCTGCTCGAGCCAGGGCATCAGGTGCTCACCGGAGCCGATATAGAAGACAAATCCGAGGAGGAGATGCGCGAGATTGTCAAAGTCACGGATGTTTACGCGCGCGTCAGCCCGGAACATAAGATGAAAATCGTGGACGCCTTGCGGGATAACCATGAAGTGGTTGCTATGACCGGCGATGGCGTCAATGACGCCCCAGCGATAAAGCGCGCGGATATCGGCATTGCCATGGGCATCACAGGCACCGACGTAGCCAAAGAAACGGCTGATATGGTCCTCACGGATGATAACTACGCCTCGATTGTCTCCGCAGTGGAGCAGGGTCGCGTGATTTACAGCAATATCCGCAAGTTTGTTTACTACCTGATCTCCTGCAATATGGGCGAGATCTTGATCATCTTTATTGGTACGCTGCTTGGCTGGCCACCTGTGCTGACGGCAATCCAGCTGCTCTGGCTCAACTTGGTCACCGATGGGGCACCGGCACTCGCGCTTGGCTCCGAGAAGGGCGATCCGGATATCATGCAATATCCACCCCGCCCGCCGGATGAACCAATTATCAATAGAACTATGCTCACCGGTATCATCTTGCAAACCATTGCGATTTCAGCCGCGACACTCTCAGCTTTTGCTATAGGACGCAACATCAGCTTAGACCTGGGAGAGACTATGGCTTTTGTCACCCTCTCTGTGAGTGAGCTCCTGAGAGCTTACACTGCCCGCTCGGAAAATGTAACTGTATTCAAAATTGGGGTTTTCTCCAACCCGATGATGAACTGGGCAGTGTTAGCCTCACTGGCTTTGATCATCGCTGTAGTATATGTCCCCTTCCTGCAGCCGATTTTCAATACTACGGCAATTGACCCTATACACTGGTTGATGATTTTGCCGCTCATTCTGCTCCCTTCAATAGTCGCGGAACTTAGCAAAGTACTTATTGCCCGTAGAAAACCAAAGGCAGAATAAACTCATAAGCATTCGAAAGCCCTCACTTGTCCTGAGGGCTTTTTTTACATGTTTGAGAATCGTCACAAACTTCTGGTAAAATTCTGGCGTGTTCAGCCAATATAAATTATCTTACTCTAAAGTTAAAAAATCTCCCCTTTAAAGGAATAACCTATGGAAATATCATCGCAAGAGACAACGCTTGCTAATGTAAAGGAAAGAAAAGCTCGGCGTGCTTGGTATTTGTATGACTTTGGCAACTCTGCTTATGCAGCTATTGTGCTGCTCGCCGTTTATTCGGCTTATTTCAAAGACGCCGTCGTAGGCGGGGCAGAAGGCACGCGCCTGTGGGGCATCTCCGTCGGCATCGCCGCGGTATTGGTTGCCCTGCTTTCCCCTGTGCTTGGCACCATCGCTGATTTCACCCGTTCCAAGCTGCGCCTGCTGGGCGTCTTCACCGGCATGGCTGTGGTCTTCACCGCTGCTTTGTTTTTCGTCGGTCCCGGGGACGTCTTCACTGGTATGCTGTTTTTCATCTTAGCCGAGATCGGCTACCGTGGTGCACAGGTTTTCTATGACGCCTTACTCGTTGACGTCTCCACACCTGAGACGATTGGCAATATTTCTGGCAAAGGCTGGGCAGTTGGCATGCTCGGCGGGGTCGCCTGTCTCATTGTGGTGCTTGTTCCCCTGCAGCTAATCGGCAACAGCTTTATCCCTTATGCGTTCCTGATTACCGCGCTCTTCTTCCTGCTCAGCTCCATTCCAGCGTTCCTCTACGTGCGGGAACATTCTGCCCCAGCCCATCTCCCGGAAGGGGAAAAGGTTACCTCTTTCGCATTCAAGCGCATAGGGCAGACCTTTAAGGAAGTGAAACAGTACAACGATTTTATTAAGTATATGATCGCCTTTCTGATCTATAACGATGGGATTATGATGCTGATGGATTTTGCTGCCATCATTGGCGCCACCCTTTTTGGAATGGAGCAAGTCCAGCTGATTTTATTTGTCATCCTGATTCATGTGACAGGTGCGGGAGGTGCCTTGCTTTTCGGCAGAATCTCCGATCAACGCAGCAGCAAGCAAGCCATCTTAGTTTCTCTGGGCATTCTGTTACTCGACCTTATCGCGTTGTTTTTCATTGAAAGTGTGACCCATTTCTACATCATCGGTGCTATTGCCGGCTTTGCCCTCTCCGGCGCCCAAGCCGTCAGCCGTACGATGGTGAGCCAGTTAGCACCAAACGGAAAAACAACCGAGTTTTATGGCTTCCTTTCTGTGGCAGGACGCACGTCAACCTTCATCGGGCCGTTGGTGTTTGGGACGCTCTCTTACCGCGGGCACGCATTTTACCTTGCACGCGGCATGAGCGATCTGGCAGCTGAGCAAGCGGGCTTGTATTGGGCAATTGGCTCGATCATTGTTTTCTTGCTGATTGGCGCCATTGTGCTGCTGAGCGTACGCAAAGTAACCGCCGAGCAGCCGATGGTATACTAAGGCAAACCTTTCCTGGAGGGAAGCGGGATGAAAGTATTAATTACCGGCGGTGCGGGATATATCGGTAGCACAATCGCCTCATTGCTCGAAGATAATGGACACACCCCCATTATCTTGGACTCGCTCATTACCGGACGGCGCGAGTTTACCAAGGACCGCATCTTTTACGAGGCAGATATTGCTGACCGTGCGATGGTGCGCCGCGTGTTTACTGACCACCCGGATATTTACGCTACCATCCACTGCGCTGCGCTGATCGTTGTGCCTGAATCTGTAGTTCGTCCGTATGACTACTATTACGAAAATGTAGTCAAATCCATGATTTTCTTCAAGCAGCTGAGTGACCTGGGCTATCCACGCGTGGTCTTTAGCTCGTCGGCTGCAATTTACGATGTGGTGCCTGGCTTTATGGTGACTGAAGAGTCCCCTCTGCAGCCGCTGAGCCCTTATTCGCGCACGAAATACATGATGGAGATGGTGCTCAAAGATTTCAGCCATGCCTACAACCTCAAAGCTATCGCGCTGCGTTACTTTAACCCCATCGGAGCTGACCCTAAGATGCGCTCTGGCATCCACGTGCAGAATCCTAGCCATGTGCTCGGCAAACTTGTGGCTGTGGCGATGGGCGAAGAGCCGGTGTTCAACCTCACCGGAGTGGATTGGCCCACGCGCGATGGTTCAGGCATTCGCGATTATATCCATGTATGGGATTTGGCACGGGCGCACCTGAACGCTGTAGAGCGCTTTGACCAAGTGATCGCCCAGGCAGCCGAACCGGAAACGCAATATTGCGTGATCAACCTTGGCACGGGCAAAGGCGTGACCGTCAAGGAGCTTGTGGCTGCCTTTGAGCGCGTATATGGCAAACCTGTTCCAGTTTCCATCCAGCCGCCCAGACCCGGTGATGTGGCTGGTGCTTACGCCAACGCCGATAAAGCCGAACGACTGTTAGGCTGGAAGGCGGAGCTGCCCATTGAGCAAGGCATCGCTGATGCGCTCAAGTGGGGGCAAATCCGCGAGACTGTTCTTCACTACTAATTCTTCGAGGACAAAGAAGCCTGCCAAGAGTTGAGCAGGCTTCTTGATATTTACGGGAATTGACGATTTAGTCCGCGTCTGCCCAGCTGCTAACTTTCCTGCCTAAGCTCTTCTTGTTGCAGAGCCAACCGATCAGCACGCCAAACACAAAGCCGCCGATATGCGCCCAAAATGCTGTTCCGCCCATATCCGCTAAGCCCAGCGTGAGCAACCCATTGAAAAGCTGGAGCACAAACCAGAAGCCTAATAGCAGCGAAGCCGGCAGCAACGTTAGCCGCAGAAAAAAGCCAATCGGAACAAATGTGAGCACTTTGACCTGCGGGAAGAGGATGAGATAAGCCCCCAATACAGCAGCAATGGCACCACTAGCTCCCACTGTGGGTATTACAGAGTTAGGGTTCAATGCTACGTGAGCAAACGCTGCCATTATGCCACCGGCTAAGTAAAACACCAAATACCAGAAGTGCCCTAAACGGTCTTCAACATTATCACCAAAAATCCAAAGGTACAGCATATTCCCCAAAAGGTGTGAAAGACCCGCGTGCAAGAACATACTCGTGAAAATAGCCTTCATATCGCCCAGGTCAAAGCCGGCGGTTACGTTAGCTGGTATCAGCGCGATCTCGTAGAGAGCGGCTTCTAATTTTGGTCCAGCCATGAGCTCAAGGATAAACACAATGATATTTAGCGCGATTAGAGAGTAATTGACGAACGGGAAACGATGAGCACGAATTTCATCTTGAATTGGGAGCATAATTTTCTCCTTTGCAAAATCGATTAGACAAAACTATTTAATAATTCCTTTAGACGCGGATGATCCGCGTAAATCCCGCGCCGTTCTGGCGGCAGCAAGGCAGCAATACGGCACATAATTTCATCGATGGCTTTCTTCAGCCAATCTTTAGCTTCTTCCTCACCTCCGGGCAAAGGGATTTGGTAGGGTTCACCAAATTTTACAAGAATATCCATCTTTCTAAAGTGCGAAAGTTGTTTGCCCATATCAGCGGTGCCGCTTACCGCAGCCGGTAGTATCGGCAAGCCGGTTTTACGCACCAGCAGAGCTGCGCCGGGCTTACCAGCCTGCAACACGCCCGTCGTCGAACGCGTCCCTTCGGGCGAAATTCCCACAATCCAGCCGCGATTGAGGTATTCGATTGCTTCGCGAAAGGCGCCAAAATCCGAAGTTTCGCGTTCAATCCAAATTGCCCCGAGTGTTTCGATTATCCATCGAAAGAAAACTTTTTCCCGATATTTGGTTGCCACCATTGCAATCACGTCTTTGCGATCGGAACACATCAAAAGCGCCGGGTAATCCAGACGGCTGATATGATTGGTCGTCAAGATGATCGGCCCGCTGGCAGGGATGTATTCTGCTCCTTCCACACGGAAATTTGAAAGGAGATTAAAACCTGTTCGGATTAATTTAAGTAGAGTTTCCCGTTGCATAAGCTGCTTTTTATTTTATCTTAACCTTGGTAAACCTTGGGTAATGCAAAAATCATTGGTCTTCAGTCAGTAGATCCGGCGGATTGCCGTTCCACCTTGCGGCTGAAGAGCACAAAAGCCACCAGTAATATTAACGCATAAACCGCCAAGAAGATGTAGGTGAGATTCCCAGCTGCAATAACTTGTGGGCTCAGCTCCAAGATGGCTAAGCCATTCCAAATGCCATGCAGCAGGACGGTAAGGAAGTAAGTTCCAACAACTCTTGTTGGTTTTTTGCCTTGCCAAGCACGTGCCATTGCCCAGCCCAGCAAACCTCCATTGAAGATGTGCAGGAGGGTTCCGCCTAAACGCCCAACAACAAAGCCTAACCAATCCGTCGAGGCGCTGCTCGCCATAGCTGCACTATTCAGCAAACCTTCGACCAGAGCAAAACCAGCGCCACTGAGCATTCCCGCAACATATCCATCTGCCAGCGAAATCCCGTGCCCCTTTAGCAGCCAAACCCCTAAGGTTTTGAAAGCTTCCTCGATCATTGGGATAATCAAAGCAACCAGGAGCAATATGCCGATAAAGATGGGTGGGGTGCTCAGCAGAGGCGCAAGCAGTTCGACAAGCTCTTCTGGAGCCAAATTAGCACCTTCTAAAAGAGGCAGTAGGTTTTCCAACGCTTCCATCATCTGCGGATTGCGCGCTAATGCTGCAAGCACTCCTACAACCACCGCAAGAAACAGAACCGCTTCTAATATCAGGATGAAATAGGTGGTGAAGCTTAGGCTAAAAGTGAGCAAACCCGAATTTCGCTTGGGGTTTTTCCCCCACTGGCTCCCCGCGCCTAACCGAAGGAACCAAAGGGCAGGCAGCACCACAGCCAAGGCAGTAAGCCCTGCTGGTAATAAACCTTGAGTTGGTTCTTCGGGCAGAATAACCAGCCGAATAACGATCGTGATCACAAAGAGAGCAACGGGCAGCCATTTGAGCGCAGGCATTGGAGCGCTCAGCCAACGCGGCGGATTTCCGCCAGAAGCCGCGCTCAGACTGCTGATCACTGAGGGGAGGCAAAGCAATGCCAGCATAAATAAGGCAACGGTGTAAGCCCAGAGCATGCTTTCTTGCAGCTCAGGAGCCATCGCGGGAACTAGACCAACCCTAAGCTGAGCTGAGAAAACTGCACTCCCCAGAAAGAATAAAAACACAAATAAAGAAAAGACTAACTGGAGAATACTCATCCAGTCAGTCTTTCCGTGTTGTTTTAAGCCTGAAGTAGAAGGCTCAGTGTTCATTTTTCGTCGATTTCGATCGTGATGATCTTATCGCCGGCTGGCGCATCCGGATTCACTTGTGTGTCGCGTTCTGTGAGTTTCTCCAGCACATCAAAGCCAGAAATGACCTTTCCAAAAATCGTGTAACTGCCAGAGAGTTGCGTGGCAGGGACGTAAGTGATAAAGAACTGGCTGCCGTTGGTATCCGGACCGGCGTTAGCCATGCCCACCATATACGCCTCATCAAAGTTCAGCGTGTCACTAATCTCATTGCGATATTCAAAGCCCGGTCCAGATATCCCTGTGCCGCTGGGGTCTCCTGCCTGGGCGACGAAGTCGTGCGCCACACGATGGAAAGTGATTCCATCGTAGAAGCCTGCGCGTGCCAAAAAGACAAAAGCATTTACCGTCAGGGGGGCTTCTTTCGGATACAGCTCCACGACGATATCTCCCTTTTCGGTTTTAATCGTTGCAGTGTATTCTTTGTTCTGGTCAATCACCCATGGTGGGCATTCGGTATAGAGCCCTTGCTTTTCGTACTTGAGCACCTCAATGACCATGCCCAAAGTACTGGCGCTCCAATCGTAAGACCAAGGCCTGCCGTTGAGCAGGATGGTGGGGGTAGCGCTAAGCCCAATTGTATTGGTGCCGTACTCCAGCGCTTCTTGGATCTTATTGACAATTGCCTCACTGGTTAGGTCAGTCATGAATTGCTGGGTATCCAACCCCAAGGTTGTAGCTTCATTCTCTAACCAGGTGGTAAATTCCTCTGTCGAAAGGGAGGACCAGCTGCTCTGCTGGGAGAAGAGTGCATCGTACATCTCCCAAAATTTTCCTTGCAGACCAGCTGCTTCAGCTGCTTGTGCAGCCAATGTAGCATTGGGATGCAAGCTCTCCAGCGGGAAGTGACGGAATACCAAACGCACATCTTCCGGGTAGGTCTCCATGAGTTTATTCAGCTCACTATAAAAGGCGCCACAAGCTGGGCATTGAAAATCACTATATTCTAATATGGTCAACAGTGCGTCTTCTGGTCCCTTGCTCCAATCATCCTCCGTAATTGCCGGAAAGACTGAGAGCATAGCTTCTTGCTCCTCGGTCAGTTCGGGGAAAAAGCCTTGTGAAATCGTGCAAATCATCTTACCCTCGTCATCCGATAGACGCGTATCCGCGGTTTGCGCTGTGGTAGGTTCTGTAGCGGCATCCGTTGCGGTCTCTGTAGGTGCGACGGTCTCCGTGGGTGTGGCTGTAGCCGGTGGCGTAATTGTCTTGGCAGTGCAAGCGCTTACTCCCAGTACCACAACGAATAAGATTACTATCAACTTAAATGGTTTTTTCATAATGTCCTTTCAATGAACTTCCAGCTATGTGTGTAGGGAGCTAAGGAAGTTAATCGTTGATTTTCTCCTGTAAAAACTGCATCACTGCTTGGCGCAGGGCTATTTGAACCGCTTCTTTGGGCTGCATGGCGTCTATCACGCGCCAGCGCTCGGGTTCTTGCCGGCAAAGTTCATGGTATCCTTCGCGTACCCGCTGATGAAAGGCAAGCTCATAAGCATCCAAGCGGTTCCACTCGTCTTCTTTGCGCTTACGCTGCAAACCAATCTCCACATCCACATCTAACAGTAAGGTGAGATCTGGCTTGAGGTTATCCGTGGCAAAAGCTAACATCGCGCGCAGGGTGGCGAGGTCAATGCCGTGCCCGTAACCCTGATATGCCAGTGTAGAGTCACCGAAGCGGTCAGAAAGCACCAATTTACCTTCACGCAACGCCGGCTTGATCACTTGTTCCACCAGCTGGGCGCGTGAGGCTAAAAAGAGCAAAATCTCGGTGCGCGGATGCAGCTCTTGGTTATCGAGCCGCATCAGAATCTGGCGGATTTGGTCGCCAATGGGCGTGCCGCCAGGCTCACGCGTGGTGAGCACGTCCCAGCCTTGCCCGCGTAAAAATTCCGCCAAATCCGGGAGTTGGCTAGACTTTCCACTGCCTTCTGGTC
>ERZ1026796.1282-NODE-1282-length-17167-cov-7.280223_pt1 | contig 17167 bp, 15 predicted proteins | sample MGYA00520874_ERZ1026796 | MGnify/ENA primary metagenome ERZ1026796 (study PRJEB33270, sample SAMEA104284474) | anaerobic digester metagenome | biome: Anaerobic digester microbiome; feature: mesophilic sludge digester; material: Anaerobic digester biomass...
TGCGTATTCAATTTAGGCTCAGATCTGCTTGGCCTGGCTCCAACTTCATGCGGCAGCGCCTCGGATGCCCCGCCGCTTGCGGCGTGGGTGCGCTGCCGCCGTTTCACTACAGTACTTGAAAAGAATTGCATATTTGCTTCTTAGCAATAGTCGTCTCCGTTCGTTCGTCCTCTGTGCGCTCTGCGCCTCTGCGGTTTTATTCCCGTACACCACAGTGTACTGCCTCATGCTTCCCCCGCTCCGAATTAACCGCAGAGCCGCTCAATCATCTTCTCCCCATGTCCCTCTCCAATGTCCGTCGTCCTCTGTGCCTCTGCGCCTCTGTGGTTGGGTCAGTGCATCGCGGTTCACCACTGCGAAAAGATACAGAAAAATTTTCGATTCCAGTTTACCCATACAGAATTGGCTCTCCTTCCCCTTCCCGGCCTTGGCCCCGCTTAACCGTTCTCCGCGCCCGGGCAAAAACCTCAAAATCGTTTTATACCTTCGCATCCGACCTTCATCCAATGCTCCTCTTCGCCCATGTGGGCCTGGCCCTGGCCACCGCTCGCCTCTATAGCCGGCTGGACCTATTATTTCTCGCCCTGGGGTCCATCCTCCCCGATATCATAGACAAGCCTTTGGGCCTGCTGCTATTCGGGAGCCCGAACATGGGAAGGACATTTGCCCATACCCTTCTCTTCCTGCTCATCTTAGGAGCGATCTCCCTCCGCCTGCGAGACATCAGATTGGCCTCCCTCACCTGGGGGGTTTTTATCCATCTCATCCTGGACTCCATGTGGAGCTCTCCAGTCATCCTCCTCTGGCCTCTGCTGGGAGGATTTCCCCCAGCTCCATACCTGGATACATTAAGCTACCTGCAGATCCTTCTCTCTGGCCTTGAAGAGCCGGAGATCCTCATCCCGGAGTTGCTCGGCCTGGGCTACATCCTCGTCTTAGTATATCTCAAGAGGGGCTTGATCTGGGCAGAAATCAAGAGGCTTTTGCGCAGGCAGGGGAAGGGCACTGGCACCGGCTCCGCCTAGATCGGTACCCTTGGCAGCAGCCGGCTCTTCGCTGAATTATGGGGGTGAGTTCAGACAGAGAATATGGCCTCTGTTCCTCTGCGATTCTATTCCCCGATGCCACCGGGCACTGCCTCATGCTTCCCCAGCTCCAAATTAACCACATAGTCTGCAAAGCCGCTCAATCCTCTTTTCTCCCTGTCCCTCTCCAATGTCCGTCGTCCTCTGTGCGCTCTGCGACTCTGTGGTTTTATTCCCGTAAACCGCCAGGGTTGGTTTCTCAGCTACGATTATTAACCGCAGAGACGCAGAGTTCGCAGAGACGTGAAATTCATCTTTATTACAGTACTTGAAAAGAATTGCATATTTGCTTCTTAGCAATAGTCGTCTCCGTTCGTTCGTCCTCTGTGCGCTCTGCGACTCTGCGGTTTTATTCCCGTAAACCACCGATTACTGCCTCATTCTTCCCCAACTCCAAAATTAACCGCAGAGCCGCAGAATTCGCAGAGCTGCTCAATCCTCTTCTCTCCCTGCCCCCTTTCAAGGATCCGTCGTCCTCTGTGCCTCTGTGGTTCTTTTCCCCTATTCCCGGCAGCATCCTGTAATGCGCGAAAATTTTAAAATGATTTATCATAAGTAATATAATTAAGAAACATTTTTATGCATGCAGCCCGATTGCGAAAGGGAGGGCTTGAGGCTCTTTGGGGGAACTATATGCGGGCACGCAGGAGCAAAGATCAGATCATAGTGGAGATCCTGAACATATGCGAAAAAGGGGAAAATCTCACCAATATCGTCTATCGAAGCAGTATCAGTTTTACTGCCATCAAGGCATATCTCGCTGTGCTCATGAAAAACGATCTTCTGATATACCAGGATGGCTCTCCGCGAATCTATAAAACAACGCCAAAGGGCCTGGCAATGAGAGATCGACTGGAAGGGCTACATAAGCTGATGGAAGGCCTGAAGATATAGAGGGAGCAAGAAGGATCCACGAGGCCTGAGCCGATGATGATTCAACTATCCTGCGGACGAATTCTCTCCCAATTATCCTCCTCTGATGCGTTTATCCTCCCGCGAGGATCTTATGCAAAAATTCCTGTAACATATCCGCCAGCATCATTCGTTAGTGCAAGGCTGCTTGATAGGCATAACTGCCCCAGTGCCTCCTCTTTCAAAAGCTCTTTTTTGGCTATAGTTCTCCCCTCTACAAGGGATATCTATAAATACTCATCTTGACATGTTATCTATAGTTGATACCCAGTATTGATGTAGGATACTCAGGGCAGAACCAAAAGGAGAGATGTAATATATGCTTTCGTCGATGATGAGTACGGTCAGTAGCACCATGAGCGCAACAGCCAGCGCCACCAGCACAATGAGCACAACCTCGGCAGTCAGTACATTTGCCACGGTGGGTGTCGCGGATATCAGCGTTGTGAGCGTCATATGTCTCATCGCTCTCCTAAGCGCCTCTGAGATACTCTCTGCCTCATCCTGCTGGCACAGGCGCCTTTCAACGGTGCTCAACATCGCCATAGTTCCCATGGTCTTAACATTCTTCTTAATTGTGGGCTACAAGGTAGTAGAGGTTATCGGCAGCTAGATAAGCCCTGCTGCTGCATACAATCTCTCTTTTATAGCACCTTTTGTAGCTCTTCATAGCAGTCTATTCATTCTATTGCATATAGCGTTTTTAGCGAGGAGCCTAAATTCCAGGTCCAAATTACCTTCCTACTTGAAATGAATAGCGTATTTGCTTCCGGGATAGTCGTCTCCGTTCGTTCGTCCTCTGTGCGCTCTGTGTCTCTGTGGTTCTATTCCCGTAAACCGCCTGGATTGATTCTTCAGCCACGATTATTAACCACTGAGGCACAGAGTTCACAGAGACGCTCAGCCTTCCTTTCCATCCAACCTAAGAAATCCCACCCAATTGCCTCCGGGATAGTCGTCTCCGTTCGTTCGTCCTCTGTGCCTCTGCGCCTCTGTGGTTCTATTCCCGTACACCACCGTGTACTGCCTCATGCTTCCCCCGCTCCGAATTAACCGCAGAGCCGCTTAATCCTCTTTTCTCCCTGAACCCCTCAAAGGGCTGTCGTCCTCTGTGCCTCTGTGCCTCTGTGGTTGGGTCAGAGCATAGCGATCCACCACAGAGTCACAGAGACACAGAAAATTTGCGATCCAGGGATTCAAGTCGCGATACGCTCTTTTATCCTATCCAGAGCATAAGCGTAAAAGAAGAACAGGAATAGCGGGCCTATGATCAAATACGGCAGGATCTCCGGTTTGAGGGGAGCGATGAGGAACAGCGCTATATTGGTGACCCCGTGGGCCAGGGAGACAATGGGCAGGCTCTTGGATAGCCAGAAGAGCACCCCGAAAGCCAGCCCCGCCAGGCTAACGTAGAGGAGCTCCAGTGTCAGGTGATAGCCGCTATGCATGAACCCGAATATCACACTGGCCAAGACCAGCCCCCCAATCAGACCGATCCTCTCCTGGAGCACAGTCTGCAAAGACGACCGAAATACGAACTCCTCCACAATACCCACAAAGAAGATCATGGTCAGGGCTAAAATGAGCATTTGCTGGAGATCATTGTCCACCACCAGCATTTGAGGCTTGATCACCATATACTCCCCCCACCCCAAAGCCAGTCCCATGGATATGGAGACTGGCAGAAAGAACCAGAACCGCTCAAAGGTCAATCCCGCCTCCTCTGCGGTTATGAATCTCTCTTTCAAGATCATATACATGGGAATGAACATGGGCGCATAAACCAGCACATAGGAGTAGAGGGTCAGGTGGAAGAAGACGGGCATCGCGACATTCAAAAGGCGGAACAGTGGCAAGAGCATTAGGGCTGGATAGGTCCGGTTATTGACGAATATCGTTGATAGGCTTAAAAAAACCAGGTTCAGCGCATGAATGGGCATCGCTGCTTCAGGCTTGCCGTAGAAGATCAGAATCTCGGCCAACAGTATCAAAAATACGGGAATCAGCAGGTCGAGATAGTACCTCTTCGCATTCAGCGCCTTCATATAATTGCCATGTTCTCATCAAAGATTTAATAGATTCCCTCGAACCTTACTGTACCAAAAAATCAGCATACTTTAGCCCTGACTTGGACAGATATAATGCGAAGGATGTAAATAATTTGCGGCCCTGATGATATAGTATGACCCTTGTCTCCCTCTCTTTTGAGGTCCACCAGCCAATCCGTCTGAAGAAGAATTTCTTCTGGGACGGCTACATGAACCGGCAGGTGGTACCTGATTTATGGAAATACTACTTCGATGACCCAGAGAATCAGAGGATCTTCGAGCGGGTATCCGACAAATGCTACCTGCCCGCCAACCGGGCCATCCTGGAGGGGATAAAAAAGCTCCAGGGATCGTCCAGATCCTTCAAGGTCTCCTACAGCTTCTCAGGCGTCTTCCTGGAGGAATGCCAAAGGTACCGCCCGGATGTGCTCGACTCCTTTGTCGACCTGGTCCAGACTGGAATGGTGGAGGTGCTGGATCAGACCTACTATCACAGCCTGGCCAGCCTCTACGACGATTCCCAGGAGTACATCGAGCAGATCAAGATGCACCGGGAGCTGATCTGGGACATCTTCGCCCTCCGGCCTACGACCTTTGAGAACACCGAGCTGATCTACAGCGACAAAATCGCCCAAATCGCCGACCGGATGGGCTATAAGGCCATATTCACCGAAGGGGTGGTAGCAGATCCCAACTACGTCTACCGCCCGCCAAACACCAAGATCGCTCTGCTCTTGCGTAACTACCAGCTCACCGATGACATCGGCTTTCGCTTCTCCTCCCATAATTGGGAAGAGTACCCCCTCACCGCAGACAAATACGCCTCCTGGCTGGCGAGGACCCCAGGCAAGTGCATAAACATCTTCTGCGACTACGAGACCTTCGGCGAGCACCAGTGGATCGATACCGGGATCTTCGACTTCATCCGCAGCCTGCCAAACCAGGTCCTCCGCTACGAGAACCTTCAGTTCGCCACCCCCTGCGAGGTGGCCGGCACAATTCCCCCGGAAAGAGAGCTATCGATAGAGAGCTTCGTCTCCTGGGCAGACCTGGAGAGAAACACCAGCTGCTGGCTGGGAAACGCCCTTCAGCATGCCTGCTTCATCCAGCAGAAGAGGCTCCAGGCGCCGGCAAGAGAGAGCCGCGACCCCGACCTCCTGGCCATCTGGAGGACTCTGGGCCTCTCCGACCACCTCTACTATATATTCACCCACGGCGGAGGGCCGGCCGAGGTGCACAACTACTTCAGCCCCTACGGCTCCCCCTATGATGCCGCTGTAACCTACTTTGCCGTCTTATCCGACTTTCACTGCCGCCTGAAGGGAAAGACCCATCTGGCCGATTCCCCATTCCGGTTTGCCACCGGAATAGACCAGTTCACAGGCGACTCCGCCTGGACACTGATGGGCCTGGAGGCCATCCTGGACAAAATCCCTCTCCCCTCTTTGGAGTACCATAATGCCAACGGCGATTATGCCCTCTGGGCGGAGAAGAGCCTGGGCGACAGCGCCCTGGCGGAAAAGCTGGCCGGATTGCAGAAGCTCAAGGGGGAAAGGCTGAGAAAGGGACTTCTCCGGGCAGTGGCCGATTCCCTGGCAACAGAGGTGATCTGAATGACCACAGGAACAGCTCAACCTCAGCCCTTCCAGCCAGCCGAGTACTCCAGTGGCACCTCCAGAGAGTGGCTGGTGGCCAACGGCCTGGGCAGCTATGCCTCATCGACCGCAAACTGCAGCAACACCAGAGCCTATCACGGCCTTCTGGTGGCAGCCACCGAGCCTCCGGCAAGGAAGAGACTGCTCCTCGCCAGCCTGGACGAGGAGCTGGGCGAATTCCGACTGGCCAATCATCAGTACCCCGGAGCGATCTATCCCCAGGGCTTCTCTCACCTGCAGGGATTCTGGACCGATCCCCTCCCCCGGTTCTGCTATCAGATGGGCACCACGACCCTGGAGAAGACCGTCTCCATGGTACGCAATGAGAACAGCACCATCATCAGCTACAGGATCAAGGGCTACCGTGGATTGCTCCGCATCGTACCCCTGATCCACGACCGCAGCTTCCATGCTGCTGGCGATCTTCCTCCAATCCACCAGAATACCTGGGGCAAAGGAACCACAATCCTCAGCCAAACCAGTTTCTCCATCTTCTCCGACCTGGCCCGATATATTCCCCAGGAGAGGGTCTACAGCAACTTCGAGTACGAGGAGGAGCGCCGCCGGGGCCTGGGCTGGAAGGAGAACCTCTTCTCCCCCGGCTGCTTCGAGCTGGATGTATCCGGAGAGGCGGAGTTCGCCATCATCGCCTCCACCTGGAGGAGCTCCTTGGCCAACTGGAGGGCGGATCAGGATAGGGAGAGAGAACGCCTGATATCCTTAAAAGCGCCCGTTCCACTTCTTGCTCGAGCGGCGGACAGCTTCCTGGTCAAGAGGGGCAACGCTCTGAGCCTCATCGCCGGCTACCACTGGTTCGATGACTGGGGAAGGGACGCCATGATCGCCCTGCCCGGCCTTCTCCTCTCCACCGGCCGATATGAGGCAGCAAGGCTGGTCCTCAGCTCCTTTGCCGGGGCGATGAAGGACGGTGTGCTGCCCAACGACCTCGGGGCCCGGTCCTACAACACCGTGGACGCCTCTTTGTGGTTTGTTCAGGCGACGAGCAGATATTTCGATGCAACAGGTGATCTGGATTTCCTGGCCGAGCTCTGGCCGAAGCTCTTGGCTGTGGTCGAGAGATACTCCCGACCGGGCGATGACTTCGGCGCAGATGAGGACGGCCTGATCAATTCCGGGCCGGCTCTCACCTGGATGGACGCCAGAGTGGACGGCCGGCCGGTCACCCCCCGGACGGGCAAATGCTGCGAGATAAACGCCCTCTGGTACTCCGCCCTGAGGAGGACAGAGAGCCTTGCCCGGGCCCTTGACATGCCCCTGGACCCGAAGATTGAAAAGCTCGCAGATAAGGTCCAGAAAAGCTACCTCCGATTCTGGAACAGCGAGAACGGCTGCCTCTTCGATGTGATAGACCATGAGGACGCCTCCATCCGCCCCAACCAGATCTTCGCGGCGATCGTTCCCGATCTCCTGCCGGATGTGATGAGAAGGAGCATCCTGGAGGTGGTAGCTCGAGATCTTCTCACCCCCTTCGGCCTGAGAACCCTCTCCCCCCGCGATCCCCGTTATGCGGGCCGATATGCTGGAGGGGCCTGGGAGAGGGACAGCAGCTATCATCAGGGCACAGTCTGGCCCTGGCTCATCGGCCCCTATATCGATCTATTGCTGGCGGTTAGCGGCCGCTCCGCCGAAACGCGGGAGAAGGGATTGGAGGCTTTAAGGCCGCTCTTGGATCTGGCAGAAGGAATGGGCACCATTCCCGAGGTCTTCGATGGCGACCTGCCCCAGAATCCCGGTGGCTGCATCTCCCAGGCCTGGTCGGTGGGAGAGGTCCTCAGAGCTTATGAAGAGCTGCGGGATGGATAGGAAAAATTCCATTCATTTTTTCCAGAACTCTGGCAAGAAGAGGACCATAGCTGTCACCACCTCCAGCCTGCCGATCCACATGCATAATATGAGGAGCATCTTTCCTGCAGGATGGATATCCGCAAAGCTGAACATCGGCCCCACCACACCAAATCCCGGTCCGACATTCCCCAGGGTCGTCGCCACTGCCGACAGGACGCTCTCCATATCCATCTTCGGATCGCTGTAGGAGATCATGGCCAGGAGCAGTGCTGCCAGGGCAAAGATGATGATGTACATGGAGACGAAGATATTGCTCGCCCTTAAAATCTCCTCTTTCACCACCATATCGCCCAGCCGGACGCTCTGAACCGCCTTGGGATGAAGAGTGCGAATCAGCTCTCTGTATGCGCTCTTGAATATCAGTATCAATCGAACAACCTTGATTGCTCCTGCGGTGGATCCGGCACAGGCCCCGATGATCATCAGCAAGAGGAGGGTGATCCTGGCGGTGGCGGTCCACTGATTGAAATCGGCAGTGGCAAACCCGGTAGTGGTCAGGATCGAGACCACCTGGAAGCCGGCCAGTTGAATCTTCTGGTAGATGTCTCCCTCCAGCCCTCCCCAGAGGATGATGATCGACGTGGCCAAAAGGATGATCAAGGCATAAGCCCGGAACTCCGTGTCGCTGATCAGGGCCTTCCGGTCGGAGGTGATCATCCTGTAGTGCAGGGCGAAGTTGGCCCCGGCCAGGAAACAGAACAGGACGATGATGGCATCTATGATCCAGCTATTGTAGGCCATGATGCTCAAACCCCGGGGCGAGAATCCTCCCGTGGCCATGGATGAGAAGGCATGGCAGAACGAGTCAAAGGGGGGCATTCCTGCCAGAAGGAGGAGGGCGACCTCCACCAGGGTCAGGAGGATATAGACCATCCAGAGCATGCGAGCGGTCTGCTTGATCCTGGGCTTGATGGATTCCTTATCCGGGCCGGGAACCTCCGCCCGGTACAGCTGCCGTCCCGCCACTCCCAGGCGGGGCAGTATGGCCACGAAGAGCAGTATTATCCCCATCCCTCCCAACCACTGGGCAAATGACCTCCAGAAGAGCAGCCCCATGATTGTATCATCGGGGCCGCTCCTAATCCGGAGGAGGATGGAGTTGCCGGTCATCCTCACCAGCTGCATCTCCATGTTCGCCACCAGGCAGCCATCGGCCAGGGTCTGGTTCATCTTCCAGTATCCCAGGTGGTTTATCTCGGTGAATACAGACGATCCAGTGGTGGTGAAGGCGGACATGGACTCGAAGAGGCCATCGATCAGGCTCATCCCCAGGAAGACATAAGGAAACGCTCCGAAGAAAGCGACGGCAATCCAGCCCAGAGCCACCAGGGCAAAAGCCTCTCTTAATCCCGGCTCCTCCTCAGATGACAGCCTTCCCAGGGCTATCCCCGTGGCCAGGCTGATTAGGGAGGTGGCAGCAAAGGCGATCACCCCTCCCGTCTCAGCATAAACAGCAGCTACCGCACCCGGAACGAGCAGCAAGATGGCCAGCAGCTTCAGCAGCTGTGCAAGCAGTCGCAGAAACACCCTGAATTTCATCAAGCAATGCCGCACCAAAATGGCGGAGGGCATCCTCCTGAAAGCGCAACTTGTCTCCTGTTCCTATAAAAAGGATCTGCTCATTATGCCGCGAATAGCTTCTTGACCTTGGAGACAGCGTCCGGCATGGACATCACGAACACCCGATCACCGGCTGACACCTTGAAGTCCTCATAGGGGACAATAGGCGCGCCGTCTCTTATCACCATGCCGGCAAGGGAGTTCTTGGGAAGCTCTTTGGATATCGACTTGCCCACGATCTTCGCTCCCGGCTTGGCGATGAAATCCACCAGCTCCATCCTCTCATCGCTCAGTGTGATGACCTCTTCTCCGCCGATCACCCTTTGGAGGACGGCATCGGCAGTCACCTGCCCCGGGCTGACCGCTCTGTCCACCCCTACCATCTCGAAGAGCTTGATGTAGACGTTCCTGTTGACCCGGGAGAGGATCTTCGTGGCTCCCAGCTGCTTTACCAAGAGGGAGCATAATAGGTTCTTGTCATCAAGGCCGGTCACAGCATAGACCACATCCATCGCGCCTGCCCCCTCCTCTTGAAGTAGGGCGAGATCTGATCCATCGCCATTGAGGATCATGGTTCCTGAGAGCTTGTCCGCAATCTCAGCGCAACGATCGGCATCCTTCTCGATGAGCTTGACGTCCATTCCCATCTTCTCCAGCCTGCTGGCCAGGTAGAAGCCCACCATTCCCCCACCCACGATCATCGCCTTCTGAGTGGTCTTGGATTCATGCAGCATGCTTCCCAGGTCGGGAAGGGACCTGGCGTCGCACAACAGCATTAGGTGGTCGTCATTTCTTATCTCGTCTCCCTCTTTCGGTATGGCTATCCGGCCCGCCCGGTTTATGGCGATCAGGTTGCAGTTATTGGGGAGGACGATATTCTCCACCGGCCCCTGGATCTTCATCTCTGCTGTTACCTTGAACTCCACCAGCTCCACCAGGCCGTTGGCCAGGTCCCGGTTCATGAGCATGGATGAGAAATAAAGAGAGCTTGCCATATCCTCGGCCATGGTCAGTTCCGGGCAGATCATGAATGATATGCCGATCTCCTTTCGATCCTGGACCGGCTGATCGATGTACTCGGGATTGCTCACCCTGGCGATGGTCTGCCTGACCCCCAGATGAGAGGCTATGATGCAGGTTATCACATTCACCTCATCGTTCCCGGTTGCAGCCACGACTATGTCCGCCTTCTTGATATCCGCCTCGGAGAGAAGCCGGGCGTTGGCGGCATTCCCCTGCATGACCTTCACATCCATGTCCTGAAGCCTGGCACAGGCATCGGGATCCTTATCTATGACGGTGACATCATGGTCAGCATAAAGCTCGCTGGCGATTAGAAAGCCCACCTCGCCAGCTCCGGTGATCAGGATACGCATCTTGTTTCCTCCACATCAACCAGGGCGCAAAGGAGATCCAAGGATAAGAATTGATCCATCCCTGTTATAAGCGTTTTCCATTCGTTTGAGCACTTCCATTCGTCCGTCCTCTGATAGGCCGATCCATATATATCGGCAGAGAGACAGCTATCATCCATGTTCGCCCTTCTCTTCGACCCCAGCGCCGGCGCAGCCGGAGACATGATCATGGCCTCCCTCTTGGACCTGGGAGCAGATGAAAAGAGGGTTAGCAAGGCAGTGGAGTCGGTGGGCTGCACCCTGGAGGTCTCCCGGCAGGAGAAGGGGCATATCTCTGCCACCAGGGCCCAGGTGATCTCGGACCGGAGGTATCATTCCCTGGAGGAGGCGGTATCCATTCTAAAGAGCTCAAGCCTCCAGGAAAAGGCACTGAAGAAAGCCCTTGCCGCCCTGGATATTCTGGCGGAGGCGGAGAGCCGGGTCCATGATGTGCCCAAGAGCCGGGCCCATTTTCATGAGGTCGGTGCCCTGGATGCTCTCGCTGATATAGCCGGTTCCTGTGAGGCTGCCAGCAGCCTGAAAGCGGATCGAATCCTCTCCCGGCCCATCTCCGTCGGTGGGGGATATGTCCAGTCGGCCCATGGTCTCCTTCCCGTTCCCGGGCCGGCGGCCCTGGAGATTCTGCGGGCTCATAATATCCCCTGGATGGGGGGGCCGGTGGACGATGAGCTCCTCACTCCCACCGGGGCGGCCCTACTGGCGGCTCTGGTGGACGAGTTCGTGCCCCGCTTTCCCCTCATCCAGGCGGAGAGGGTGGGCTACGGCGCAGGCAAGAAAGACCTGGCCACCCCCAACCTCCTGCGAGCGCTAAAGGCCAGGATCGTATCTCCAACCAGAGGGGCTGGGATGGATCACCAAAAGGATCGTGTGGTGCAGCTGGAGACCAATGTGGACGATGTCACAGGCGAGGTTTTGGGCCACCTGATAGAGGAGCTCATGCAGGCGGGAGCGCTGGACGTCTCAGTCATTCCCGCGGTGATGAAGAAGGGGAGAAGCGGGAACGTCATCCGGGCGATAAGCAGTCACGAGGATATGTCGAAGCTGGCGGGAATGATCGTCAGGGAGACGGGATCTTTAGGGGTCAGGGTCTTTCCCAGCCTGCACCGTTTTGTGGCGGAGAGAGAAGAGAGAACTGTGGACCTGAATCTCGCGGGGGTGACCTATAGCGTTGCCATAAAGATCAGCCGGATGGACGGCAGCCTGGTCAATGTCAAAGCGGAGTACGAGGACTGCAGAAGGATTGCAAAAGAGGCAGGCGTTCCCTTGCGCATGGTCATTAAAAAAGCGGAGGAATTGGGTTGGCGGGCAGCAGATAAATGAATCGTGCCATCCCTTTGATTTCCATTTGATCTATGCGGTTTTTTATAACTATGCTGCCCGCGTGTCCTCTTCCCTGCTCTCTATTTATTCTAATAACCTTTTCATTATACTAATATAGTCTTGGTAGTAATTCCTAATATATATAGTTTTTGTAATTAATAGTGTCGTAAGATTGATTAATCTGCCCGAAGAGAAAGCTCCCATGATGCATTTTGACTCTTCCATCAGGCTCTTTGACCAGGCCCGAAGACTGATGCCCGGCGGGGTCTCAAGCCCCGTGCGCGCCATATCTCCTTATCCCTTCTACACCGCTCGGGCAATAGGCCCCTATCTATGGGACTGCGACGGCAACAGGTTCATCGATTACTGCCTGGCCTACGGCCCCATGATCCTGGGCCACCGCCATCCTGCCATAAAAGAAGCGGTTTCGGATCAGATGGACCGGGGCTGGCTTTATGGTACGCCAAGCGAGCTGGAGGTCCGGCTTGCGGAAAGGGTGTCCTCCCTCTACCCCAGCATGGAGCGGCTGCGCTTTGTGAGCAGCGGAACCGAGGCCACCATGGCAGCGATTCGAGTGGCCCGGGGGAGCACCGGCAGGGATATGATCATCAAGATCGAGGGCGGATTCCATGGCGCTCATGATAGCGTCCTGGTCAAAGCGGGCTCTGGTGCCACTACCCTGGGCATTCCCGACTCACGGGGCGTCCCAAGAGATGCCACCAAAAATACCATTCAGGTGCCCTACAACGACCCAGCTGCCCTGGAGGAGGTCCTGGAGCGTTTCTCCGGCCGGATCGCCTGCCTGATCATGGAGCCGGTCCTGGGAAATATCGGCCCCATCCTGCCGGATAAGGGCTACCTGCAGACGGCGCGCCGCCTGACGGAGAAGAACGATGTCCTCCTGATCTTCGACGAGGTTATAACCGGATTCCGGCTCTCCCTGGGCGGGGCGCAGGAGCTCTTTGGCATCAAGCCCGATCTGACCACCCTGGGAAAGATAATAGGCGGAGGCTTTCCCATTGGGGTCTTCGGAGGCCGGGCAGATCTGATGGACCAGGTGGCCCCAGGGGGAGCGATCTATCAGGCGGGGACGTACAATGGAAGTCCGGCCTCTCTGGCTGCTGGCCTGGCGACTTTGGATGTGATGGAGAAGGAGGATACCATAAATAAACTCAACCGGTCTGGAGAGAGCATGAGACTGGCCCTTAAGGATATGGTGGAGGATCTTGGGCAGGACTGGAGCGTGGTCGGCATCGCCTCCATGTTCAAGGTATTCTTCGGCCCGGAGCCTCATAACTATGCCCAGGCCTTGAGGTGTGATCGGCAGGGCTACTTCGAGTTCTTCCGCCGGATGCTGGATTCTGGCATCTTCCTCACCCCCAGCCAGTATGAGACCGATTTCATTTCTGCAGCGCATAACCAAGATGTGATCGAGACCACCCTGGAGGCGTTCCGCTCCTGCCTGAAAAGCTGATCGTGGGGACGAGGGGCAGCCCTCTGGCATTGCGCCAGACGCAGATCGTGCAGGAGAGGCTGAAGGGCCTTGGCATCCAGACCCAGCTGTGCCGGGTTAAGACCAGCGGGGACGTCTTCCTGGACAAGCCCCTCCACCAGCTCACCGGTTTTGGGGTCTTCGTGGCTGAGATAGACGAGCGCATGCTTTCCGGCAAGATCGATCTCGCTGTGCACAGCATGAAAGACCTCCCCACCAAGAGGCCTGAGGAGCTGATAGTCTCCGCTGTCCTGAAACGCGACTCACCATACGACGTCCTCTTATGCAGGGATAAATCTGTCAAAAGCATCGAGGAGCTGGACCAGGGGGCACGAGTGGGCACATCGAGCATGCGGCGGATGGCCCAGCTTCTCCGCGCCCGCCCCGACCTGAACATTCTGAGCCTGCGGGGGAATCTTCATACCAGGCTGGGCAAGCTGGAGCGGGGAGACTACGATGCCATAGTCCTGGCCGAGGCCGGCCTCGAGCGCATGGGCTACCATCCAGATTATGTGAGGCTAGATGGGGAGAGGTTCGTTCCCTCTGCCAACCAGGGGACGATAATCGTAGTTGCAAAGGCCGGATCTGAGGCTGAGGCCTGCTCCCGCGCTCTGGATGATGCTCATGCTAGATCTGAGACCATGATCGAGCGCAAGATCATGGAGACCGTGGGCGGAGGCTGTGTGGTGCCCATGGCCGTCCATGCTTTGGTGCAAAAGGGAGAGGCGCGGGTTCTGGCTGAGGTCTTATCCCCGGACGGCAAGAGGTTCGTCCGCCTGGAGGAGAGGATCTCTCTCGTTCAGAATCATCTGGCAGTGGCAGAGGATATGGGAGAGCGGCTGATGAGGATGGGAGGAAGAGAGCTGGTGGACGAGGCGGTGAAGTTTTTTGGCAATCGGTAAGGTTTATCTGGTGGGAGCGGGGCCCGGAGACCCGGAGCTGCTGACGATTAAGGGAAGAAAGAGGCTCATGGAGGCGGACGTTGTCCTATTCGACCGGCTGCTCGACTCCAGGATGCTGGACGGGGTAAAGGGGGAGCTTATAGATGTGGGCAAGAACGCGGGAAGGCATAAGCTGAAGCAAGAGGAGATTAACCAGCTCCTGGTAGAGAAAGCCAAAGAAGGCAAAATCGTTGTCCGGCTGAAGGGCGGAGACCCCTACCTCTTCGGCCGGGGAGGCGAGGAGGCGATCGCCTGCCGGGATTGGGGAATCCCGTTTGAGGTTGTCCCCGGCGTCACCTCGGCCATCGCCGCCCCGGAGCTGGCGGGAATTCCAGTTACTCACAGAAAGGTGGCCTCGGCCCTGACCATAGTCACCGGCCATGAGGAGCCGGGAAAGGACTCGCCCCTCGACTGGCGGGCCATGGCCGGGCTTGATGGAACCCTGGTTGTTCTCATGGGCGTCTCCCGGCTGGAGGAGAACACCAATAGGCTCATAGAAGCGGGAAAGTCCCCCCAGACCCCGGCGGCCATGGTGGAGAAGGGCGGCTGGCCGGATCAGAGGCTGATCTCGGGGACCCTGGGGGATATCGCCGAGAGGGCAAAGGAAGAGAATGTCCAGTCTCCGGCCATACTGGTGGTGGGAGACGTAGTCCGGCTGGCAGAGGTCCTCGCCCCGGAGAGGATCGCCATCCTCAGGCCGGCGGGCCAGCAGGAGGAGTCGGTTGAACTGGCGGAGCGCTACGGATTTATTCCCCTGTCCGCTCCGGCCATCGCCCTGGAGAGAAATCCCCTGCCCGAAGATCTGCAAGAGAGGATCGCTGCCGCGGAATGCGTGGCCTTCACCAGCGCCAATGGGGTGCATATCGCTCTTGGGAATAAGGCCATATCCGGAGCATTAGCAGCAAAGAAGATCGTCTCCATCGGCCCCAAGACGAAGCAGGCCCTGAACGAATACGATATCCAGTCGGAGATGCCCGAAAGCTACAGCTCTGAGGGGCTGGAGAGGATGCTCAAGGGAAGATATAAGAGCATTCTCTTCCTGCGCAGCGCCCAGGGGAGCCAGTATCTCTCCGATGGCCTGAGGGAGGCGGGAATCGTGGTGGATGACATTCCCCTTTATGGAGTGGTGAATTCATCCGATCCCCGCCTGGACCGGCTGATAGAGCGGGCAGGCGAGGTGGACATCTTCGCCTTCACCAGCTCCTCAACAGCTCGAAATCTGCTGGAAAGAGCAAGAGCGATGGGAAGGGAAGAACAGCTGCGAGAGGCTCTGGCCAGGGCCACAGTGGCCGCCATCGGCAAGCCTACTGCCCAAGAGTTGTCCCGCCTGGGGGTGGCGGTGGACGTCATCCCGGAGAACTTCACCTTTGAGGCCATGCTGGCAGCCCTGGTCGGGAGAAAGAGATCCTCTGGCAATGCTGCAAGCATGGCAAAGGATAGAATGGAGTTGTGAGGTTTACATGATCATATTTTCCAAAGCCCTGGCCGACCAGGCCACGGTATGGGAGGCCCTGCGGGAATCCGAGTCCTGCCAGGACGTCCCGGCAGATCTTCTCCGCTTCTCCGCCCAGACGAAACCGGTGGTGATGTGGAATCTGACCAGGCGCTGCAACCTGGCCTGCAGCCATTGTTATATGGATGCCATCCCAAAGGAGGATGACGAGATGAGCCTTGAGGAAGGGATGCGTCTGACAGACGATCTGGCCCGGATGAAGATACCGATTCTCATCCTCACTGGCGGCGAGCCACTGATGAGCCGCAACTTCTTCTCTATTGCCTTCCACGCCCGGGAGGCGGGTTTGAGGACGGTCATATCCACCAATGGCACCCTGATCACCCCCGAGGTGGCAAGGCTTTTGGCAGAGGCTAAGATTCGATACGTAGGGGTCAGCCTGGACTCCGCCCTCCCCGCCAGCCATGACAAATTCCGGGGCGTTCCTGGGGCGTTCGACCGCGCCCTCCAGGGATTGAGAAACGCCAGGGATGCGGGCCTGAAGACCGGCCTGAGGATAACTCTGACCCGGGACAACTGGCAGGATGTTCCCGCCCTCCTCAATTTGGCCTTGGAGGAGAACATCCCCCGCTTTTGCCTCTACCATCTGGTTCCCACTGGCCGGGGGGCGGGGATATCGGATAAGGATGTGAGCTCTGAGCAGCGTCGCAGCGTCATCCGCCTGCTGGCCGAGGCAGCGGTGGAGCTCAAGGATAAGAACATCGAGATCCTGACCACCGATTCTCCCATGGATGGGGCCTATCTCCTGGAGATCTTGAAGGACGATCCGAGAAGGGACTATGTGAGAAAGCTCTTGACCAATGCCGGGGGCTGCTCCGCCGGGGCTAAGGTGGCCAACATCAGCTATCAGGGAGATGTTCATCCCTGCCACTTCATGCCCCAGGTGGTGGTGGGCAACGTCCGGGAAAGATCCTTCCAGGATATCTGGATCGACCATCCAACCCCAGAGCTCTTAGCGCTGCGAGGGATCAAATCCAATCTCAAAGGAGCATGCTCTAGCTGCGACTACCGGGATCTGTGCGGAGGGTGCCGCCAGAAGGCATATTACTATAATGGCGACTTGCTGGGAGAGGATCCCACCTGCATCGTAGAGAATAAGTGCGGCTGAATCGCGATCCTTCGGGCCGGGATATCCCTGAATAGAACCGATCGGCTCAACTGATGGGATGAATTCCGCTGCCCTCCATAACTCATTCTTTTTAGGCCGTTTTATCATCTTTTCTCTAGACCATTCCTTCCACCGGAAGATATATTTGAGATCAGCTGCATTATGATGGATAATAGGGCACAATCTCCTAAATAAGTGATGTAGGCAGGGCACATTCTATCACAAGCTATTAATATTATGATAATCATGTAC
>ERZ1026796.1288-NODE-1288-length-17125-cov-2.553300_pt1 | contig 17125 bp, 15 predicted proteins | sample MGYA00520874_ERZ1026796 | MGnify/ENA primary metagenome ERZ1026796 (study PRJEB33270, sample SAMEA104284474) | anaerobic digester metagenome | biome: Anaerobic digester microbiome; feature: mesophilic sludge digester; material: Anaerobic digester biomass...
AAGCTGGATAGCGGCAAAACAGTGTTGAATTTTTGCGCGAATAACTACCTTGGTCTTGCGAATGACCCGAGCATCCGCGAGGCTGCTGTGAAGGCTATGGAAGAATTTGGCTATGGACTCTCTTCTGTTCGTTTTATTTGTGGAACGCAGGTACAACACAAAAAACTCGAGCGGAGAATAGCAGATTTTCTTGGCATGGAAGATTCAATTCTCTTTTCATCTTGCTTCGATGCGAATGGAGCCGTTTTTGAACCTCTTCTTGATGAGGAATCGGCAATCATAACCGATAGCCTAAATCATGCTTCCATAATCGATGGTGTGCGTCTATGTAAGGCAAAACGCTGGATATACAAGCATGCCGATATGAGAGATATCGAAGAAAGAGATCCTGATACAGGGAAACCTCTAAAAGGGCTCGAACGCTGTCTAAAGGAAGCCCAAGGCAGCCATAGGATAATGATCGCTACCGATGGCGTGTTCTCCATGGATGGCGACATTGCCAATCTGAATGCAATTTGCGATTTGGCAGAGAAATATGGTGCGCTCGTGATGGTGGATGATTCGCATGCGACTGGTTTCATGGGGGCAACTGGACGTGGCACCTGGGAACAATGTCGAGTCGGTGGTAGGGTAGATATCATTACTACGACCTTCGGGAAAGCACTTGGAGGAGCCTCGGGCGGAGTTATTGCTTCCTGTAAGGAAATTGTCGAATACATGCGACAGAAAGGGCGTCCATATCTTTTCTCGAACACCCTGGCCCCGGCCATTGTAGGTGGTACTCTGCGGGCACTCGATCTTATAACTAGTTCTTCAGAGCTGCGAGATCGCCTCGATTTTAATACCAAGCTATTTCGTAGCCTTATGACAGAAGCAGGTTTCGATATAAGAGAAGGCGAACACCCAATCTGCCCCGTAATGCTGTACGACGAAAAACTTGCTCATAGAATGGCCGATGAACTTCTTTCCGAAGGCATTTATGTAATAGGCTTTTCTTTCCCTGTTGTACCAAAAGGCAGAGCTCGGATCCGCGTTCAGATGTCGGCAGCTCATACTCAAGAGCAGATCATTAAAGCGGTCGAAGCTTTTAAAAAAGTGGGTAAGGAGCTCGGAGTGATCTGATCTTATGAATGATCTTCTCTATGTTGAAGAGCCTTTGGGTTCTGTGAGGGGCGAGTTATATACCTCCTCTATGTTAAAGATCTCTTGAATTCTATGGCCAGCGGATCATATACTCTTTACCTTTATTCGGATTATTGATATTTTTTATGGAAATCTAAATCGATTTTTTCTCTTAGAGGTGAGCGATATGCCTACATATGAATATGAGTGCAGGGAATGCGGCTATTCATTCGAATCATTTCAATCGATAAACGATGCTCCCCTTGAAACCTGTCCTCTATGCGGAGGAGCGGTAAAAAGGCTCATCTTTGGGGGCAGCGGCATAATATTCAAAGGCCCGGGATTCTATATCACCGACTCTAAGAAGAGCCAATCAGCGGTAACATGCTCGAGCTCTGAGAAGGACTCGTCATTTTCCGAGAACACCAGCTCTTCCGAAAGCACTAAAGATGGAACCAAAGAAACCCCCAAGATTGATCCATCCAAGAAAGCGAGCTAGATAAGTTGCAACAAATGGCTCGGCTGAGCCTAGTCTAATGTTCTTCTGAGATCTTCAAGAGATAAGTCCAACAATTCAGGCCTAGAAATCAAGCGCTGGAATGTAGATGCAGCCTGGGCAAATACAAAGCCATCTGCAATACGTTCATCGAGCGTTATTTTTAAGTCTATATAGCGCTGTCTGGTCCGCATTCCTCCATGCCATAGCTCTTTTGAAAAAGCCTTGCCTATAGCGACAAATATGCTGGCGGTGCCCCACTCATAGAGGTGATGGTAGGGAGCATCGAGACCAAGTGAGCCCAGGTTTGCAAAATAGATGCTTGTATATAGAGGATCCATTCGTAAAAGACTCCAGGGTGCAAGGTTTATGCTATCTAACAGTCCATAGATTTTCATCAGTACTGCTTTACCACCAGGAATTTTATGGAAGATATTCGCGAAACGTTCGCCTTCGCCTTCTCCATGAATACGTGCCTCAAGAATTGCATCGCTCACTCTTGCATTGATGCTCGAGACTGAATCCACTGGATCTAGATAAATCTTAGCATTTACTTCGGGAGCCTCGATGGTGAAATCCTGCTTGACAATATAGGAAAAGCAAATATGTTTTCGCTGATAGAGCGCTCGTCTATGGACAAAACGATTGAGCTGCGGGTAAAGAGTGATTGTCCTTAATGCTACGGTCATAATGAGGCCAAAAAGGGTAAAACGATCCTGGTCTTTTTTTGATGTCTGGCTTGTCTTAATTTTCTTAAGGTATGAAAGGGCATTTTCGATATTTATCTCTTTCTCATAATAGACAGCAGATTCATTGCGGCCACGCATCATATATGGCATTAGCGCATTGAGAGCATGTTGGCCAGTTACGCGTATTCCATCACAGCGATCTCGAAACAGCATTGTCATTCAAATATATGAGAAAAGCACACATGAGTAAACTGGAGCAAGTGTCCGGACTGCATCTATCTCGATCGAATATCCTTTCACCAGCTCCAATTATCTTTCAAGGACACCCTTGCGGGATGTTGCTATCAGCGCGTTCGCTAGATAATACATGGGATCTATGAATGGCATATCGAGGTCTTTTTGAGACAGAACAAGAGGCACTTCCGTACAGCCTGCTACAATAGCCTCTGCGCCGTGCTTTTTAAGAAAGCCAACCGCTTCCAGCAAGAGATGCTTTGACTCTGCGCCTAGATAGCCTGCCTTGATACCGCGCTTACCATAGATTGCCTCCATAACCAAGGAAAGGTGTAGGGCTTCATCAGGCCATATTATATTCTTATCCGGAAAAGCCGTTTCGAAAAGCTTTGCCTGGCGCGTTCCCATCGTGGCAAGAACACCAAGATTTCGAATGGGAGGAGACAATTCCCTAATAGCGAGGCCGGTCTCTTCAAAGGCCGAGAGAAAATGCAGGGTGCAGTTGTGGCGGAGCCGATCCAGAAGTGCATGGGCTGTCATGCAGGGCATTCCAGCAATATCAGCGCCTGCGGCGAGCAACCTTCTGGCTGAGCCAAGCATTGCAGGGAGGGGATTTGCGCCTCCCTCGAGAAGATACTTTGTCCTATCGGGAATCGAAGGATCCGAATCCACGATGATATGAATATGATCTTGATCGGAAGTTGCTCTATCGAGCCTAACTAGCATCGAAAAGAAGCTAGCCGTTGCCTCTGGCCCCATTCCACCCAGAATACCGATTGTTGCCTTTTTCATAGCGTATTCATGTTACATAACACAGGGATCTATGTAAATTAGGAGATGCCTATACCAAATACCACTGCAATGAAATTATAGCTTGAAGATTTTTCCCTCTTGCGGTCTGGCAAATTCGGATTCATAATCATATGGCTTTATGAACATCAATAAAGCAAGGAGGTCTGCATGGCTGAACAAAAGAAGAAGGGCGCCTTGGATTGGTACTTTAAGTCCAATCTATTGACGCGAATACTGATCGGCCTGGTGTTGGGAGCTATTGTCGGTATTATTTTGGGATTCTTTCCTTCCTCGGTAAAACCCTATGTCGACAATACGAAATTTTTTGGTGACCTGTTTATCAGGTTACTCAAAATGATTATCATGCCTGTAATTCTGTTTTCGCTCATCGCAGGAGCCGCGAGTATCGCACCATCTAAGCTCGGAAGAGTAGGCGTGAAAATCATGGTCTATTATCTTCTCACAAGCGCTTTTGCCGTAATAGTCGGGTTGATATCAGCCAATATTTTTAAGCCTGGAATAGGGTTCAATATTGTAGGAGAAGCTTCGGTAAAAGGCCTACAAGCTGCTCCTCCGACTATTATTCAGATTTTGTTAAACATTGTTCCCACCAATCCGTTCGAGTCTCTAATGAAAGGGGATGTTCTGCCAATCATTTTTTTCGCTGTTGTATTCGGCATCGGCATCTCCTACATCAAGGATTCAAAAGATCAATCGCTGGCAAAATCGGGAGAAACGCTGCTCAATGTCGTCAATGCAGCAGCCGAGACTATGTACAAGATCGTGGGTGGCATCATGCAATATGCGCCTATCGGTGTATTCTTCCTAATTTCGCATGTATTTGCTCAGCAGGGTGCAAAGGCAGTTGGACCTTTGCTCATGGTTACTCTCTCCGAGTATGTTGGTCTTGCGTTCCATGTTGTATTGGTTTATGGCGGGCTTCTGACATTGTATAAGCTGAGTTTTAGGAAATTCCTCAAGGGAGCTAATGAGGCTATGGTAACCGCTTTCGTTACACGCTCATCGAGTGGTACTCTACCGGTGACGATGCGCTGTGGGGAAGAGAACCTGGGAATTCCGCGGTCCATAAGCTCTTTTACACTGCCACTTGGGGCGACCATAAACATGGATGGTACAGCGATCTACTTAGGCGTATGTGCCATGTTCATCGGTTATGCAACTAATCAGCCGCTCTCCTTCAATCAGATGCTCACAGTAGTAATTACAGGGACCTTGGCAAGCATCGGAACCGCAGGAGTGCCCGGTGCAGGAGCCATCATGTTGCTCATGGTGCTAGAGAGCATAGGGCTCAAGGTCGAAACCGGCTCTGCCGTGGCTGCCGCATATGCAATGATCTTAGGAATCGACGCATTGCTGGACATGGGCCGAACCTGTTTGAATGTGACAGGAGACCTTGTTGGAACATCGATTATATGCAAAACCGAAAAAGAACTGGATTTATCAAAATGGAAATGAGAGGGGGAAATGAGAGATACCGAGCCATATTGAAGCTCGGCTAGTAATAGGTCTTTCTGCATAGTTCATACAATTTAGGGCGCCTAATGTAGGCGCCCTTTTTATAGAGCTGGGTCATCTCAAGGCGCCTCCTTAAGGTGCACTTGTTATCGAGAGAGCCCATCCTCGATGAATTTCTTCATTGGGATTTCGAGGATTTCAAGAGAAAAGAGTTCCTGGTCTGAGTTGGGTGGCGTTTAGGCCTCCGAGTCGTGTACCTTCTGCTACTGCCTCATGGATAGAGCCATGGCGTTCTAGAATGCGTGCAAGGCCTGCACCAAATGCATCGCCTGAGCCTATGGGATTGCGGACTGTGATAGGTTGGACAGGATACTCGCATAGCCTTTGGCCATCCCAATATAGCGTAGATTCTGCTCCTCGAGTTACTACGAGGTAGGTGCCATATTCGTCGAAAAAGCGTTTGCCTTGTTCTTCGACTAACTTGCGGGCAGAGTCTTCTTTACGCACCTCGGCATAAGGAAGTCCAAGAGTCTGTGCGAGTTCTTCGAGATTTGGCTTTGCACAGACAGGATGATATTCGAGACAATCGAGAAGATCTTGTTTCTTGATGTCGAGATAGAGATGTGCGCCGATATCCCAAGCGATTCGCGCAAAGCGTGCCATTGTGCCTTGTACGATACCATCTGCAATGGTGCCAGAAAGGAGTACGGCGTCGGCTTGATTGACCAAATCGGCGAAGCGTTCGACGAGGTCATCGCTAGTCTCCGATGCCACCGGAAGGGATTCTTCCACAAGCTCGGTAATCCTTCCCTCTGCCTCTTCTATCAAAGTCGTGCAAAAGCGTATGGGTGCTCCAGACTCGACCCACTCTACCGAGATGCCATCGGCTGCGCACATGGCGAGGAACCAAGACCTGGTAGGCCCACCAAGCTGTGTAAGATGGATCGCCTTTTCTCCGAGCTGAGTCAGAATTCGTGTTGGAATAATGCCCTTACCTGCAGCATCAATACGCCAATTGGAGGTTCTATTTACCTCTCCTGGTTCGATTTTATCGAATACAATGGTCTTTTGTATTGTTGGATTCAGGCAGACACAGAGAAAACGAGGGGGTTTCTTGGTTTTTTGCCGTGGCTGTGTTTTTTCGCTCGTCTGAATGGTGGGAGAGATCATTTCATTCTGTAGCATAAAGTCAATCTATCATACAATTTTGGGATGATAAAGCGTTTTTATCTTGGCAGCATAGAAGGATATCTTAAAACAAGACGCCCCGCCCAATGGGCGAGGCTAAATGAGCTTTGATAGCAGCTTGAGCCTCATTGCTGTACTAGCCCAATGCGAGTACTGGCTGTTCTATGAGATCTCTGAACCGCTTTAAGAATCGAGCTCCATAAGCGCCATCTACGATTCGATGGTCGGCTGTAAGGCCAATCTCGATAACGGGAACAAAAGAAATGCCTTCATGGCCGCCCTCTGCTGGTCGTTTTGTAATGGCTCCCACAGAGATAATCGCACATTGGGGCGGATTTATAATGGCTCTAAATCTGGTTATGCCGAACATTCCCAGATTTGATAGCGTTATTGTGCCATCCTGCATTTCATCTGGGCTAAGGCTTCTATTCCTCGCTTTTTCGGCAAGAGCGACGAGTTCTTGACTAAGATCTCTAACGCCCCTTTTACCGCAGTCTTTTAATGTAGGCACTACAAGGCCGTCGGGACTATCTATTGCGATCGAAATGTTGAAATGCTTATAGACCCTAATCTCGCCATTTCCAAGCCAGGAAGCATTCAACAATGGATGATCTGAAAGAGCCGAAGCCATCAGTTTTGCTAATAAGATCGTAATAGAGACTTTTTCTTCTCTTGATTTGAAGGCGCTTTGAGCGTCGATCAGGCCTTGTGCATTCGCTTCTATTGACAGGGTAAACTGGGGTATCTCGGTCCAGCTTTGAGTAAGCCTCGCGGCTGCTATCTGGCGAATTCTGTTCAGTTTTACATCTTCGTACTTTTGGGTAATTGGTTCTGTTGCGAAGGCCTTACTAGAGGCACTGGCAGCAATGACATCTTGGGCGATAATGGCACCTTGCGGACCGCTTCCTTTAAGCATTGCTAGGTCGATGGCCTTTTCTTTGGCAATGGTTCTTGCGTATGGAGAAGATGGTATGAAAGTTTCAGCCATAAGACCACCCAATTCCGTAGCAGGCTCGATTGCAGACGCTTGCTGGGCAATCGTTTTCTGGATTTCCAGCTTGGCTTTGGACTCTATCTCAGCAGAAGAAGAGGCTGCCGAGGCATCTGAAACGACCTGAGTTTTAGAATTATCTTCATTAGCAATACCTTCTTTTGTGCTTTCTTTTGTGATATGCAGCGATACCACATCCTCCAGCGCTTCGCCTTTTTCCGCAAGGATTGCCACCTTTGTACCAACAGGCACGGTCTGTCCAGTCTGTATAAGAATTTTTGCAAGAGTTCCATCTCTTTGCGCCTCGTAAGGTACAACTGCCTTATCATTTTCGACATAGAAGACAATATCCCCCCTTGAAACAGTATCTCCTTCCTTCTTTACCCATTCGGTTATGGTGCCTTCATTCATCGTGAGGCCTAGCTGTGGCATCAAAATATCTATGGCCATAGATTAGCCCTCCTTGTGTAGGACGCGATAAACAGCATGCATAATATCTTCTTTCTGGGCTGCCATATACTTTTCCAGCACGGGGCTGAAAGGCACGGGTATATTCTTTGCTCCCACACGCTCGATTGGAGCATCGAGCCAGTAGAAAGCCTCATTTTGAATGGTCGCCGCTATCTCTGCGCCAAGCCCGCCAATCACTACAGCTTCATGGGCAATCACACATCGATGGGTCTTTTTTACCGATTCCACAATAGTCTTGCGATCGAATGGTTTAAGCGTAAGAAGGTCGATGATCTCTACATCGATTCCCTCTGTTTCGAGCTGCTTTGCTACCTCTTCACATTTTTGAACCATGATCGAGTAGGCAACGATAGTGACATCTTTTCCGGGTCTGCGGATTTCCGCCTTTCCAAGAGGGGTGAGGTATTCTCCGTCAGGAACAAGTCCTTTTTGAGGATATAAGACTTTATGTTCGAAATAGATGACCGGATCATTTTGCCTGATGGCCGACTTAAGCAAGCCCTTAGCGGTTGCAGGGCTGGATGGAGTGACAATGATAAGTCCTGGAATATTCTGAATCCAGCCTTCGACACTCTGGCTGTGTTGAGCCGCAGCCTGATTATTTATGCCATCCGGAGCCCTAATGACTAAGGGAATATTCGCTTGACCGCCAAACATATAGCGGTTCTTTGCAATCTGGTTGGCAAGCTCATCGAAAGCAACACCTATAAAGTCTGCAAAGTGCATGTCTGCAACAGGCCTGGTACCGGTCAGAGCCGCGCCAAGCGCTGCTCCAACTATTGCCGTCTCAGAGATCGGGGTATCGCGAATGCGGTCACCAAATTCATCGGGCAAGCCCTTGAATTGTCCAAAAATACCACCCTGGCGGACAATATCTTCTCCATAGACGAATACAGTGGGATCTCTGCGCATTTCCTCGCGCATGGCCTCAAGAGTTGCTTCAGAAAAAGATATGGTTCTCATTGCTGTACCTCCGGGAATTCCATTGGAGAAAAGGAGAATAGATCATCAAGAGCCTCTTGGGGATCGGGGAAGGGGCTTGCTTCGGCAAAATCTATTGCAGCTTGTATTTCCAGTTCTGCTTGATCATATAGCTTTGCGATACCGGCCTCATTTGTTAAGCCTTCTTCGAGGAGTTTATTCTTATACAGCTTTATGGGATCTCGTTCATCTATCATTTTTTTTACTTCTTCTCTTGTTCGATAGCGTTCGGGGTCTCCCACGAAGTGGCCTTTTACTCGATATGTAAGACATTCTAGGAGAGCAGGGCCTTTTCCTTCTCTTGCTCTCCCTACAAGATAATTGGCAGCATCGTAAACTTCGGTGACATTGTTGCCATCGACTGTGTAACCCTCTATGCCATAACCCTTTGCTCTGTCAGCTACATGTTGCGCCGAAACCGCATAACTAACTGGCGTTGTCGATGCATATTGATTGTTTTCGTTGACAAAGAGGACCGGCAATTTCCAGATCGATGCTAAATTGAGCGCTTCGTGGAATGTGCCTCGATTGGATGCTCCATCTCCAAAGAAGCACACCGCGACCTGGTCGGTCTTTTTTATCTGAGAAGAAAGAGCGGCTCCCACCGCGATATTGAATCCACCGCCTACGACACCATTTGCTCCAAGCATGCCGATAGAGAAATCGGCGATATGCATCGAGCCTCCTTTGCCTTTGCAGTAGCCAGTCTTCCTGCCGAACAATTCAGCCATCATTCTGCTGGTATTTGCGCCTTTTGCAATGGCATGGCCATGGCCACGGTGCGTTGAGGTGATATAGTCATCGACGCGCAGGTTTGCCATGACTCCAGTTGCTATAGCTTCTTCTCCTATATAGAGATGGACAAAGCCGAAGATTTTCTTATTCATGAAGAGCTCTTCGACATGAGTTTCGAATGTCCTTATGCGAATCATTGTTTCGAGCATCTTCATCTTTTCTTCGACCTGTAAAGAATAAAAGCGATTAGGAAATAGATTTTTTGTTTCTGACATTGAGCACCTCCTCATGCTCATGGTATGTATAGTTTAGAGATAATGGGAATAAACAGAGAAAGTTGTGGTATCAACACGATCAGAATGAGCGCAAGAACAGAGGCATACACCATAGGAAGCACAAATTTGACCATCTCGTTGTTTATATTGCTATGGATGAGATTAGCAGTGACGTACAGATTGACTGCCACTGGAGGTGTAATCTGACCAATTGCAAGCGCTGCCGTAAGGCAAACGCCAAAATAGAGTGGATCGATATGGAGCGCAAGCAAAGCAGGCATTATCATTGGCATAAATACATTAGTTATTGAGATTGCATCCAGGAACATTCCGGCAATGAGCATGACTATCATTGAAAGGAACATAAAAATTAGCTTATTCGTGGTAATGCTCGAAATGAGATTTGCGGCCGCATCGATGACGCCGAGCGTAGCCGCTGCCCAGGAAAATATGCCAGCCATCGAGACCACGAACATGACCACCGCAGAGGAAACTACGGTATCGACCAAGGCCTGATAAATCACATTGATTGGCAATGTATGATAGACGAATATCCCAACAAATAGGGCATAAAATACACCCATTATTGCTGCTTCCGTAGGCGTGGCTATTCCCAAATATATCGAACCGAGAATTATAACAGGAGCAAAAAGCGCCCAAAGCGAATCGATAAAAGCCTTAAATATCTCTTTTGGAGTGCCGGATTCTTCCGCTCCTCGGTAATTGTTCTTTCTAGATATTATATAGACTACTCCTATAAGGGAAATTCCTACTAACACTCCAGGAATAATGCCACCCAAGAACAAAGCTCCGACAGATACACTGGTCAGCTGGCCATAGACTATAAAAGAAATCGAAGGGGGTATGATGATCGAAAGCCCCGCACCCGCAGCGATCGTAGTTGCTGCAAAATATTTATTGTAGCCCTGCTTTATCATGGGAGTTATAAATACAAGTCCAAGGGCAGCGGCGGTCGCTGGCCCCGAACCCGAGACAGCTCCCCAAAAAATGCAGGCTATTACCGCGGCAATTGCTAATCCGCCGCGCCGTCTCCCTGTGAGCAATATCAAAAAGCGTGCAATGCCATCTACTATTTTTGATTTGTCCATGAGCACCCCGGCAAGTATAAAAAATGGGATTGCGACAAGAGGGAATTTGGCGATATTGGCCTCGAAATTCCGAGATATCATGGACATTCCAAGATCATAGTTCATTATTGCTCCGATGGCCGCCGTACCAAGCGATGAAGCGATCGGAACCCCTATAATAATAAGGAAGATAAAAACTCCGAATACTAAAAGCGCTGCCATTATTGAGCCTCCTCTTTGGAATTTTCTGAATTGCCTGAAGGAAGAGGGGCTTTGAGGGATTTTATTTCTCTAATACCGCTTGCGATGATTTCTTTTATGACAAATATCGAAAACACAGGCGTCCCAAGGCTATATATCCATGTTGGAATACCAAGAGATTCCGAAAATGCGTGATAGAAAGTTATATTTTTGTAGATTTCTCGCGCAGAATTATAAATCAGAAAACAAAATATCATTACTCCGAGGCATGTGGATATTATCAATGCCACACGCTTTAGATTGGGCGAGAATGTGTCAAATAAGTTGGTCATCTTTAGATTTGCACCGCGCCGAAAGGCAATTGCGATTCCTAAGAGCGTGATCCATACAAAGAGATTGACAGTGATTTCCTCTGTAAATGCAAAACCTCTATGAAAGAAATATCGGTTGATAACATTGGTGAAAGCTATGATCGCCATAATCGCCAGAAAAATAGCGCCCATAAGTTCATCGATGCGTATCCTTTTCTTCTTCATTATGGTTCTCCTTAGAGAAAAGCCGGCCATAGAGGCCGGCCAAGAATAGAAGGTACTATACGGTACCTGTATGTTGCGGCGTAAGGCTCGTTATTTCATATCTTCGAGTGCAAGTTTATAGATATCTTCGCCGATTGTGGGTATCCACTTATCATATACAGGTTTTGTTTTTTCTTTGAATGCGTCTATCTCTTGAGCGGTAAGAACGGTGATCTTCATTCCCTTAGAGGGAGCTATAACAAACAGATTTTCCGGATCCCTGGGATCCTTGAATTTTTCTTTGAAAATCTTAAGTGATTTGTCTCCATCGAGATAAGCGCGAGCAAGTGCTTTCTCCCACTCTCCAGCTTCCAAAGCCGCTTCTTGTATCTGCGCTTGAATATCGGGTGGGAAAGACTTCCATACCTGGGAATTTACGCAGAAGACAAGCGGATCTATAAGATAATTCCAAATGGTCATATACTTATGGTATTCCCATATCTTATTGCCAATTAAAACACCCTTTGGATTTTCCTGACCATCGACAACACCTTGCTGGAAGGCAGTAACTGCATCTCCCCAGTTCATATTGATTGGATCTGCGCCGAGCTGCTTGAAGATATCGATCATAATCGGCGATCCGACAACACGAATCTTGAGGCCTTCGACGTCCTTTGGTGTCCTTATTTCGCGCTTGGAATTTGTTATCTGGCGGAAACCATTTTCTCCCCATGCAAGGAACTTGACCCCGCCCCTTTCCATTTCAGCAATCATGCGAGCGCCAGCTTTGCCATTCTCGATCTTGTCGACATTATCGTAAGTATTGATGAAGAAAGGCAGGCTGAATAGATTGAAAGGACGAATTACAGTGCAGGCATTCATCGTCGATTCGGTGGCAAAATCTATGGCTCCATCCGCAACTGCTTGATACCAGTTGGTCTGTTTGCCAGCCAGAAGCGACGAACTCCAATATGGCTTGATATTTATTACTCCGTTTGTCTTTTGGGCAACCAGATCGGCGAACTTTTGTGCGCCGGCACCCCAATCTACAGCTTGGGTTACATTTACCTGCATTGTATACTCTCGTTTGGGAGTAAATGCTGTGACTGGCAGGATTGCAATAAGAAGCGCCACGAGTAAAAGCATAAATCTACGATAGATCATATCGACCTCCTGATGGCAATTTTCGCTCCCAATTTTTATTCTGTCAATGTTCAATTATTCAAGAATTCTGTATATTTAGTATCCTTCGGAATAGATGACATATTCATGCATAGTATATTGCATAAAATTCTATTTCGTTTTATAATATTTCCAAGAAAATGAACTTATGCAAATCGTGCATTTTTGATTCGGCTCAAAGATAGACAATATATGGATTAGACACCCTCAGAAAATAGAGCTCAAGGGCTTTATGCTCTGTTGTGATTTACATATTCATTCAATGGAGAAATGGACTTATGAAAAAGAAAATCGTCCTTGCTTATTCCGGTGGACTGGATACTACTGTGATAGTACCCTGGCTTAAAGAACATTATGACTGCGAGGTGATAGCAGTCTGTGGTGATGTTGGGCAGGAAGCTGATTTCGATGGGATCGGTGCTCGAGCCCTTGCTTCGGGAGCATCGAAGTTTATCAAGCTCGATCAGAAAGAAGAGTTTGTGAAGGAGTACCTCTGGGCACTCGTCAAGGCAGGTACTCCTTACGAAAAAAAGTATCTCCTCGGTACTAGCGCAGCGCGTCCGCTCCTTGCCAAAGGTCTCACTGAAACTGCTCTTGCAGAGGGCGCCGATGCAATTGCCCATGGCTGTACCGGCAAAGGCAACGACCAAGTGCGCTTCGAGCTCGGAGTCAAGGCCTTTGCTCCGGAGATGGAAGTGATTGCTCCATGGCGCATCTGGGATATTCAAAGCAGGGAAGAAGAGATCGCGTACCTCGAAGCGCATCATATTCCAGTGCCGATGAAGAAGTCCGATTCCTACAGCCGAGACGACAACCTCTGGCATGTAAGCCATGAAGGCCTTGATCTTGAAGACCCCTCGAATGAGCCTCATTTTGAAGGCATGCTAAAGATGTGCACCACTCCGGAAAAAGCCAAAGACAAGCCCGAATATGTGACTCTCGGATTTGAGCATGGCGTTCCTGTATCGATCAATGGCGAAAAACTCGATCCGGTATCGATTGTCAGGAAGCTCAACAAAATCGGCGGAGCAAACGGAGTCGGTATCGTCGATATGGTCGAGAATCGCGTGGTGGGCATGAAATCGCGCGGTGTGTACGAAACGCCAGGCGGCACTATCATCATGGAAGCGCACGATAGGCTTGAACAGCTCTGCCTCGACAAAAAGACACTCTCATTCAAAATGACGGTGGCGCAGCGCTTTGCAGAGATTCTCTATGAAGGGGAGTGGTTCAGTCCTCTTTGTACCGCGCTGCGAGCTTTTATCGATTCGACCCAGGATGTAGTAACTGGCCAAGTTACGCTAAAGCTCTATAAGGGGAATATGGTTTTTGCCGGTTCGAAATCTTCCTATTCGCTCTATGATGCAAGTCTTGCAAGCTTTACTACTGGGCCTTTGTTTTCACACAGCGATTCGACAGGCTTCATCAATCTCTTCAGTTTACCGACAAAGGTCAGGGCGCGACTCAATGAGCGAATCAAGAAGTATGGACAAGCCGCCTCTCCCGACGTCGTCAAACCGGGGAATTCGGGCTATACTGCCCATGCGGGAGATTGATATCTCATGGGGAAACTGTGGGAAGCAGGCGAAGATGGAGAGCTCGATCCGGTAATAGAACAGTTCCTTTCCAGCATTAAAGCGGATGTGCGCCTAATATTTGAAGACATAGAATGTTCGCAGGCACACGCAATCATGCTTGGCGAGCAGGGGATAATTTCATTGCAGGATGCGAGCTTGCTCGTAGACGAATTGGCAAAAATTCGCAAAGAGCTCGAAGCAGGCTCTTTGGCCATCGATTTATGCGCCGAAGATGTACATAGCTTTCTCGAAGAGGAACTGACGCGCAGGCTCGGCGATGTTGGCAAATCCATACATGCAGGCCGAAGCCGTAATGACCAAGTGGCGGTTGCTTTTAAGCTCCACGTACGAAATGCGTGCGATAGGTGTGAAAAGCTCGTAAAAAAGGCGATAGGCGTTTGCCTCGACCTTGCGGAGCAGCATATCGATACACTGATGCCGGGCTACACTCACCTGCAAAGAGCCCAGCCAGTGAGCTTTGCTCATCATCTTCTGGCATGGTGCGCTGCTTTAGAACGCGATGCGCTCAGATTCCGCGATGCAGGCGAGCGTGCAGATGAAAGCCCGCTCGGCGCAGCCGCTCTTGCCGGAAGCGGATTGCCTATAGATAGGGCAAGAACGGCCAGCCTGATTGGGTTTTCAAAGACAAGCGCGAATACCATGGACGCTGTCGCCGATCGCGATACTGTGGTAGATTATGCGGCTTGCTCAGCGATTCTAATGATGCACCTGTCGCGCTTTTGCGAAGATATTGTGCTGTGGGCTTCATCGGAGTATGGGTTCATCACAATTTCGCCTCGTGCCAGCACAGGTTCGAGCATAATGCCGCAAAAGCGCAATCCAGATGCTGCAGAACTAATCCGTGGAAAGGCGGGGAGGGTATTCGGCGATTTGCAGGCCCTACTTGTGATGGAGAAAGGGCTTCCTTATGCATACAATCGCGACTTGCAGGAAGATAAATCGCTCTTTTTCGATATCGAAGACAGCGTGCAGAGCTCGCTCGAAGCCTTTGCTATTCTGGTCCAGTGCATCGAGCCAAATATCGAGCGCATGCGATCGGCGCTAGAGAAAGGGCATATCGAAGCGACAGACGTCGCTGAATTCTTGGTAATAAAAGGAATTCCATTCCGCACCGCGTATCAGGCGGCCAAGCGGCTTGTTGAACATTGCATCGAAGAAAAAAAGAGCCTGCGCTCTATTGCACAGGCCGATCTTTCGGTCCATGAGGCCTTTGACAAGGCTGCGATCGATGCAAGGGAGCTTGCGGAATATCTTGACCCTGTTGCTTGTGTTGCACGCCGATCCCAGATAGGAGGGCCTGCGCCAGAGCGTGTGGCCGAGCAGATCGAGCGCCTGCGAAGATTGATCGCATCTTGAGGGCGCATGCTAGATCTTGCCAAGGAATCTCGCTCGTGGAGTTCCATTGACAAAATTATCGGGATTTTCCAGAATGGACAGGCTAGAATTCCAGCCCAAGTGTATAGTTTAGTTATTTATCGCTCTCTTTAGTTGCCTCGATTTTTATGCTCTCTACCTTGATTCCATTATATTGTCTTTTGCTGATGTCTTTGTCTTCTCCTATAACATTGACCTTAAATCCTGCATTTCGAATTGTTTTAAGGTACTCATCCTTCAATATGGCACCACCGACGCAGCCTGCAATGAGCTCTTCATTGTTTCTTTGTTCCTGTGTCAATTCTTCCAATAAGACGATATCCGAAACAAACATTTTTCCGCCATTTTTTAAGACTCTATATGCTTCGCTAAAAACTTTTTCTTTGTTCGGTGATAAATTGATAACACAATTGCTTATTATAGCATCTATTGTATTTGCTTCAATTGGAATGTTTTCAATATCTCCTAATTTGAATTCAACGTTTTGATAGCCATATCGTCCTGCATTTTCTTTTGCCTTACGAATCATCTCTTCGCTCATATCGAGGCCAATAACCTTTCCTTTATTCCCAACTTTTTTGGCAGCCAGAAAAGCATCAAAACCAGCGCCGCTTCCTAAATCCAGGACTACATCACCTTCTTTTATGGTTGAAAGAGCCACTGGATTCCCGCAGCCAAGTCCTAAATTAGCCTCTGATGCAGAATTGATCTCTTCTTCAGAATAACCAATGCTTTTTGATATTTGTGTTGCCGAAAGCGAAGTGCCGCAACATGATGAGGTCTTGCCGCATCCACAACCACTTTTTGCAATTTTCGAATACTTAGTTTTAACAATTTGTTTTATTTCATCATCTTTCATCTATACCCTCCTAAAATAAAATAACAAATTTTGCTGCTTTCTATTACTTCAGTCGTACTCCTTTGTGTTTGTCATAAATATAGCATTCTGGCGTTTCCAATGATTTTTTCAATTTCCAAATTGCGAGGTTGATTGCACGCCGCCAGAATCAATGCTTCTGCTGAGTCTGGCACGGTAAGTGGCGAGCAGCCATTTGAATATTTTGCCGTGAATTGGATATTTGAGGTGCAAAAGCTCGTGCAGGATTATCTTTGTACGGACTTTCTCGGGTTGGTCGAGGAGGGTTTTGTCGAAGGTGAGCCGGCCTTTGCTCGAGCAGCTTGCCCATTTGTGTTTCATCGATTGGACATGAATTTCTTTTGGGGTAACCTCGACAATTTTGGCGAGCGTGAGTACTTCTTCCTTAAATGCTTCCGTGGTCATTGGGTGGGCTTTTACAGTCACTGCGCAGCCTGCCCTGTTTTTAACACTTTTATGATATTCTGTGCAATGGCTGGAACTCTTTTGAGATCTACTGTGTCTGCTTGTATTATTGCTCTATAAAGGCCATTTCTGATTTCTCGCTCATAACGTTCGCTATTGTGCCAATGGGGGTATTTTGCAAATACTTCCTGTAGGCTATTTGCCAGCGCTTCTGCGTTGAGCAGGCCTTCTTCTTTGAGCATCCAGTAGACAGTGAAGATCTCAGACGACATTGCCTTTTCTGCCCGTTCTTTTTGGGCATCGTTAATTTCTTTGATTATTTCTTTGAGTTTTTCGAGCGTTTCTTTTGTGTTTTGTTGCCTATCTTCGAAAAGTTTGACGAGGAGCTCAGCCTTTTCGGCAATGGAAATGAGGTATGGCGCAGTGCTGCCCAGC
>ERZ1026796.1289-NODE-1289-length-17120-cov-2.896722_pt1 | contig 17120 bp, 26 predicted proteins | sample MGYA00520874_ERZ1026796 | MGnify/ENA primary metagenome ERZ1026796 (study PRJEB33270, sample SAMEA104284474) | anaerobic digester metagenome | biome: Anaerobic digester microbiome; feature: mesophilic sludge digester; material: Anaerobic digester biomass...
AACTGTTGACCTTAATAGTTCTTACATTGGATATGTTTTAGTAGGAACTTCTGCGTCTAATAGAATTAATGAAAATAGTGAAGCCTTATATGACCCATATATCAATGGTTCAGGTAATTTAAAGCCTAACCATGCTACAGATAAACAATATTTAGTATTTCAAGTTTGGGCTCCGGGCATAACATTCACTAACTTCAAGTTCAAGATTGGTATTTATGAAGGTTTGCAATTAAGACCGTTTATACTACCCAGTGGAGAAACCGCTAAGTCTAATGTAACAGTTTATAATAGAACTGCTAACAAGTTAAATATGCCTACTGCTTTAAATATAGAAGATAGTGGACTTGTATTAACTTATGACCCGTTAGTTCAAGAATTCCTATTAAGTGGAACTGCAACCGCAACAAAAGATATTAGTTTAAATGCGACATTCAATGTTTTATCTGGGGATAGATTATCCATCAAGAGATTATATCAATCAGGCGATGTTACTGCCGCTGGTGGAACTTTACCAAGACTTAAATTAGTTAATTCAACAGATACGACAATAGTCTATAATGATATCTATAAAATGACCGCTCCAGAGGGTGAAACACCTACTCCAGATGTTAGTTTCAATACAGGAACTGCACCAGCAGATGACACACTAACATTAAAATTAGGTATTACTAATGGTCAAGTCTTTGATAACTATCGTTTTAGATTAATGATACATGATAAATCTACTGATATAGGGTATGTTGCCTATCGTAGAGAGTCATTAGGTAATATGTCGGTTGGTGCTAATGAGAGAGCGGTAATTGAATTCAAAGCCATTCCTTATGGTATCTTAGAGTTCGTTGCTGCTTTAAACTTACTATTTGCTGATAGTATCACCGACTTAACTAAGACATACTTAGAATACAACGCTGGTATTATGTCACCTAACCGCAAGATTAGTGAATTAACAGCCAGAGCAGAACTTATTGACAATCCATTTAGAAACAAAGTGATTGCAGTATGGGGCGATAGTCGGGAGAGTAATAATCCTACAAGCGACCCAAGTGGTGTAGGCGACCAAAGAGACACATCCTGGCCGGCTTTACTCGCCAAGAAATTAAATGCAACAGTATTGAATTATGGTTTGTCGGGCGGTGCTTGGGCTGAAAATACAGTTCAACAAGATGCCGCGAGTGCTATTGTCAATCGTGTGCAAACAGAAGATGTCAGTGCTTCAGCAGATGTTATTATAATTAGTTCGATGAACGACTTTAAATTAGCGTCACCGTTGGGTAGCCCATTACCAAATAATAAAGATAAAACCACATTCTATGGTGCAATGCGATTAACCTATGAAAGATTAGCAACAAAGTATCCGGGTAAGAAAATTGTATTAGTCTTGCCGCAAAAGAGATATGATGAAACAGTCAATTATGGTGGTGGTTCTTATTATCACTATCTAAAGGCTCAAGTAGAAGTAGCAAATGAATATGGTATTCCAGTAGTAGATTTATATAACAATATGCCCGGTGTTAAAGGCACAGCATTCTATGACACATACATGTTAAATGATACTCACTGGTCGGCAGCAGGTAATGATAGAGTTGCTGAGTTGGTTGCCAGAGAATTAATCGGCAACGGTAATAAGGGAGATATGAATAGAATTCCACCTATTCCCACAACCGATGGAACTTATACACTAAAAGTAACGATCACAGGTGGTATCCCAGTATTTAGTTGGGTGGCTAATGAATAAAAAGTTAGTTATCGGTTTAGCTTTAAGCGGACTATTACTTGGCGGTTGTTCTAATGAAAGAAAAGGGCAATTAAGAGATACTGCTACCTTAATTGTGACTTACGCAACTTTTAGAGATTACTATGAAAACGGCGATTGGGATGACATACACTATTCATATAAAAATGGCGAACTAACGATAAAAAGAATTGAGAATAGACCGTTCGCGGAGCCGAATACACTACTGGCAACTTATACTTATGTAGGCGACTTTAATTGGGTAATAAGAGACAGATATTAAGAACGGGTAAAACCGTTCTTTTTTTATAAAATTAAATTAAATAATCATTTTTGTTGCTTTCACTTTAACATTTATGTATAATAAGAGTAGGAAATAAGGTTCAAACATTGAGCCAGAAAGGAGATGGAATGACAGTAGGACTCAAAATTAAACTACTCCGCACTGAAAAAGGCTTAACACAGGCGGAACTTTGCGATTTAACGGGGTTGTCGTCCTCCACGATCGTTTATCTCGAAAACGATAGAAAAAAAGCACAAGTTGAAACATTGATACGCTTAAACAATGTGTTAACAAATGGCGACGAAAAAGTATTACTCGAACTTATCGAGTTAAATGAAAGGAGATAGAAAATGACAATTTACGAAAAAATCAATATTCTTAGAAAAAGAATCAAGGATGCTAACTTGAAAAAAACGGGCAAGAATAAATTTGCTGGATTTACTTACTATGAATTAGCGGACTTTTTACCGCAAACCATCGATTTAGAAAACGAAATCGGTCTTATTTCGATGTTTACTCTACGAGATGACGAAAATGCCGATTTAGTAGTCTGCGACACAACGAGCGATGCTCAAGTGGTATTTACCGTTCGTGTGCGTGAAGCCAATATGAAAGGGGCTTTAGAAATCCAAAAGGCTGGGGCGGAAAACACCTATGCGAAACGCTATGCTTATCTTAATTACTTAAACTTGACTGAAGCAGATCAAGTCGATAATAAAGACCAAAGTAAAGTTGTCGATGAAAAGAAGTCCGTTGAAAAACCAAACAAACGAGATATTATGCTTTATGAAATCGAAATATCCGCACCCGAATACTTAAAAAATCAAATGTTAAGTTATTTCAGGGTTGGCACTTTTGACGAATTAACCGACGCACAACTATCACAAGCGCACAAACGGACAATTAAGGAACTTCAAAATGCTAAAGTTCGATAGCGAAAAGCATCAATATTACATGGAGATACCGAGCGTTACACAAATCATACGCTCGGTTGTGTTGCCCAATCAATATGATGGTGTGCCACAACACATTCTCGACAAAGCAGCGGAGTGGGGAACTGCTATTCACGATGCCATTGAAAGAGATAGCAGTTTAATGCTTGATGAAGAACAAACATCGATATTCAATGCGTATAAAAAGTTGGTTGATGAGCATCATATTAAAATCATAAAAAAAGAGCAAATGGTGTTCTACGATGGCGAAATTAAATATGCAGGAACTTATGATTGTCTTGCCGATATATTAGGGGCAACAGTGCTTATTGACATCAAGACGACCTATAAATTGGATCTCGAATATTTATCCTACCAATTATCGTTTTATGCGATGGCAATTCCCGAAAAAATTGATGCACTTTATGTTTTATGGTTACCAAAAAAAGGGAAAGCGAAGTTCATTAAAATTGACCGTGTTCCTGATGAAATATTAAAAGAAACATTAAAAAGGTATAAGGAGAGTATATGTTAGAAAAAACAAGTAACTTCGTTCGGTTAAAAATTGAAACGATTGAAAGATTAAAACCATATCATTTATTAAAAGTAGACAAAGAAAACTATCCCGATGTTGTAAAAAAACGGGCGGAATTAAACAAAGAATTAGGCAAAGTTGATAAAGAGCGTAAAGACTTAAATAAGTTCGTAAATGAGAGTTATAAAGAAATTACCGACCTTTATAAAGAGGCGTTGGAAATTGTCGACAGCAAACTTGAATCAGTCGAGAATGAACGAAGAAATGAGGTGTTGCAAGAAATTATGAATGCTTATGCAGCCGAAAAACTTCCGTTATCGTTCGATAAAGTATTCGATGAAAAATGGCTCAACAGAACAGTTGATTGGAAAAATGAGTTAAGATTCAAGGTTAATCGCATTCGTGATGAATTAGCTGTTGCTAAAAAGTTAGATCGGGAAGCACAATATATCGAAAGCGGAAATCTTGCGGATATCCTAAAAGAAGAAGTGGAAAGTGAAGAAGTTTGCTATACGACATTCAGGCTGAAAAACCCAACCGATGACCAAATATCAAAAGTTCATGCTTTGCTTACGGTTCTTGGGGTTGAATATGAAACTTACAGCGAATGATATTTATCTTAATTACTTGCCGGGCGGTAAAGTAGCAGTCAGTTTTGTGGTCGATAATCCCAAAATAGCTAATATCGTAGTCGCTGATATGAAAGGGAAAAATATCGAACTGCAAATTAAAGAACATAAAAGCAAACGCAGTATCGAACAAAACAATCTTTTGTGGGCGATCATCGAAAACATATCCTTAAAACTAAACGGAAATAGAGCTGATGAAAACTTATGGAAAATATACGGCGATATTCTGGTGGCATCAAACATTAAACGAGAGTTAGTGGCGGTGCTACCAGAAGCGGTCAAGATACTTGAAAGGACATTTAGGGCGGTTATTCCGACAGGTCAAAAGGTAAAGTCTATGAACGAAAAGACAGGAAAGGAGGCGGAGTTAATAACAGTGTGGGTATATTCTGGATCGAGCAAATTCAATACAAAGGAAATGACCGAGTTGATCGACCATGCAATTGACTATGCAATTAAGGTAGGGGCTGATGTCTAAACGAACGAAAGCTCTCGGCATATCAGCGAAAGTGCGAAAAGAGGTCTACGAAAGAGATCGGTGGTGTGTGCTGTGCGGAAACCCTCACAATCTGCAATGCGCTCACTTCATCTCTCGTGGTAGTGGAGGACTTGGCATACCGCAAAACCTCGTAATGCTATGTGTAAATTGCCATTATAAATACGATCAGACATCCGCTCGGGATGAGATAAGAAAAGAAATAAAAAACTATCTATCGAGATATTATGAAATAAATGAAAAGGAATACAAATATGCAAGTAAACGGAATTATTAGATTGACAAAAGACCCGGTGGTGCGAAAAACACATACGGGCGAAACAGTGGTAAACTTTGATGCCGCGTGGAACTATGACGAAACTGGGCATTTTATTCGCTGCACAGCGTGGGGAAAAATTGCCGAACTTATTGGGGAGTACACGGAAAAAGGACACCGACTTTATGTAATCGGAAAACTCATTCAATCATCGTTCACAACTAAAAATGGGGAAATAAGAAAAACGCATGAGGTTAAGGTATCGCAAATCGAGTTTATCGAAAAGAAACCAAGTAGTGAAAAGCCGGAAGCCGCTGTTAATGAACAGGAAGCCGCTGTTAATGAACAGGAAGCCGCTGTTAATGAACAGGAAGCCGATCCTTTTTCGATTGATCTGCCGTTTTAATTTAGCGATTGAACCAGCCGCTTTACCAAGACCAAGACACGCATTGCGAGGGAAATTCGTGTCATCGTATTATCCAAAAGAAGTCGAACAAAAGTTCAACGAATACACGAAAGCGATAAAAGGGGCGTTTAACGCCCTTTCTGTCGTTGAGCGTGAAAATATAAGCGAGATAGTTAAAATCGTGCCTACGGGTCTTAAAATAGCGTTAAGCGTGGTATTTAGGCTTCGCCCAGCGAGTAGTTCACCGAAAAAAAAGAAAAACGCCCTATATGGCAGTGAACACAATAAAAAACCAGACCTTGATAATTTACTTAAAATGATCATTGATCGAATGAGCGGGGTATTTTATAAAGATGATAATGTGATCCACGAAATTCACGCACGAAAGGAATATGCAGAAGTGCCTGGAATCGAGATAACGCTTGAATATAAAAAAGAGTGAATATTCATTTTAATAATCAACTTATTAATAGGAGGTAATATTCACTCATAGAAAGGGGTGGGAAAATGAGACCACCATATATATATTATACATAAAAAATAACCTATGCGATAGTTATGCGGTAATTTATTTTGCCTATTAATTTGCGTGGTTGAAAATAATTTTTAATTTTTTTATCTTTATTGTTGACAAGTGTGGCGAAGTGATTTATAATGTAGACAGAAAGAGAGGAAAGGAAATGAACTTAAAACCAAACTCACTATACAGATTATATAAAGAGGGCAAACTTGACATTACGAAAGAAGAAATGAACGCATTATACAAATGGTATCAATCATTAAGTCCATACCAAACGGATGATCGCGGTGTTATCGACACATACTTAAAACACTGGCACCCGGCAATTGTAAGAAACGATCAAGAAATGATCCCTGAAATCATCGAAAAAGTAAAATCGGCAGCCGCCTTATTACTAAATAATAAAAACCCTAACTTCTTACTAAAATAGAAACAAATCGAAACCGCCACAACGGCGGTCTATCGGCACTGACCCCCCGATACTGAAGAGATAGGTTAGAAAGGAAAAAGAAAATGAAAAGACAACACACGGAAGAGTTTATATTAAAAATTGCTGCGGAGTTAAACAAGACACCATACGAAGTAAAAAGCCAAGTAAACGAATATTTAGGCAAGAATCTATTATATTATCAAGCGATAAACTATCTACGAGACTTAAATGCAGATGATATACGCTTTATATTAAGATTTAATACATTTTAGGAAAGGAGATAACCACCATGTTAACAAAAAGCACATTACAAAAGATTAAGGATGCTTATGTAGGCAAGAACGGTAAGGGGAGAATTGTATTCGACCCCGAGGGCGTAGAACGCTTTAACATAGCCCACTTAATATTAACCGACATTAAGTTCCACCGCTCCGTTATAATCACGATTACAACTTTGGCGGGTAGGCTTGAAGTCTATTCATTCAAAGGCGAAATTACGATTTATGAAATTAATGAAATACAATCAATTCTCGATAATAACAAATACGAAAAATAATACAATCAAGGCTCGGCGGTGTCTTAAAACCGCCTACAAAAAAAGGAGGAAAAATGAAAAGAAAAGTTTACAAACAAATTGAGGTCGCTAAAATGATCGGCGTACACCGCAATTCAGTCTATCGCTGGGTGCGTGATGGCAAGATTAAATCAGTATTAGTCGCCGGTGTGCGTATGATCCCAGCAAGTGAAATCGAAAAACTAACAGGAGAGGAATAAAATGGCAAATAGACGGATGTTCGCGAAAACGATCATTGACAGCGATGCCTTTCTCGATATGCCGCCAAGTTCACAAGTTTTGTATTTTCACCTTGCGATGAGAGCGGATGATGATGGCTTTATTAATAACCCTAAAACAATTATGCGAATTGTGGGGGCAAAGGATGATGACATTAAACTATTGGTCGCAAAAAGATTCATCATTCCATTCGATAGTGGCGTGGTCGTTATAAAACACTGGCGGATTCATAACTATATTCAAAAAGACCGCTATACTGAAACAAAATACATTGACGAAAAAAACCAACTTATCATCAATGAAAAGAACGCTTATTCGCTTAAACAAATCGGATTATTAGATGATGAAAACGACAATGTATACATTTTGGATACACAGGTCAGGAAAGGTAAGGATAGGTTAGAGTTAGATAAGGATAGGTTAGAGTTAGAGAGAGATAAAAATAAAGCAACCCGCTTTATTACACCCACCATCGATGAAATAAAAACATTTCTAAATGAACAAGAATACGAAACAGACACTGATAGGTATGCTGTTCGCTTCTATAATTTCTATGAATCAAAAGGGTGGAAAGTAGGCAAAGAAAAGATGAAAGATTGGAAAGCTGCTATAAGGGGATGGTTAAGCAGAGATAACATCACGAAAAAGGAAACAATCGAAGAGGATGATACTCTTGATCCCATCTGGGAAGAAATAAAAAAATTATAAAAGGAGATAGAAAATGATTACAATTTATACAGCACCAGGTTGCAGTTCGTGTAGAAAAGCAAAGGATTGGTTTAATGAATGGGAAATACCGTTCGTCGAACACGATATTACAAGAATACCATTAGAAAAAAAAGATATTCTCGATATACTTTATAAAACAGAAAATGGTGCGGAAGATATTATTTCAACACGCAGTAAGTTGTTCAAAGAAAAGAAAGTCGATTTCAAAACAATGACAACAGCAGAACTCGTTGTATTTATCCAAGAAAACCCGATGGTTCTAAAAAGACCAATCATTGTCGATGAAAGAAAAATACAAGTTGGCTATAACGCAGAGGAAATAACCGTATTTATCCCAAGAGAAAAAAGGGAAGCCTATATTGAAACACTAATTAAAAATTTTTGAAAAAATTATAAAAGGAGATAGAAAATGAAATGAACGCATTATACAAATGGTATCAAGGGTTTAGTGGAATTATATTTATTTTGATTAGTTGGTTAGTTAGTGGTTTTCCATTGTGGCTGTCGATTACGCTAACGATTTGGGGAGTATTAAAAATCTTATTTGATTTTATTAAAATCGCAAGAAGGGAGATAGAAAATGAGCAAATCAAAAAGAATAATGTTGAAAAAACATAATATTACAGGCAAATGTTGTGGTCATAGATTTAGAATTTATAATGATGGTTATTGGAATTCCTCAGAGTTATATCAATTATATGTTTATGGTTATTTGTGTCCTGGTTGTGGAAATAAAATAAAATTAAAAATGAGGAGTAGAAAATGAACCATATTCAGTTAACCTTACTCTTCGTGTATATTCTCATCGCATTATTTGCAAGCATTTTTATGTTGATTTGCATTGCTAAAGGTGATGGATTCACACTGCTGCCTAGTGAAATCAAGGAACTAAATGATGTTAACTGGTTCGGTGCAATCATGTTGTTTATCGTTATGTTATTTTCGTTTCCATTGGTTTATTTATACCTACTTCTTGGCTTCATATTTAAAAGCCGTTTACCAAAGCACTAGATTGAAAGGAATAAATTATGAATAAAGAATTAGAAGCGTTATCAAGTTGGAGTGATGAGAGATGAAACAATCAAGTATATTCGACTTTATGTTAGAAAAAAAATTGATTAAAAAGCCGATTAGAATAATTGAGTTATTTGGTGGTTATGGTTCACAGTATATGGCATTAAAATATCTCGGCGCAAATGTAGAAAGTTATAAATTAGTTGAATGGGAAGTTGCCGCAATCGAAGCATACACAAGGTTTCATCACGAATATAAACATTTTGAATGTGATGATTTAACGAGTGCATTATATAATCTCGGCATATCAAATGATGGTAAAGTTCCTATGACACTACAACAAATTGAAAGAAAAAGTGATGAATGGAAACAAAAAGTTTACAACAATATTCGTTCATCGAATAATCTCGTTAATATTCTAACAACGAAAGGCAAAGACCTTGAAATAGTAGAAAAAGACAAATATGAATATATTATGACTTATTCGTTTCCTTGCCAAGACTTATCACTTGCTGGTAAAGGAGCTGGTTTAGGGGAGGGAACTCGTAGTGGTTTATTATGGCAAGTAGAAAGAATACTTTTAGAGTTAAAGGACTTAAATGAACTTCCACAAATATTGCTGATGGAAAATGTGCCAATGATATTAAGTCCAAAATATAAAGATGATTTTGCCAAATGGGATTTAGCGTTATCAAAACTTGGATATAAGAGTTATGTTAAAAACTTAATAGCAACCGACTACTTGATACCACAGATAAGAAATAGAACATTTATGATTAGTATTCTCGGAGAATATAGTTATGCGTTCCCAAATAAACTAAAAAAAGAGTATATATTAAAAGATTTTTTAGAAAATAATGTCGATGAAAAGTATTTTTTAAGCGATAAGATGGTTAAGTTCTTCGAGGAAAATAGTAGAGCAAATGAAATCAAAGGTAACGGATTTAGATTTAAACCTCATGATGAAAATTCAAAATACTCATATACGATAACAACAAGAGCCGGCGGAAGAAAGGATGACAATTTTATAATCATCCCAGAGAAAACCAAAAAAGGATATGCAATAGCCGAAGATGGTGATGGAGTATATATTAATCGCCCCCACCAAAAACGAGGGGTGGTTCAAAAAGGGGCTATCCAGACAATCAAAACACAGCCAAACGATATAGGTGTTGTAGTTAAAGATACAAGAAACCTTAAAGAGAAGTTGTGCGATGAACTAATCGAAAGTGGAATTCTTAAAGACGGCGATGTTATAAGCCACAATTACACCAACTCGGCAAAGAAAGATAATAGTCGGCTATCGTTAGAAGACTTCATCGAAACCACAGATGGCACTTTCCCAACACTCACCACAAGGGGCGACACATTAGGAGTGGCAGTATTTAGCACCGAAAAACAAAAACAACGAATTAGAAAACTGACGCCTCGTGAAGTATTTAGATTAATGGGTGTTAAAGATAGAGATTATAGTAAAATAGCAGATTTTAGCGATTCATCTTTATATAAATTAGCAGGAAACTCAATAGTTATTCAAGTTTTAATGGGGATATTCGGGGAGTTATTGGGCATTGATTACAAGAAAAAAATAAAAGAAAGTGTAAGGACATAGTATGAAAATATTAGATTGTTTCAGTGGTAATTTATCAACTTGGTTTGATAAAGACTTTGCAAAAAACAATGTCGTAAAAAACGATATTCGTAAAGGCTTAACACTTGAAAAGCAAGGTCAAATTATTGAAATAGTTGCCGATTACAACAACAACATGTTTGCCGAAAACACAATTATTGATGGAGGGGGCTTTGATATGATTTATGCCGACCCACCACATTTAATAACCACAAGTGGCATTATGTTTAAAACTTACACCGATTTAAACGCTTACCAATTATTGACAGTAGAACAAGATTTAATAAATATGTTAAATAATTTAAATGATAACTTATCAGCAAACGGAGTGGTTTTAATAAAATGGAATAATAAAGACTTTCCACTTAGACCATTATTCAAAAAATCAAAATTAAAGCTATTATTTGGAACAACAACTTATAAAAAAAATGAAACTTATTATTATGTAGCAATTAAAGGTATATAGAAAGGAGATAGTATGAAAATTAGAAATCACAGGGCAAGAGAGATTGTCGGTTTATTAAGAGGCGATTCACAATATGTTATCACTGACAAGCCGCTTGAAATTGGCGAAAGCTATCACATTTATTTAAGACCACTCAAGACCGAAAGTTTAACAAGAGTTAAGCGGTTAGGATTCGTTCTGCAAAGTCGAAAACATCCGTTAGGAAAACCGATTCAAGACTGCGTTATCGGATGGTATGAAATCTACAAGTCGATCGCACTTGAAACAAAAGAGATTGTCGACTTATTAAAAGCAAACAACTTATTGAGCATAACCGTTAAAATCGATAATCGTCCCATTACACTTTATGGCGATGACTTACCGAAAAAGGAAATATTCTATCTTAATTTAGTCAGTGAACTGCGTATCTACTCACATCCGATGAAATTAAGCGATTATCAAAACCGATATGGGAAACCGTTAAAAGCTGTCAGAGATTTACAGGAGGCAAAATTATATGACTGATGCCAAGAATTTTAAGATTATATTCTATGACAAAGACGACTGCGAACATCTCGTTAAATATGGGGCGGCGACATCGTGCGAATTCATCGAGGAGTGCATCGAAATGTTCAAAAAGAAATACGATCACTTCAAGTCGGCAGTAGTAATATTCAATGGCGAGATTATCGAATACAAATTGGAAGAAAAATTAAAAAAATGTTAAAATAAATAAAAGGGGCTTAAAAAATGAAATTATATTCAAATGAAATCGTGTTTAGGGGGCATCCTGATAAAGTATGTGACCAAATCAGTAGTGCGATATTAGATGCTTGTTTAAGACAAGACTCACGCACCAGAGCCGGAATTGAAGTTGTCGGTGGCAAAGGTAAAATATTTATCACCGGAGAAATAACTACTAAAGCACAATTCAACGCCAAAGCAATCACAAAGCGTGTTTTAAGCGATGTTGGGTATGAAAGCGAATACACCATCATCAATAATATCGGGCTACAATCGCCTGATATTGCGATGGGAGTGGATGATGGAGGAGCAGGGGATAACGGGATGATGTTCGGTTATGCCTGTAATGATACTGAAAAATATTTACCAACCGCTATGGTTATATTACAAGAATTAGCCAAAGGCTATGATGAATTGAGACAAAACTTCTCTGGATTATTTTATCCGGATGGGAAAGCACAAATAACGGGCATATATGATGATGACTTTAATCTTATAAAGATTAAATATTTCACTATATGTTATCAAAACAGCGAAAATGATAGATTAAAAACCGATGCTATCATAAAAAAATTAGCAGATAATATTTGTGAAAAATATGGAGTTAAAGTTGAGAAGTATCTTTTCAATCCAACTGGTAAATTTCTCATTGGTGGTTTTGATGGCGATGCCGGATTAACCGGGCGAAAGATCGTGGTAGATGCATATCAGTCATTTGCTAATGTTGGTGGCGGTTGTATGAACGGAAAAGACCCAACGAAAGTTGATTTTAGTGCAGCCCATAAAGCGAGGCAAATAGCGGTAAGATACCTAAAAGAACATAATCTAAAATGGTGCGAGGTTCAATTATCGTATGCAATCGGGGTAAAACAACCGTTAGCCATTTATATAGTGAGTGATAAAGGAAACATTGAAGCACCTGAATCGCTTTATAAAGAATGTGAGCCACAAGAGATTATAAAAGACTTAAAATTAAGAGAAATATCGTATGAGGAATTAGCACAATTCGGTCATTTCGGAGGAAAAATGAAAAATATGTTAAAATAAAAAAAGGGGGAATAGCATGAATGGCAAAAAGAAAAAAATGGGTGCTAAACCGATCCTTGTATCCAATAAGGAAGCAATTAGAGTATTTTTAGAGGGCATTCAACTTGGTCAAACAATTAAAGATAGTGCGGAATTTGCTAACATAGCGCCAAGTAGCATTTTCCTATGGGTAGAAAAAGGTGAAGCTGATAAAGAAGCCGGTAAAAAAACGATCTATTCGGACTTTTTAGAGTCATTCAATCGCGCGAAGCAACAATTTATTAGAAATGGGCTATATCAAATCTATCAAGCAAGTAAGCAAGATTGGAGAGCAGCCGCTTATCTTTTGAAAATGCGACACCCCGATACATATGGTGATAAACAAGATAGCAAATCAACCGCAGAGGAAATGGGAGTGAAAATTATCAACGATGTCAAATGAACTCTCGATGGCGAAATTAATCGGTAAAGGATATTCTAAAGCGTGGTGGACAAATAATCCCTCTCGGTATCGTTTATTCAAAGGGGGGAGAAACACAAAGAAGTCTTATGTTATGTTAGGGCTTGAGGTTATTAATAAAATTGTCACTCAACCATATCGTAATGTTATGATTGTGCGGCAAACCGAAACGAGCCATAAGATTACAACTTGGAATACAATTATTAGAGCGATTAGACAGCCAGATTATAGAAATCCGGATATCTCATTATCTCGCTACTTTAAAATCAATTCAGTCGATAAAATCATTACCTATATCCCTACCGGGCAAATGATCGTCTTTAGGGGTTTTGATAACGCTGATAAACTTACGGGGCTTCGGGCATTAACCGGATATTTTACCGATGTCTACATTGAGGAAGCATTCGAGATTAAATCTTATGATGAATTTAGAAAACTTGATGGATCATTAAGAGGACAACTGCCGGAGGGTTATTTCTATCAGATCACATTTTTATTCAACGCTTGGAAAAAAGAACACTGGCTCTATGATGTTTTCTTTAAAGGGCGGTTAGAGGATGATTACAATCTACTTGAAGCGAATGATTACATTGACTACTATGACAGCGAATATATCGGAGATTACGGCAAAGGACTTTACTTACACATATCGACTTATAAGATAAATGAATTTCGCGATGGCATTTACGATGTGGCAATGGAGAACTTAAGAGAAAAAGCACCCGAGATATATAAAGTTGAAGCATTAGGAATGTGGGGCGTAACGGGCGAGTTAGTCTACCCGGAATGGAATGATAGTTGTATTGCTGAACCGCAAAAGGTAATGGCAACAAGATTTAGACGCTATGCGATCGGGATTGACACCGGGTTAAGTGCGGCAAAACTAAACAAAGACCAAGTGAAAAGTGCGACCACGATGATTATGTCTGGACTGACTTGGGACAGGAAAAAGATTATTGCCATCGATGAATACTTCCACTCGAATTCAAAGGTTAAGAAAACCGAACCGGAAATTATGGCGGAGATTATTGAAACATTAAAACAGTGGCAACAGAAATATCATAACCATCCCGACTTAATGAAAGGGCAAGTATTAGTCTATGTCGAATCGGCTGATATCGGGTTTAAGGATGGTCTGCAGCTACTCGCTCATAAAAATGGATTGATTAATTTTATCTTTCAACCAAGCACAAAATACGGGGTTGAGAAGCGCGTTTACTTTATACGAACACTTATGGCTTACGGGGATTATTTAGTGTCTTCACTTTGTCCTAATCTTATCCGAGAACACCGAACTGCGACAAGCGGGGAAAAGGGTGAAGTAAGAGCAGGAAACGACCACGCACAAGATGGTTGCGAGTATGGGTGGGCAAGTTTTGTGAACGAACTACAATTATGGGCAACAATAAAATTATAGTTTAATGCAAATTGATATATAATAAATGTATGGAACTATTTATAATTATGCGAAAACGGGGGAAACTAAATGCTCATCATAGATTACATTAGAGAAAAAATTAAAGAATTTTTAGGAATTCAACACATACATAAGAATCCAAATGATATTAATTTTCAATATATCAGCGATGAGGAAATTTTGCGAATTTCAAAAGCAAAAGAATTCAAACTCTGGTATTTAGGCGAGGGCGATAAATTAGAACAATACTATCTATTAGGCGATTCATCTCGAAAGGGGTTATCGGATCGTAATTACTTCTGGTCGATTGCCACACGAGAAGCGATGGTAAAGAAAGTTCACTCCGGCATCCCGAACGCTATCATTAATACTTTAGTTAATGTCGTTGGCGAACATCAAATCACAAGCGATGATAAAGAACTCGAGAGAATAATTTACGATATGCTCGAGGACAATGACTTTATCCGCATGGTGAATCAAGAACAATTACCTTTAACACTCGCTCAAGGGTGGGGGGCTTACAAAATAAACATCGATGAGGCGTATGAATATCCGTTAATTGAATATTACGAAGCCGAGAATGTCCGTTTCATTGGCAAGAACAGACGGATAGAGGGCATTATCTACCTTGATTACTATGAACTTAATAATAAAAAGTATGTATTATTTGAAACACGCTCGATAAAACGCAAGACTGAAAATGTGGAAGCGGGGTCTTATGTCGAATATAACTTATTTGAACTAAAAGAAAACAACAACATCATACCGGTGGAGTTATCTACGATTAAAGAATTATCAAAACTTGAAACTATCTTTATTCCCGGCTATATGAAAATACTCGGAGTGCCGACAAGGATATTCCACGATCCAAGCGATGTCAATTATGGTCGGTCAATTCTAGCGGGTAAAATTGATTTATTCGATGACCTCGACCAAGCATTAAGTCAAGCCAGCCAAACGGTTAAGGTGTCTACACCGGTTGAATATTATCCGGTGAGTGTTTTAGAAAAGAATTCTTTTGGAGTGCCAATTCTACCAGTTGCGTATAACCGGCAATTCATCAAGAAACCAGCGAGTATCCCAAGTGGCGATGGTGTAATAGGTTCTGATACAATTCAAACGAGTCAACCGCAATTAAACTTTGAGCAGTACGCCTTTGAAGTGAAAAACAAACTCGATTTAATTTTAACGGGTATTTTAAGCCCCGCGACAATGGGGATAGATGTGGCGAAAAAAGACAACGCGGAAGCTCAACGAGAAAAAGAGAAAATCACGATCATGACTCGAAATAACATCATTAACGCCCAAAGAAAGATTATTCAAGATGTGGTCGATGTCGCATTAGATTTATTAATGTATAAAAACGGGCAACCTATCAGCGATGAAAGAGCCGACTTTAGCGTTGTATATAATGATTTCGCAACTCCAAGTTTTGAAAGCAAACTTCAATACTTATCTCCTGCATATTCTGGTGGAGCAATCTCGACTGAAAAATATGTGGAAACTTTATGGGGTGAAATGATGAGTGATGAGGAACAACAAGAGGAAGTCGAGCGACTTAATAAAATACGGAACGCGGATAATTTGACACTGGAGGATTTCGATGGAACGGGAATTACAGACGATTCAGTTGAGGAAGAAATCTTTAACGAACCGCTTGATGTCAGTAAAGAATAAAGCGATATTAACGATATATGATTCAATTGTAAACGAACGGAAAGATTTACACGCTCGATTAAAGAAAACAACTGCTAATGATCGGTTTTTATTCACGCCTACTGTAATGGCGGCTAAACAAACCATTAACGAAGTAAAAAGATTAAAGTTGGCGCAACCGCAACAAGACCGAGAAAGAGGCGAGTGGTTGGCGATTTTAGCGTTTCAAGCCATCAACAAAAGACAACTCTCGAAAAAGATTTCAAAAAAAGTCTATGAATACACGCGAGAATATGAGGGAGAACAAAAAGAGGACTTGCTTCTTGAAACTGCGGAAATAAATCGCAGTGAGCAATCGGCTGATCCGAAAATATTTTATATATGCAGTCGCCATAATGACTGTGCGGTAGATCACAAAGATTATCAAGGGAAAGTTTATATCGATGCTAACTGGCGGGAGGTGGTTAAGGATGATAAAGAGATATTAAGAATAGAACAATATATCCGCAACTTTGGAGTGGATACTTACCAATGGGTTATTTTTGAACCGGTGTGGCTTGTAGTCCGCCCAAATTGTCGGCATTACTTTAAGGACTTGCGAGTGAGTGAGGTGTTAGGGAATAAAGTGGAAAACATACTGAAACAAAATCGGATGATTCACGCAAAGGGGCGGCGTTCAATGCGGCAAACCATCAGGCATGATATGACACGCAAGACTTATACGATAAACGAGGTAGAAGCGTTGTTAAGTAAATATCGCGAAAGGTTATTATTGCATGAACAAATGGCGGCTATTAAACACACGCATATTTTACAAAAAGCGATTGATAAGGACAAATTACTCATACGAAAATGGGAAGAAGTATTAAAAAAGTTGGATAAATAATTTAAGATATGTTAAAATAAAATTACCATATAGGAGGGTTAGACTATGAGTATTGCGGATAATCCGGGAACGCAACCCGAAAACAAAGAAATTCCACCAAG
>ERZ1026796.1307-NODE-1307-length-16957-cov-3.189245_pt1 | contig 16957 bp, 17 predicted proteins | sample MGYA00520874_ERZ1026796 | MGnify/ENA primary metagenome ERZ1026796 (study PRJEB33270, sample SAMEA104284474) | anaerobic digester metagenome | biome: Anaerobic digester microbiome; feature: mesophilic sludge digester; material: Anaerobic digester biomass...
GCCGAGTAGCCAACCGACCTGTCCAAATCAACACAGTTCACACCATTGCCGGGAGTGCCGGCAACAGTCTGGCTTGCGTCCGGGAAGACGGAGATGAGGATTCGGTCGCCAGACTCAAAGTTGTCCGGGATCTGCACCTGTAGGTTGCCGCCTGCCTGCGCGTTGAGGCCCGGCACAATCGCTGGCGCCCGCTGGTCTTCCTTGTCGCTGACACCAGTTGGCTGAACGCGGATGTAGCCGCCTTCGTCGGGCTTCGGTGTAGCTGGTGGGACGGGCGGATTGATCCCGTCAGAGTCGCCGAGGTCGGCGGAAGCGGTTGTGGCGATGGACGAGACTGCGATGGCAGCAACGAATAGTGCCCCACCCATCATCCTCGCACGACGCCCTGATGAGTTTCTCAAGGAAGTTCCTCCATTGTTGTGTTGTGGATACCTGCCGAGCGAACCGGGGTTCCGGACGTCGGCTCAGTTAGACACGCACACCGTACACCGGACTGCGCATCAACTGCATTCTTCAGAGATACTAACCGGCACTTCGGGCTCGCTGTGACACCACCCCAGAATTTCGCGCCCAATCGGGCCGCAGGCCGTAGCGCACCAGGCCGGCGGCAAACCCCACACCGTGGCAGACGTGCATCACCGGGAAGATGGCGGCGATGACGGGCACGCTGCTGGGTACGGCGGGGGGGCCTTGTCGCGACACCCGAACGGCCTCGGCCAGGCATGCGGTGGCGTATGCGGCGGCAACCCAACGCGTGAACGGCTGCCAACGCGAGGTGACCACCAGCAGCGCACCGCCCACCACCAGGCCGAACGGCAGCAACGGGCGCACTGTGGGCAGCCGACGGTGCTTCAGCGCGGTGCGTGCCCGCCCCTTGCCGTAGCGGAAGTACTGGCGGGCCAGCGAGCGCAAAGACGACCGCGGCACGTAGTGCACCACGATGGCGCGGCTCAGGTAGATGCGGCCGCCGCCTTGCAGGATGCGCTGGTTGAGCTCGGCATCCTCGTTGGGCGTGGCGCAGGGGTCGAAGTTGCCGAAGCGGGTGAACACGTCGCGGCGGAACGCGCCCAGGAACACGGTGTCGACCCAACCTTCGCGCTCGGCATCGCGATACCCGGCGTTACCGACGCCCAAGCGACTGTCGAGCGCCCGGCACAGCGCCTGCTGAAAGCGGGTGCCGGCCAGCGGGCGCATGGCGCCGCCGACGTTGTCTGCGCCGGTGGCGGCGCCCACGGCAACGCACTGACGCACGTAGTCGGAGGCGTAGCGAGCATGCACGTCGGCGCGCACGATCACATCGCCGGTCGCCAGCGGCACCATTGCGGCCAGCGCCGCAGCTTGCACACGCTGCGGGTTGTCGATCAGCCGCAGCCGCTGCGGCCAGCGTCCTGCCAGCTCGGCGAGCACGGCGCGAGTGCCGTCGGTGCTCATGCCGTCGGCCACGACCACGTCGAGCAGGTCGGCCGGGTAGTCCTGCTCGAACAGATCGCGCAGGCAGGCCTCGATGTGGTCGACCTCGTTGAAGCACGGCACGATCACCGTCACGGTCGTCGTCGGCAATGCCGGCACCTCATCCTGAGGTCGAGGGTCAGACACGGCGCATCACGATGACCCACGCCGTGCGCAGCAGGATCTGGACGTCGAGCACCGGCGACCAGTTGGACACGTACTGCAGGTCGTACCCCACCTTGTACGCCGCATCGGTGTCGTACCGCCCCTGCACCTGTGCGAGGCCGGTGATGCCCGGCGGCAGCTCCGACCGGCGGGTGTACCCGGGGATCTGGCGAGCGAACTCGGCGGTGAACTCGGGCCGCTCGGGCCGCGGGCCGACGATGGACATCTCACCGCGCAGCACGTTCCACAGCTGCGGCAGTTCGTCGCAGCGCGTGGAGCGCATCCATCCGAGACCGCGCACCACCCGCGGATCGCCGGCTGTGGACAGCTCGGCCCCGTACTGCTCGGCGTCGCGGCGCATGGTGCGGAACTTGACCAGCGGGAAGGGCACGCCGTCCTTGCCGGTGCGCACCTGGCGGTACAGCACCGGCGAACCGGCCCGGAGCCGCACCCACAGCGCCAGCAGCAGCAGTGCCACCACAGCCACCGGCGCCACCAACAGCAACAACAACAGGTCGAAGCCGCGCTTCAGCAGGTGCTGGTGGTTGGGCAGGCTGTGGCTGCGCAACCGCACGCACGGCAGGCCGGCCACCTCGCGCACCTCGTCGAGGCCCAGCAGGGTCTCCTGCGCGCCAACCCGTTGCAGGAAGCTGACTCCCTGCGCCTCCAGCTCGGTGAGTGGATGCGGGAAGACGTCGTTGAACGCCTGCACGTCGAGCAACAGCACATCGCTGACCTGATGAAGCGCCACCGCCTCGGAGAGCGAGTCGATCGACGGCAGCACGCAGGCCACCACCGCGGTGTCGTGAGCAGCGGCCAGATGAGTGCGAGCCAGTTCGATCGCGTCATCGGCACCCACCAGTGCCACGCGCGCCGGGCCGTGGCGGCGCGCTGCCAAGCGCCGGCTGACCACGCGATTGACCACCAGCGCCAGGGCACCGGCGACGGCCCACGGCAACAGGTTGCCGCGTGGCATCAGGTACACGTCGAGCGCGATCAGTGCCGCTTGCGCGCCGACACCGATGGCCATCGAGAGCACCGCCTTGGGCAACCACGACCGAGCACCCAGGCGCGGCTCGCGCTCGTAGAGGCCGGCGAAGTAGCAGACCACGATCTGCAGCGCGGTCGCAGCGGCGAAGCGTGACGTGAAGTTGGCCACGGACCGACCGGTCCAGGGCTCGCCGAAGCGGACGATGCCGACGAGCGCCACGATGCCGAACAGCGCCGCTGCGTCGAGCAGGAAGAGGAAGCGGAACCCGCGAGCGGCCAGGCGCGACACCGCCGACGGGGCCGTACCCGCATCGGCATCGCTCTCGAGACGAGTGTGGGTCTCAAGTGCAGGGTGAGGGTTGCCGAGCGCGGCTGGGAACTCGGCCGGGAATTCGGCCGGGAACCGTGCTTGCGTGGCACGGCGGTCGGCGGCCATGTCGTCGAGGCGGCGCTGGAAGTTGTCGTGGTCGCTGCGCGCGTGGTGGTTGACCGCGGGCGTGGGGCTCGCGCAGTAGCCGGGCACGCTGTTCCAGGCCAGGTCGAGCACACCCACTCGCGACTCCCAGTGAGATTCGCGCTCCTTCGCGAACGGGGGGTCGAGCGAGTACCCCAGCAGGTCGAGCAGCGCGGCGTTCTCCCACCAGTTGTGATCGATGAACTGCTCGGCGTTCCACACCTCGGTGAGCAACCGCCGCGACCAGTCGGTGGAGTGCACGGCGAACACGCCGGCGTTGAGCACCGTGGCGCCGGGATCGCGATCTTGCGGGTGCCGTGCGAACCAGATGTCGCTGACGGCTGTGTCGATCTCGGCGAGCAGATCGCGATCGAGGTCGACGATGATGGCGTCGGCATCGACCCAGAACACGTACTCGTAGGTGTTCATCAGCTCGCGGATCAACTGCAGCTTGCCCCAGGAGGGCGGGCGCTCGCCGTTGAGCGGTTCGCTGGTGAGCACCACGCTCCAGTCGTGCCGTCGCGCGTAGGCAACCATCGACGGCGCCGACTCGGCCATCAGCTCACGATGGCGGCCGGTGGCAAGGCAGCAGATGACGGCGCGGTGGTCGCCGCCGGGCGCGGCGACAACAGTGCGGCCCCCGACGGGCGGCATCAGGTCGGCGACGAGCGGCGCAGGCGAGTCCATTCCCTCAGTATCGCCGTTCACTCGCCCGCCCCGCAGCCGCTGCCGCGTGGCCGACGAAGCCGGCCGCGACGAACAGCATCCAGTTGTACGAGTGCCAGAGCACGAAGCTCTCGGTGAGGTTGTGCGCGACGAGGAACACGAACACGAACGCCCACCACACCGACACCGCGTCGGGCGCACGCCAGTTGCGCGAGGCAATGCCCACGATCGGCCCGACGTGCATGGCCAGGTACAGCACCAGGCCCACCACACCGAGACCGAGCGTGACCTCGAGGATCGAGTTGTGCGCGCTGGCATACGCGGTGCCGTGACGCGCGTAGGTGGCGGCGGTGAGCTCGGCGTTGTCCCAGAACGCCCAGAACCCGTACCCGCGCACGGGGTGCACCGCGATGGCCTCGCGCACGTCGGGCCAGATGACCGAGCGACGCTGGGAGAGCGTGACGTCGCGCCCCAGGTTGGCGGCCAACCACCCCACGTTGGCCATGGCCAGCAGGATGGCGCCGGTGGTGATGGCGGCGGCCGAGCCGGCCACCACCTTGCCACTGACGCCGCGGCGGCGCAGCCACTGCACCCCCACCAGCACACCGGCGGTGACCGCCACGAGCAGCAGCGCCAGCACCGAGGTGGCGCCCTTCGACCCGCGCAGCACGACCAGTTGCAGCAACGCCAACGGCGCCAGCAGGAGCGCGCGGCGCAGCGACGGGCGCAGCATCCATACCCCGGCGAGGCCCAGCAGGCCCAGCGCGCACAGCGGTGCCAGCGAGTTGCGGTTGCCGAAGATGCCCTGCCACTCGCCACCCCCCGGCCCGCCCGGGCGCAACGGCGGCATCTTGCCGTATTCGGGGTAGAACGCGATCACGACGGCACTGGCCACGGTGACGATGGAGGTCGCCAGGGCGACCGACCAGATCTGTTCGCGGCCGTCGAGCACCCAGCCGAACCAGCACCCGAAGGCAGCGATGCCGATGCCGATGAGTGCCTGCAGCGTGGTGATCGACGACACCGCCCACGTGGCCGACAGCATCGCCCAGGCGACGTACCCGGCTACCGGGTAGATGGGCCACGGCCAGTGCCGAGGCGGCACCGCGGCCATGTGCCGCGCGAGCAGCACGGCTGCGATGGCGGCCACCGCTGCGGCCGGCACGTCGTAGATGCGCGCGCCCCACGACGCCGGGCTGATGGCGTGCAACGCGAGGTAGGTGGAGAACCCGCGTGTGCCCACCACCAGACCGAGCACCGCGAACGCCACGGCGGCGACGCGGATGGGCCGGCTACTGCTGGTCATCTGCCGGCGACTGCCGCGGGCCGAGGCGGCGCTGCTTCCACCACGGCAGCTCCTCACGATCCCAGTTGGTGATGGTGCGGTCGGCGCGGGCGCGGTAGTAGCGGTCTTCCTCGTCGAGGTTGGCCGAGTCGACGTACCACGGCAGGTGGCGGGCCACGTAGGGGAACCCGGTGCGCACCGCCGGCAGCATGTTGTGGCGGCGATCGAGCGGGCGGTACATCGCGAACGTGGTGTCGATGCCGGCATCGAGGATGCCCGGGCGCAGCTCGGTGGCCCAGAACGGACGCTCCCAATCCACCACGTCGGCACGGAGGGCGTAGCACTCGGGCAGATCGTCGGTGCGCAGACCGAAGCCGGCCTTGTCGATGTGCGGGTACTCGTCGAGCAGCGAGCGGAACAGCTGCAGCACGTCGGGTGGGCAGCCGGGGTCGGGCACCACATCGGGGTCGGTGACGATGAAGTACCGGCCGTGCGCCTGGCGCTGCACGGTGCCGCTGAGCCATGGCGAGCGATGGCCCATGTTGCGCCCCGTGCGCACCACGTGGTGCTGAGTGCCCTCGAGGAACTGCAGCAGCGGCGCGTAGGTGGAGTCGTTGTCGATCAGCCAGATCTCGCGCTGGCCGGCAGCTTCCAACCAGGCAAGCAGCTCCAGCAAGCACGACAGCCGATCGCGGATGGGAATGAACACGGGGTACTGCTGCGGCTCATCCACGGCGCACCAACCTCGACGGCAGCAGCCGGCCCGCCTTCACCAGCAACCGGCGCACCGGCGAATCGGTGAGCCGGTGCAGCTCGGCCTGGCTGGCGATGAGCCGCGCCTGGAAGTCTTCGGCGCTGCGCTGCGCCTCGGTGAGCGCGTCGTACGCCGCCTGCGTCTCGGCGCGGCACTGCGTGGCCACGCGCTCGGCGCGCACCTGCTCGTCGACCGCCGTCTCCAGCCAGTCGAACACCTCCAGCAACCGCAGCCGCTGGGCCTCGTTGTCGCCATCGAGTCGTTGGATCAGCGCCCACAGATCGTCGACGGTGGGCTCGGCACCGAGGTCGATGCCCGTGAACTCGTGGTTGCGCTGGCCCTCCATGCGGCCGTCAGGCTAGTGCTCGGACATCCATAGGAGCATCCGCGTCGGTCGGTGGGTCTGCGGCGTCACCGCAACCGTCGGTCGCCGGCCGACGCGTGGGGTAGTCGCCCGAAGGGAACGACAACTGCAGTTCCGGGGGGTAGCAACCGTGGTTTCCGTGCCAGGAGATGAACACACCCGCGCTGCCGGCAGTCACCGAGGCCACGGCTGTCGTGACGGCTGTCGTGACGCGCTGCCGATGGACAGTTCCTCGCACAGCCGCTCCGCCACCGCATCCGCGGAGAACAGCGCACACAGCTCGTCTGCGTACGGGTGCGGCTGGCCGACGCGGGTGGCCGCACGCTCGATGGCTGCGGCCAGTTGCCCGGCGTCGCCGGGCGGCACCACCTCGTCGGGTGGCTGCACCACGAAGGGCAGGTTGCCGGCGGTGGTGCCCACGGCGCGGCAGCCGGCCAGGTACCCCTCGATCACCGGCACGCACAACCCTTCGTGCAACGACGGGCTGACCACGATGTGCGCCGCTTCGTACAGCTGCCACAACTCGTCGTCGTCGGGGTGCACGAAGCGGACTGCGTGCTGCAGACCGAGCGCGGCGACGCGTCGCGTGAGCTGCTCGTAGTACGAGCCGGCCGACGTCTCGTGGTTGCCGGCGATGACCAGCCGGTACTGTGCGCCCAGCATGCCGAACGCCTCCACCAGTGTCATCGTGCCCTTCGCCGGCACCAGCCGACCGACGCACAGCACGTCGACGTGCGCCGAATCGCGAACAGCCACGCCCGCGTGCAGCGGGTGCGGCGGCTCGATCACGAACGGCACGAAGCCGATCCGCTCGGCAGGCACGCCGATGGCGAGCAGCACCTGCCGATTGAACTCGCTGTACGTCCACACTCGCACGGGCAGCACGGCCACCGCTTCGATCTGATGCATCCCGCGAGCAATGGCCACGCGGTCGTGATCGTTGGACGCCAGCGCCAACGGGGTGCTGTTGTGGAAGTGCACGATCGCGCGCTGCCGCGACGGGTCGACCGCCCAGATGGCATCGAACAACTGGGTGTAGATGCCCCAGTGGAAGATGACCACATCACAACGCTGGAACTCGGGCGAGGCGAACATCGACCACGAGGTGTAGTGGTGGTGCACCGGCACGCCCACCGCCCGATCGCCGTAGGTGGTGAACACGTCGACGGAGGTGACCGCGCCGAGGGCCTGCAACAGCTCGGCCTGCCCGGCCGCGGCAGCGGAGATGGCGTCGTGCTCGATGCAGATGCCAACGACGATGCCGACTCGCATCAACCCACCTGGTGAGCGGCGATGCTGGCGCGCAACATGTCGACGATCGCGGGCGCCACGCGAGCGATGTCGAAGTGTTGCAGGAAGCGACGACGAGCTTCATCGCCCAGCGCCGCGCGGCGGGCGGGGTCGTCGAGCAACGCGCTCATCGCTGCGGCCAGCGCCGGGGCATCGGCCGGTGGCACCAGCACTGCGTCGATGCCATCGCGCGTTACTTCGGCGATGCCGCCGATGTCGGTGCTGAGCACCGCCGCCCCGTGCATCATCGCTTCCACCACGACCAGCCCGAACGACTCGTAGCGCGACGGCAGCACCACGATGTGGGCGCTCGCGTACAGGTGATGCAGCTGCTCGTCGTCGACCTCGCCCAGGAACTCGACTCGGTCTGCCAGCTCGTCACCCGCATGATCCAGCCGCCATTGCTCAGCGATGCCGGCGGGATCCGCGCCGGCCACCTGGAAGTGCGCCGATGGATGCAGCGGGGCCGCTGTGGCCACGGCCTGCAGGAAGATGTCGATGCCCTTGCGCTGCTCCAGTCGGCCGACGAAGAGCACCGTCGGCGAGGCCTGCGCATCGCGCAGCTCGTGCACGTGCCGGTCGCGCACGCCGATGGGCGCAACCGTGACCGGCACCTCGGTGAACGGCTCGCGGTACAACTGGTCGATGGTGTGCACCACAGCCTGGCTGATGCCGTGCACATGGTGGGCGCCGGCGAACAGCTCGCGCTCGAGGTCGAACAACGCCCGCAGGCCCGGTGCGATTGCCGGGTCGGCCAACCAGCCACCGTGCTCGGCCGCCTCCCTCGCAGGAGTGGCCAGCATGATGGTGGTGGGGATCTCCGTGGCGCGCACCACCCCGATCGTCTCCACGTCCCACGCCCCGCCGTACACGCAATCCAGCGGCAACCAGGGCTGGATGCGTTCGATCTCGCGCACCACACCGGTGGCGAAGTCGTCGACGTGGTCGAAGCTGCCCGGCACGAGACCACGGTGCTGGTCACCGATGCGATGCACCCACACCCCGTCCTCCCACTCCACCGTCGGGTGACCGGTGGCGCGAGTGAACACGCGCACGTCGTGGCCCAGTGCCGCGAGTGCCGGGGCCAGCTCGCTGATGAACCGGGCGATGCCTGCCATGGGGCGCGGCGGGTAGCCGGCGCTGACCAGGCCGATTCGCAGCCGATTCGCGTGCGGCAGCGTGGGGAACCGCACGAACGGCGGTGGCGACAGCGTGACGGCCGGCGCGCACTTGCTGCCCGCCCGCTCGCCGAGGACGATGCCGTCGAGCAGCCCGCGGTCGGCGTCGACGCGGGCCCTGTCGGTGGAACCCTTGGCGATGAGCCCGGCCTGCTCGGCGCTGTCGCTCTCGGCCAGCCGCACGTCGCCGGCGTCGATGGCTGCACGGATGACGTCGGTGACCGGCCGGTGGCTGCGAGCATGCCGCATCGCGAAGTAGGTGCGGTTCTTGACCACCGGATACCAGTGCGTGACCACCTTGGCTTCGTTGCGCAGGTGCGAGGGCAGGAAGTGGTGGTGCACCGGCGCACCGTCGATGCCGAGCACCACGTAGCCGGCATCGACCATCCGCACGGCGACGTCGGTCTCGTCGAGGTAGTACTCGTAGGTCTCGTCGAACAGCCCGATCGCGGCGAGCGCCTCACGCCGGAACGACGAGTTGGTGCCCATCAGGCTGGGGTACAGCCAACCGCCCGGCACGCACATGGCGGGGTCGGGCGGCGCATCGAGGAACGCGCTCTCACCGTGGCGATCGCTGACGGCGAAGCGGAACTGGAAGCGGGTGCCGGTGTAGTCGAAGACCACGCCGCCGACGCCGCCGACCTCCTCGATGGCAATGCCGTCGGGTGGCCGGAGGTAGCCGCGCTCGAGCTCGGCGAGCCAGTCGTACTCCGGGATCGCGTCGTCGTCGATGAACGCCACCACATCGCCGGCAGCGGCGCGGATGCCGATGTTGCGCGACATCGACAGGTTGGCCACCGGGCAACGCAAGTGCTTGATGCGACCTTCGTACTGCGCCAGCATCTCCTCCGTGTGATCGGTGGAGGGGCCGTTGACCACTACGACCTCGAAGTCGTCGTGCCGCTGGAACCGCAACGACTCGAGCGTGTCGCGCAAGCTCGGCGCGCGGTTCAACGTGTTGACGACGACCGAGAAGCGCATCTCAGGCGGGTACGGCAGACCGCGGGGCGCTGGCGCGGATCTCGAACTCGAGGCACGACCCGTTGGGCCGACCTTCGGCGATGACCGCAACCTCTTCGAAGCCGGCGTCGGCCAGCAACGAGCCGAGGTGAGCGGCGGAGAACCCGTTGTAGTGAGTGTCGCCCTGGTACTCCTGGCCGCCGTAGAGCACCTCGCGGAACGTCTCGAAGCCGATGGCGCCGGAGCTGTAGCCGTTGGCCATGGCTGCGATGTCGGGCACCACCGCACGGAAGACGCCCCCGGGCCGCAGCAGCGACCGCCAGTACGGCAGCAACCGGCGCGAGAGCTCTTCGCCGGGGAAGTGCTCGAGCACGTGAGCGCTGAAGATCTCGGCCAGCGAGCCCTCGGGCACCGGCAGGTCGTCGAGCACGGCGATCACATCGACACCCGGCAGTTCGCGCATGTCGACGTTGACGAAGCCCGGCAGCGGGACGTGCCCGCACCCGAGGTTGAGGCGCACGTCGGGCTGCTCGAGCGCAGCCGGGTTGATGACCTTCGACTCGAAGGCGATGGGGCTGGCCTCGGTGCCGGCGGCCTGGCCGTAGCGCAGCTCGTAGAGCACCTCCGCGCGCACCATCTCCACTCGCTGCAACAGGTATGCGATGGAGCTGACGTGCGGCGCCAGCGACGCCTCCACGAACCCGGTGAGATCGTCGCGAGTGGACTGCATCTCGCGTGCCGACAAACGGGCCACACCGTTGGTGGAGGAGATGGCGTTGAGCACCAGCGGCTGCGACCCCTCGATGAGGGCCAGTCGCGCCTGCAGGTCGGCGATGTCGCGCTCGGTGACGGCCCTCAGCTCTGCCAGATCACCACGAACGTAAGGGGTGACAGCCACCTCTGCGAGGTGGCGGGCCTTGTTCACGCCGGGCACGCGCCGCAGCTGCTTCAACCATGATGCGACACCCATGTGGACCTCCCAAGTGGGTCAACAATACCGTCACCGCCACGACGGTCGTGGCCTTTGCGGCTTTCCGACGCGGCGGAGCCCGAGGCGAACCTCGGGCTCCGCGTACATCAGCTCGTGCGGCGCGAGGCCGCCGACATCACTTGACTTCGACGGTTGCGCCGGCTTCGACCAGCTTGGCCTTGGCAGCTTCGGCAGCTTCCTTGGTGGCCTTCTCGAGCACCGGCTTCGGTGCTGCGTCGACGAGGTCCTTGGCTTCCTTCAGGCCCAGGCTGGTGAGCTCGCGCACGACCTTGATGACCTGGATCTTGGCAGCACCGGCATCGCTGAGGATGACGTCGAACTCGTCCTTCTCCTCTTCGGCCGGAGCAGCGGCAGCGCCACCACCGGCGGCGGCTACGGCCATCGGAGCAGCGGCGGTGACGCCGAACTTCTCTTCGAACGCATCAAGGAGCTCCTTGAGCTCGATGACGGTGAGGTTGCTGATTTCTTCGAGGATGCTTTCCTTCGACATTGCGGTTCTCCTGTTGAGTTCTTGTGTGTAGTACGTGGGGTGCGGTGACAACGCCACCGCCATGCCGTGACGGCGGGGCGCTGCTTACGCAGCTTCCTTCTGATCGATGAGGGCCTTGAGGCCGTAGGCGAAGTTGCGCGGCAATGCCTGCAACAGACCAGCGGTCTTGACCAGTGGGGCCTGCAGTGCGCCGGCGAACATTGCCAGCAACACTTCGCGGCTGGGCAGCTCTGCCAGGGATTCGACGTTCTTGGCCGACAACACGTTGCCGCCCATGACGCCACCCTTGATGACGAGCAACGGGTTCGCCTTGGCGGCATCACGCAGCGCCTTGGCGACTGCGGCGACGTCGCCGTTGACGAACGTGATGCCGGACGGGCCCAACAACATCTCGTCGAGACCCTCGACACCCGCCTTCTCGGCACCGAGGCGAGCCAACGTGTTCTTGAACACCTTGTACTCGCCGCCTGCTTCGCGCAACTGGCGACGCAAGCTGGCCAACTGGCCCACTTTCAGACCGCGGTACTCGGTGATGATCACGGCGTCGGCTGCGTGCAGCTTGGCGGCGACCTCATCGACCACCGCGACCTTCTCTGCACGGGGATTTTCTGTAGTCATGTACACCTCCTCTCGCTCAACTCGAAGGTGCTCGCTTTGCAGCGAACACCGCGAGGAGCGAACAACAGGAGAGACCTGCGAACGATCCGGCGAAGTATTCACCTCGGCTGGTGGAACGGATCCATTGTCCTGTGCTGCACAGCAAGCTGTGCGGCGGTGGGCCAGCGGTCTACGGCGAGCGACCGGTTTGTTTGTCGTCGCAAGGCTAACGGCCGGGCGGGCGAGACCCAACGGCGAAGGACCGCTCACCGCGACGCACCGCAGACTTGTTGCCCGCGCAACTGGGGCTCCCCGGATGCCTACGGAGCGAACTGGGGAGACCCAGTTGTGGGCACAAGCACCTTCGTGAGATTCACAGGTTCAGGTCGCATCGACCGAAACTTGGTGATACAGTTCAGGTCATGACGACCAGAACTACCGCGGCCGACACACGCGCAGGCGACGTACCGGTCGGCTACGACCCGGCGCAGTTCCCGGCGTTCGCAGTCACGGTCGACGTCGTCATCCTCACCATGGCGCACGGCGAGCTGCAGGTGCTGCTGGTGCGCCGCGGGCAGGCACCGTTCGAGGGGATGTGGGCGATACCGGGCGGTTTCAAGCTGCCCACCGAGACGCTCGACGAGGCAGCTCGACGCGAGCTGGCGGAGGAGACGGGGGTCGACGCCGCTGCGTTGCTCACGCAGTTCGGCGCCTACGGCGACCCGCAACGCGACCCGCGTATGAACGTGGTGACGGTCGCCTACCTGGCCGTGCTGCGCGAGGTGGGTGCCGTGGTGGCCGGCACCGACGCTGCCGATGCCGCGCTCATTCCGATCGCCGATGTGCTCGACGGCAAGATCGAGCTGGCGTTCGACCACCTGCAGATCCTGCGCGATGCCATCGCCCGAGTCCGCGTCGAGCTGGAAGTCAGCGGCATCGCCACCGCGTTCGTCGGCGCCACGTTCACGCTCGCCGAGCTGCGCGCGGTGTACGAGGCCGTGTGGGGTGTTCACCTCGACGGCGCCAACTTCCGGCGCAGCATCGTCGCCGAGAGCGGCTGGGTCATCCCCACCGGTCGCGTCGCACAACCCGGCCCCGCGGGCGGCAAGCCCGCCGAACTGTTCCGCGCCGGCCGCTCGTGGAAGCACGGCGGCCCCATCCGTCGCCCTCGGCGAACCTCGAAAGGCAAACAGTCATGAAAGCTGCAGTGCACACCCGATACGGGTCACCCGATGTCTTGCGCGTGGAGGAGGTGCCACCACCGTCACCCGCCGACGACGAAGTGCTCATCCTGGTGCATGCCTCCACGGTGAACCGCACCGACTGCGGCATGCGCTCGGCCAAGCCGTTCATCACTCGCTTCTTCAGCGGCTGGCGACGCCCGAAGCACCAGATCCTCGGCAGCGAAGTGGCCGGCGTGGTCGAAGCGGTCGGGGCATCCGTCACCGAGTTCACGGTGGGCGACCGCGTGTTCGGCGTCAACATGGCCGACTACGGCACCAACGCCGAGCACGTGTGCATGAAGGAGCGCGCTCCGCTGGCGACGATGCCCCCGACCCTCACCTTCGACGAGGCCGCAGCAGCAACCGACGGGGCCATCTTGGCGATGACCTACCTGCGCCGTGTCGGCCTGCACGCAGGGCAACGCATCGTCGTCTACGGCGCGTCGGGTGCGATCGGCTCGGCAGGCGTGCAGCTGGCGAAGCACTACGGCGCCCACGTCACCGCAGTGTGCAGCACCCCCAACGTCGAGCTCGTGCGTTCGCTGGGAGCGGATGTCGTCATCGACTACCTGCGCGACGACTTCACGACCAATGGCGAGACGTACGACTTCGTGTTCGACGCAGTGGGCAAGCACTCGTTCCGGCGCTGCCGGCGTTCGCTGGTACCGGGGGGCGCGTACATGGTGACCGATCTCGGCTTCCTGTGGCAGAACCCGTTCCTCGCGCTCCTCACCTCCCGCCTACGCCGCCACCGAAAGGTGCTGTTCCCGCTGCCCTCGTACACCAAGGAGAAGGTGGCCTTCATCAAGCAGCTGATCGAGGCCGGCGAGTTCAAACCCGTCATCGATCGTCGCTATCCCCTCGCCGACATCGTGGAGGCGACGAAGTACGTGGAAACCCAGCAGAAGGTTGGCAACGTGGTGATCACCGTCGGCTGAGCGGATCGGCGGTGCGGGCGCAGTAGATGTGCCACCACCGAAAACGGCACGAGCCGCCGGCCCCTCTCGGGAACCAGCGGCTCGTGACCGAAACGAACTGTGAGGATCAGACTTCGGGGCGGAGGCGGTTGGTGTCGACCTTCACGCCCGGGCCCATCGTGCTGCTGACGGTGATCTTGCGCAGGTAGCGGCCCTTGGCCGATGCCGGCTTGGCCCGCTGCAGCTCGTCGAGCACAGCACGGAAGTTGGCCTCCAGCGCATCGGGCTCGAAGCTGACCTTGCCCAACTGCACGTGCACGTTGCCGTAGCGGTCGGTGCGGTACTCGACCTTGCCGCCCTTGAACTCGGCAACTGCGCGGCCCACGTCTTGTGTGACCGTGCCGGTCTTCGGGTTCGGCATCAGGCCGCGCGGGCCCAGCGTGCGGCCGAGGCGACCGACGAGCGGCATCATGTCGGGGGTGGCGATGGCGATGTCGAAGTTGAAGATGCCCTTCTCGATCTCGGCAGCCAGATCGTCGGCACCGACGATGTCGGCACCCGCATCGCGAGCCTGCTGCGCAGCCTCACCGGCGGCGAACACGGCAACGCGCACGTCCTTGCCGGTGCCGCTGGGCAGCGCCACGGTGCCACGCACCATCTGGTCGGCCTTGCGCGGATCGACGCCCAGGCGCATGGCGATCTCGACGGTCTCGTCGAACTTCGCACTGGCCAGCGACTTCACCATTGCCAGCGCCTCGGTGGGCGTGAACAGCTGATCGCGATCGAACTTCTTCACTGCGTCGGCGAACTTCTTACCGGACATGATTGTCTCCCTCGGGTTGTGCGCCGCCGGGCGAGGTGAGACCGGACGAGCGATGTGTTGGTTGGTTGGTGGTTGGCGCGTGTGCGCCGGGAACGCACTCAGGCGTTGATCTTGAGGCCCATGGAACGGGCGGTACCGCGGATCTGCTGCTTGGCGGCTTCCAGGTCGTAGGCGTTGAGGTCGGGCATCTTGATCTTCGCGACCTCTTCGATGTCGGCCTCGGTGACGGTGCCGGCAACGGTCTTGCCGGGGGTGCTGGAACCCTTCGGCAGGCCGGCCTTCTGACGCAGCAGCACCGGAGCCGGCGGGGTCTTGAGGATGAACGTGAAGGTGCGGTCTTCGAAGACCGTGATCTCCACCGGGATGATGGTGCCCACCTGCGACTCGGTGGCAGCGTTGTACTGCTTGACGAAGTCCATGATGCCCACGCCGTGCGGCCCGAGCGCGGTACCCACGGGCGGGGCCGGGGTGGCCTTGCCTGCGGGGATCTGGATCTTGATGATCGCAGCAACCTTTTTCTTTGCCATGACTGACTACTTCCTGTTCGAGTTGCCCTGCTGCCGGGGCTGGGCTTACAGCTTGCTGACCTGGCTGAAGTCCATCTCCACGAGGGTCTCGCGACCGAAGATGTTGACCAGAACCTTGAGCTTCATGTGATCGGCGTTGATCTCTGCGACCGTGCCGGCGAAATCGGCGAAGGGGCCTTCCTTGACCCGCACGCTCTCACCCACCTCGTAATCGAGCTTGGGCTTCTTGCGAGTGGGCATGCCACCCGTGCCATCGCCCTTGGCGGCGAGGAAGGTCTGCACCTCTCGGCGCGAGAGCGGCGTGGGCTTCTGGCCGTGCTTGCTCTGCCCCACGAACCCGGTGACACCGGGTGTGTTGCGCACGCAGTACCAGCTGTCGTCGTCCATCTGGCAACGGACCAGCAGGTAGCCGGGGAACACCTTCTTCTGCACGGTCTGCTTGCGACCGTTCTTGAACTCGTCGACCTCTTCCATGGGGATGACGATCTCGTAGATCTTCTCTTCCATGTTCATGCTCTGGATGCGAGCGGTGAGGTTGGCGGTGACCTTCTTCTCGTAGCCCGACTGCGTGTGCACGACGTACCACTGACCAGGCTTGGTCCACGGGTCGTCGACGATGGCCGGCTCTTCTTCTTCGCCCACCGGCTCGCCGTCGACGGCAGCCTCGTCGGAGAGGTCGAAGCTGACATCGACCGCGTCGGTGTCGGTGTCGGTGTCGGCCGCGTCGGTGTCGGTGTCGGTGTCGAGCACTTCCTCGGACACGATCTCGTCGAGCGTCGCCTCGTGCATGGTCACTTCGTCCACCACTTCTTCCGGGTTCACATCAGCAGTCATCAGTCGTACAACCAACCCATGAGCTCGCCGAAGATGTAGTCGAGGCCGAACACGTACGCGGTGTAGATGACGACGGTGATGAGCACGATGATCGAGAACCGACGGACTTCCGGCCACTTCGGCCAGGCCACCTTGCGCATCTCGTCGCGCACTTCGCGCAGGTACTGGGCAGGGCCCACCCGTGCCTCGGTGGTGCGCTTGGCCGGAGCAGGGGCGCGAGCGGGCCGGCCCTGGTCGTCCAGGGCGCCCTGACGCTTCAGCGTCCGCTTCTGCTCTCGGTTGAGGTCATCCAGTGACATTCGTTCACTCGGTTCTGCACCAGGCCGGACGGCCAAGTGCTTCGGGTGGGTGTGGGCAGGGCAGGAGGGATTCGAACCCCCGACCGACGGTTTTGGAGACCGTTGCTCTACCAGCTGAGCTACTGCCCTCTGTGGGCGGTGAAACGCTACCAGCCGCCCGGCGAGGTACTACCCGCAGTGTTAGCGGGTCTCCTTGTGCATCGTGTGCTTACGATCGTGATTGCAGTACTTCTTCATCTCGAGTCGCTCGCGATCGTTGATCTTCGACTTCATCGTGATGTAGTTGCGGTTCTTGCACTCGGTGCACTCGAGGGTGATCTTGACCCTCTTGTCGTTCTTCGCCATCTCAGGACCTCCGGTCCGGTCGGGGCTCTCGCCCCGTTTCGTGGGTTGACCAGAGCAACTGCTCTGGCCAACCCGACTTCCAATGAGTTACTTCGTGATCTTGGTGACGCGGCCGGCGCCCACGGTACGGCCACCTTCACGGATGGCGAAACGCAAGCCCTCGTCCATCGCGATCGGCTTGCCGAGCTCGACGGTGATTGCCACGTTGTCACCAGGCATGACCATCTCGGTGCCCTCGGGCAACTGGATCGTGCCGGTCACGTCAGTCGTACGGAAGAAGAACTGCGGCCGGTAGTTGTTGAAGAACGGCTTGTGCCGCCCACCCTCAGACTTCGACAACACATACACCTGACCCT
>ERZ1026796.1311-NODE-1311-length-16937-cov-4.545509_pt1 | contig 16937 bp, 10 predicted proteins | sample MGYA00520874_ERZ1026796 | MGnify/ENA primary metagenome ERZ1026796 (study PRJEB33270, sample SAMEA104284474) | anaerobic digester metagenome | biome: Anaerobic digester microbiome; feature: mesophilic sludge digester; material: Anaerobic digester biomass...
GAAATTCGCCGAATCGGGAGTGGAGGTGCGCCTTCGAACCCGGGTCGAGGCGATCGACGCCTCCGCCGGCGCCGTCCGGCTCTCCGGCGGCACCACGCTTCCGTACGACGTGCTCGTCATCGCCACGGGGAGCAGGCCCATGATGCCGGGGATCCCGGGGGAGACGCTCGACGGCGTCTTCACCTTGAAAAACCTCTCCGACGCGATCCGGATCAAGGCGTACATCCGCGATCGGCACTGCCGCCGGGCGGTGATCCTCGGCGCCGGCTACATCGCCATGGAAATGAGCGAGTCGTTGAGGCGCATCGGGCTGCAGACGACGGTCGTCTACCGCGGTACGCTTCCGGCGAAAAAGTGGGATGGGGAGTTCTCGAAGCTCATCCTGGAGGAGATCACGCAACACGGCGTGGAGTTCATCCCCGGTATGAAGCCCGTGGCAATCGAGAAAGGGCGGGAGGGCTCCCTGCGGCTCGTGACGGACGGCCCTGTCATCGAGACGGACCTCGTCCTCATGGGGCTGGGCGTGACCCCCGAGGTGGAGCTGGCCAAGTCCGCCGGATGCGCCATCGGCGGGGGCACGGGGGCCGTGCAGGTCGATTTCACCCAGGAGACGTCCCGAGAGGGGATCTGGTCGGCGGGGGACTGCTGCGAGGTATTCCACCGGGTGAGCCGCCGATGGACGTCCATTCCACTCGGCGACATTGCGAACAAGCAGGGCCGCATTGCGGGCATCAACATCGGCGGACGCCCCGCGCGCTTCGAGGGGGTCGTGGGGGCCACGTCCTTCAAGGTTTTCGATCTGGAGGTGGCCGCCTGCGGTCTCGGCGAAAAGGAGGCCCTGGAAAGCGGTTTCAGCCCGGAGAGCGTCCTCGTGTGGGGCACATCGACGGCGAGGTCCATGGGAGGGCCGAGGTTGGGCCTCAAGCTGGTGGCCGACCGGTCCACGGGGAGGCTCCTGGGAGCCCAGGCCGCGGGCCGGGGCGGGGCCGTCAGGAAGATCGACGTGCTTTCCGCCTGCCTCTGGAACGAGGCCGACCTCGACGGGCTCGCCTACCTGGACCTTGCCTATGCGCCTCCCTTCGGCGGTGCGTGGGATCTGATCCACATCGGCGCCCAGGAGCTGCTCCGCAAAATCGTCTCTTCCTGATCCTCGGCGCCGGGACGGGGCCCGGGGCTCCATCCCGGGAGAGGGGACCAGGAATCGGATTGCGCGTCCTGCGCGAAGGAGGACCGGGAAAAGATGGCCGAATACATTCAGGTCATGACGACGACGGCGACACGGGAAGACGCCGCCAGGATCGCGGCGGTCTTGCTGGAAAACCGGCTGGCGGCCTGCGTCCAGGTCATGGGGCCCATCGAGAGCCACTACCGGTGGAAGGGGACCCTGGAGCGGTCGTCGGAGTGGCTCTGCCTCGTCAAGACGACCCGCGGGAACTATCGGGCCGTCGAAGAGGCGATCCACGCCAACCATTCCTACGAGGTGCCCGAGGTCATCGCCTGTCCCATCGAGTCCGGCAGCGAGGCCTACCTGGCCTGGCTTCGTGCCGAGACGGAGGGGTGAAGAATTTTTCTTGCAATTTCACCCCGTTCCCTTTTAGAAAAATAAAGTTTACTGTCAGACCAACACAACGGGCGTTATCGCCTGTCATGGAAAGGGCTCATTATGGGAACCACGAATCTTTACTCATTGCCCAGGCTGGGATTCGGGTACAAGGACCTCGAACCCTTCATTTCCGAGGAACAGCTGCGGCTTCACCACGAGAAGCATCATGCGGCCTACGTGACGGGGGCCAACGGCCTGCTCGAGCGGATTGAGAAGGCGCGGAGGGAAAAGGCCGACCTCGACATGAAGGCGACCCTGAAGGATCTCTCGTTTCACCTGGGCGGACACGTTCTGCACTCGCTGTTCTGGGCGAACCTGGCCCCGAAGGGCAAGGCGGCGGACAGGCCCGCGGGGCTCCTGGCCACGGCCATCGACAAGGAGTTCGGCGGCTACGAGCAGTTCAGGAAGGAGTTCACCCAGGCGGCCGTGAGCGCCGAGGGCTCGGGCTGGGCGGCGCTGAGCCACTGCACCCTGACGAACCGTCCGGTCATCATGCAGATCGAGAAGCACAACGTCAACGTCTACCCCGGGCTTCGAATCCTCCTGGTCCTGGATGTCTGGGAGCATGCCTACTACGTGGACTACAGGAATCTCCGCGCGAAGTTCGTCGAGGCCTTCTGGAACATCGTGAACTGGGATGAGGCGAGCCGCCGGTTCGAGGATTCCCTGAAGTAAGGAACACGCCGTCCCCGGGCCCGGCGGGCCCGGGGACGATACCCATATCCCTGTTTTTCCTGCCCGACGCCCATCAACCCTCGCGAGCACGCCGGAACGGAGCCGATGCGCCTCAGAGTCGAGACATCCGGAAAAGCAGGGGGGAGAAACACGGTGGCGTCCTGGGTCCAGGCGGTCCGCGCCCAGTTCGTGCCGCCCAGTTTTATCCCCGTGACCCTTGCCGCCGCCATTGCCTGGGCGAGGCACGACGTCTTCGACCCCGTTGCCTTCCTCCTCGTGTTCATCGGGGTGACGGTGCACCACTTCGGCCTCAACATGCTTGACGACGTCTTCGACTATGTCCATGCCGTGGACAGGGCCTGGGGAGGCGAGAAGAACCCCTACACGGGCGGAAGCGGCGTGCTCACGGAAGGAATCCTCACCGTGGGCGATCTCAAGAGGGGCATCGCCGTCTGCTACGGCGTCACGATCGCCGTCTGGATCTGCTTGGCCGGCCTGAAGGGATGGCCTGTTCTGCTCATCGGGGCCGTCGGGATCCTGTCGTCCATTTTCTACACGGTTCCCCCCGTCAAGTTCGCCTACCGGGGCTACGGCGAGCTGGGGCTGCTGGTCAACTTCGGGCCCGTCCTCGTGATGGGGTCCTACTACGTCCAGCGGCAGACCTTCGATATCGAGCCGCTGGTCGTCTCCCTCATCCCGGGGTTTCTCATGTGGTCCATGATCGTCATCAACGAGATCCCCGACTACGAGGAGGACCGGCGGAGCGGCAAGATGAACCTCGTGGCCCGTTTCGGCCGCGAGACGGGGATGATCCTGTACGGGGCCGGGCTCCTCTTCGCTTTCGGAATCCTGGCCGGCACCGTTCTCGTCGGCCTGGCGCCCCTGCCGGTTCTTCTGGGGCTGCTGGCCCTGCCGACGGCGCTCCGCTCGGTGCGGATCCTGAGGGAGCATTACCGGGACCGGCTGATGGTGATCCCCGCCAACCTCGCCGTCATCAAGGTGTACCTGATCACGGGGGTGGCCATGATTGTCGGGTACCTCGTCCACGGGGTGACGGGGTGGTGAGGGACTCGAATCATTCTGTCTCGGGCGAAGGTGAGAAGGTAAGAAGGTGAGAAAGTTGGATAGACGGGCGGCAAGACGAGTGCTCTCCGCTTCTCCAACCTTCTTACCTTCACACCCTCTCACCCTCTCATTGATGATGAGGCATTGTTCCGTACGATGAAAAAAAAACATGTCAAACACGACCCCGAGATCCTCGTCGTCGGGTCGGTCACGATCGACCGCATCGTCGAAAACCGCAGGACGGCGGAGCGACTGGGCGGGGTTGCCACCTACGGGGGGATCACGCTACAGCGACTTGGGGTTGGGACGGCCGTCGTGACGAACATCGCCGGGGCGGACCGGTCCATTCTCGGCATCCTGGCGGAGGAAGGGCTTTCCGTCCACGCGGGAGCCGGCCCCCGCACCACGCGCTTCGTCAACGAGTCCCGCGGGGACTTTCGCGAGCAGCGCATGCCGGAAGCGGCGATCCCCATCTCGTCAGTCCAGATCGGGCCGTTCCTTGCAGCGGTCCGCCACATCCACGCGGGCCCCCTTCACCCGGACGACATCGAGCCGGAAGCCGTGACGCTGATGGCGGAATCGAAGAGGCTCGTCAGCCTCGATGTCCAGGGGTATCTCCGCAAAGCCGAGGACGGGCGTATCGTCGCCGCCGTATCGACCGGTCTCGAGGGGGCGCTGCGCGCCGCCCACATCATCAAGGCCGACGAGGGGGAACTGACCCTCATGCTCGATCACTTCCGCGAGAGCCTGCCCGGGTTCCTGCAGCGATTCCGCATCGACGAGGCCGTCGTCACGCGGGGCTCCCGCGGGGCGAGCGTGTGGACCCGAGCGGGCGAGGGATGCCACTTCGCGGCCGAAGCTGTCCGGCGGCCCGTGAGCACCGTGGGGGCAGGCGATGTCTTTTTTGCCGCCTACCTTGCCGCCCGCGTGTACCGCAAGCTTGACATCGACATGGCGGCCGGGTTTGCCGCGGGACTTGCGGCCAGGCAGGTCGCCGGGAAGCACCTCCCGCCGGCGTTGCTCGATTTGACAGCCGCGACGCCGGGGGGAAAGACGCGGTAGAAATTGTCCAGCCCTGGCCTTGCTCCGTTCGCCTCAAGCCGTTCCCGAAACGGGGCCGCTCAAGGATGTCCTTGACAAGTTCGCGGGGGTGCGGAAGAAGATGGAGAACATTTCACCTTCTCACCTTCTGCGCGCATACACCGGCGGCGGAGTTTATTCGGCGAAGTTAAATCAGGTCTACAGGCAAGGGGTAAGAGATGAAGGTTGCCACGACGGAAGAGATGAGGGCGATGGACCGCTATGCCATCGAGACGCTGGGCATTTCCGACGAGATCCTCATGGAGAACGCCGGCATTGCCGCGGCCTGCGCGCTGGCCGGCGAGATGGAGATCGCGGGCAGGCGCTTCGCCGTCTTCTGCGGCGGCGGGAACAACGGGGGCGACGGGTTCGTCGTGGCCCGGAAGATTCACTCGGGTGGGGGCATCGTCAAGGTCTTCCTGCTGGCCGACAGGAACCGTTACAAGGGAGCGGCGCGCAAGAACCTGGACAGGCTGCTCAATCTGGCCGTGGACGTGAAGCCGGTGGAGTCCGTCGAGGACGTGCGGAGCTACATCCTTCATTCCCATGCCATCGTCGACGCCATCTTCGGCACGGGGCTGGACCGGGACGTGGAGGGCCTGCCGCGCGAGGTGATCGAGCTCATCAACGCGTCGGGCAAGACCGTCCTGAGCCTCGACATCCCCTCGGGGGTCAACGGCGACACGGGCAACCTGATGGGCGAGGCCATCCGGGCGACGGCCACGGTGACCTTCGGACTGCCGAAGCGGGGAAACCTCCTCTACCCGGGTTTCCTCTGCGGGGGAAAGCTCTACGTGACGCACATCTCCTTTCCCCCCGAGCTCTACGATTCGGAAACCATCCGTGTCGAGGTCAACGACCCGCCCCCGCTCCCTGGACGCGCGCCCTGGGGCCACAAGGGGGATTTCGGAGACGTCCTCTTTGTTGCGGGCGCGGCCGGCTATTACGGGGCGCCCGCCTTCTCGGCCCTGTCCTTCCTGAAGGCCGGAGGCGGCTACTCGCGCCTGGCGGCGCCCGCTTCGGTTGTCCCGGGGCTTGCCGCGCAGGCGGGCGAGATCGTCTTCGTCCCCCAGAGGGAGACCGCGTCGGGCAGCATTGCCTTGCGCAACAGGGCAGCCCTTCTCGAACTGGCGGGAAAGGTGGACCTGGTCGTGCTGGGCCCGGGGCTCTCGCTTGCCGAAGAGACGCAGAAGCTCGTCCGGGAGCTTGCGGCGAAGATCGAAAAGCCGGTCCTCATCGACGGCGACGGGCTCACGGCCGTCGCGAAGAACTCCCGGTTCCTCAAGAAGCGCCGCTACGAGACCGTCCTGACGCCGCACGCGGGCGAGATGGCCCGGATTACGGGCAAGAGCGTCGACGCCATCGAGAAGGACCCCGTTGGCATCCTCCGTGAAACTGCGGCGGCTCTCGACTCCATCGTCGTCCTCAAGGGGGCACACACCCTCATCGGCTTCCCGGATGGCCGCGTCTTTGTCAACATGAGCGGCAACCCGGGGATGGCCACGGCCGGGTCGGGCGACGTGCTCACGGGGGCAATCGGCGCCATGTTCGGCCTGGGGTTACCCCTCCAGGAGGCAGTGAGGGCCGGCGTGTTCATCCACGGCCTCGCCGGGGACATCGCCGCGGCGGGCAAGGGGGAGGACGGCATCACGGCCCGCGACATCATGGAGGGCCTCCCCAGGGCCGTCGCCATGGTCCGGGAGCAGGACCTCGGCGAAATCGCCGAGAAGAAAGGACTGTACCTGATCTAGGGATTCGGGCTTCGGGTCACGGGCAGGGGGAAAACGGCGGCAGGAAATCCCGCCGTCTTGTCGTTTCCTTTGTCTTTTCCCGATACGAGAGGCCCTGTCTTCAGAGGGTGCGCTCGGCGATGAAGTCGGCCATGGCCAGAAGCGCCGCCTTCGCCTCGCCGTCCGGGAAGAGGGCCAGGCGGGCCTTTCCTTCGGCGATGATGTTACGGGCACGGTCCATGGCGTAGGGGATCCCGTCGTGGTTCCCGATGAGGCCGAAGACGGTCCGGATGTCTTCGTCGGTTGCCTGCTTTCTCTCCACGATTCCCCGGATGGTTTCTTTCTCGGCGGCGCTGCACAGGGCCAGCGTCCGGATCAGCGGCAGGGTGATCTTTCCCTCCCGGATGTCCATGCCGATGGCCTTCCCGAACTCCTTCTCGGCGGCCACGTAGTCGAGCGTGTCGTCGGTGAGCTGGAAGGCGAGCCCCATGGCGTGCCCGAAGGCCCGCAGGGCCTCGACCCGGTCGGGCGACGCCCCGGCCATCAGCGCCCCCACGGCGCAGGCGGCGGCGATCAGGACGGCCGTCTTCTTCTCGATGAGCGTGAAGTAATCCTCCTCGGTGATCCCCGCGTCTCCGCACTTCAGGAGCTGAAACACCTCGCCCTCTGCCATGGTGTTCGTTGTCTCGGAGATGAGCTGGATAATGGCTAGGTCCCCGTCGCGCGTCATCAGGGTGAAGGAGCGCGAATAGAGAAAGTCCCCCACGAGCACCACCGACGCGTTTCCCCAGACGTTGTTGGCCGAGGGCCGGCCCCTGCGCGTCTCGGCGCCGTCCACCACGTCGTCGTGCAGCAGCGTGGCCGTGTGGATGAATTCGATCACCGCCGAAAGGGGGTAGCGCCTCTCCCCGCGGTATCCGCACAGGTCCGCCGAGGCCAGGAGCATGAGGGGGCGGAACCGTTTTCCGCCGCTCGAGATGAGGTGGTTGATGACCTGGGGGATGAAGGGAATCTCCGAATGGAGGTATCGGCCGAGGTGTTCTTCCACCTGCCTGAGGTCGGGCTCGTAGCGGCGCAGGACGTCGGTCATGTTCATGGGCAGTCATCCCGTATGCGAAGATGGTGACGCACTGCCGTGCTCTTATCGGAGATGCCGCGAAATGTCAAGGCGGCCGCCCCCGCGGGCCCGTTCCAAAAAAGGGCTTTACAGCCCGCCGGTTTTCCATACAATGATTGCGCAGGGAACCGCCGCGGATCGAGCCTTTGCGGCACGCGCCGCCGATCCCGACTCCAGGCGAAAGTGGGCCCATGTCAGTCAAGCGAGCCGTTTTCTTCATCTCCGACCGGACGGCGATCACCGCCGAGACCTTCGGCCACAGTCTCCTGATCCAGTTCGACGACGTCGACTTCCAGAAGATCACGCTTCCCTTCATCGACTCTCTCTGGAAGGCGCAGGACGCCCTCGAGCAGATCAACGACGCGCGGGAGCACACGGGATCGCGTCCCATCATCTTCAGCACGATCGTCAACTCCCAGGTCCGCAAGCTGATCCTGTCGTGCGAGGCCACCGTGGTAGACCTTTTCGACGCGTTCATCGGGCCCCTGGAGGAGGAACTGCGGGTCCAGCCGACCCTGGGCGGGAGTTCCCACCCCTCGGCGGGTGAAGAGCTCGACGTCAGGATCAATGCCGTCAACTTCGCCCTCACCAACGACGACGGGATCACCACGAAGAACTACGACAAGGCGGACGTCGTCCTGGTGGGCGTTTCGCGCACCGGGAAGACGCCGACCTGCCTCTACCTGGGCCTGCAGTACGGCGTCTACGCCGCCAACTATCCCCTGACGGAGGAGGACCTCCTCATCGAGTACCGGAAGATCCCCGGCGTTCTCCAGCCGTACCGCAACAAGCTCTACGGTCTCACGATCAACCCGGATAGGCTCCAGAAGATCCGCGCCGCCCGTCGCCCCACCGGCCGTTACTCGTCGCTCGAGCAGTGCCAGAAAGAGATCTCGCTGGCCGAGTTCCTCTACGTCTCCAAGAACATCCCCTACCTGAACATCACCACCATGTCGATCGAGGAGATCGCGGCGACGGTGATGCACAAGAGCAAGCTGCAGCGGCGCATCTTCTGATATGCCCGTGACCGGGGGCGCATCCCGTCAGGCATTGCGATCATTTGCCGGTACTGCGTTTGTGAAGCTAGGAAGAGCAGAAGTCAGGAAGAGCGGACAAGACAAGGAATCTTTCCTCCATTCCTATCTTCCGCTCTTCTTATCTTCCTTACTTCAGGTCTTTTCACCCGGTTCCGTTCCCGCGATCGTTTCGCGGGCCGTCACCCGGACCTCGTCCATGGCCTCGGGCAGCTCCCGGCTCGTCGAGACGCCCAAGTCCCTGAAGCGGCGGAAGGAGGGCATGAGCCTTGTCTCGATGGAGCGGACGGCGTCGTTGTGCGCCTCGACCGCCTTCGAGAGGTTCGTCCCCGCCCGCCCGATGTGGTCCGCGACGACGGAGAAGCGTTCGTAGATCTCCCGGCCCAGGCGGTTGATCTCCCGCGCGCCGGTGGCCACCTGCTCCTGCTGCCACCCGTAGGCCACGGCCTTGAGAAGCGCGATGAGCGTCGTGGGGGTGGCGAGAATCACCTTGCGGAGGCTGCCGTCCTCGATGAGGCCCGGGTCGTTCTCGATGGCGGCGCTGAAGAAGGTCTCGCCGGGCAGGTACATGACCACGAGCTCGGGCGACTCCTCGAACTGGTCCCAGTAGGCCTTGGACCCCAGCCCGTTCATGTGGGCGCGCACGGCCGCCACGTATCCCGCGAAGGCCTTCTTGCGGTCCTCCTCGCCGGAGGCCTGCAGGGCATTGAGGAAAGCGTCCACGGGCGCCTTGGCGTCGACGACGATGACCCGGCCGTTGGGCAGCCGCACGATCATGTCGGGCCGGAGCTTTCCGGCTTCCGTGTCCACCGTGACCTGCTCGTCGAAATCGCACCAGGGCGCCATACCGGCCAGCTCGGCCGCGCGCCGCAGCGACATCTGTCCCCAGGAGCCGCTCACCTGGGGCTTGCGAAGGGCCGTGGACAGACCGGCCGTTTCCCGCTGCAGGGCCTCGTTCATGGCGCCGAGGGCCTGGATCTGCCGGGAGAGATCCCCGGCCTGCTCGGCCCGGACCCTCTCCATCTCCCGCAGCTGCTCCTCGTAGCGCTTCAGGGTCTCCTGGAGCGGCCGGATCGTCCCCTCGAGCCCTGCCTGGTGCTCGCCGAGCTTCCCCTTCGTCTGCTCGAGGATCCGGCCGAGGTTTTCCGTGGCGAGCTCCAGGAAACTGCGGTTGCTGCTTTCGAGGGCGGCCGATGCCTGGGCCCGGAAGGTGTCGGCCATCTCCGTCCTCATCGTCTCGATGACTCCCCGCTGCCGTTCGATGCTGCGGGCGGACTCGTCCAGCCGGGCCTGGGCCTCCACGGCCTGGACCCGCTCGTCGTCGAGAGCCTTGCGCAGCCCGGCGATTTCATTTTCCGACAGATCGAGCTGGCGCCGCAGCTGGTCCATCTGCCCCTCGGCATAACGCGCCCGGCCTTCCAGCTCCGTGACCCGCGCGGAGAGGCTCCGCCGGATCTCGTTGACCTGATTGAAAATTTCCTTCTGCGCGGCCAGCCGCGCGATGACCCACAGCAGGATCCCGCCGGCAGTGAAGCCGGCCGCGAAGATGATCACGAGGTCGATGGACATGGAGCCTCCGGGAGATGGCAAATGGCAAAGGGCAAAAGGAAAAAGGCATGGTTGCGACGACTTCCCTTAAGTCTTTTCCCTGTGCCTGACGCCCATCTTCTATCATTATCCCCGCAACTTGGCAAAGGATTCGGCATCCGCTCGCCGGCACCGGGGACGGGGTCTCACGGGGGTCATGAACCGCGCATACGCATCGTCGCAGCACGCTGTGGCATCGCAAAGCATGCCGCCGAGCCGGCGCGACGCCCCTGCTCCGTCTGCCGGAAAGGCCTCCTGCAAAGGCTATGGGACACAGAGGGCGGAAAGTGTTGCGGGTAGGGGGTTTGAAGAGGGAGGACCGGAAAAGGTTGCCGGGAGGGCCTTTCGGAGCCCGAGAGACCAGAAAGGGGCACGTATCTTGCATTTCGACGGGACGGCTTCTCGGGAATTTGCCGGGAAAAGGTCTCTTCATCGCGAAAAATTTTTCGGGGAAATGTGAAAAAAGCTAGACCGCGAGGGATTCCTGGGCTATACTTCCACCGGTTTGCAATCCGGTGGCGGATTTCCTTTTGAAAGGGGGATGGTTGTCAAAACACCGAACGAAGGAAACAAGCGTGAAGGATTCACGGCAAACCCAATCAATCCAATCAAGGAGGAGAGTTTTAAATGAACAAGGGACAACTCGTTGAAGTGGTAGCCAAGGCGCTTGGCTCCAAGAGCGCGGCGGAAAAGGCCATCAATGCAACCCTGAAGGCGGTCACGGACGCCCTGAAGAAGGGCGACAAGGTCACATTGGTCGGCTTCGGGACCTTCTCGGTCACCAAGCGCGCCGCCCGCACCGGCCGCAACCCCCAGACCGGCAAGGAAATCAAGATCAAGGCGAAGAAGGTACCCAAGTTCACCGCCGGCAAGGCTCTCAAGGACACCATCAGGTAGAAACGGTTGCCCTGAACCCCCCGGTGCCCCCCAACACCGGGGGTTTTTTTTATTCAAAAACAGGCGACGGGCTTCGGGCCGAAGGCACCGGAAAATCCCGCATCCGCCGTTTCCGCCTCTCTCCGGTCATGTCCGTCGCATCCATCGATTGCGCTTTGCTGTCCTGCAATGAAATATTTCGTTTGAGGTTCTCACGGGGAATCGAGTACAACGGGGATCATGCCCGGCCTGAAGCTCTACACCAGCAATCGCCTCGAGGCGCTCGCCGGCAAGCTCGAGGAGACCCTGCGCGTGCCGCCCGCCTCGCCCATGACCCCGGAGGTCGTCCTGGTCCAGAGCCGCGGCATGGAGCGCTGGCTCTCGCTGGAGCTGGCCGGACGCCTGGGGATCTGCGCCAACGTCCGGTTCCCCTTCCCCAACCATTTCATCGAGGAGATCTTCCGGGCGGTTCTGCCTGACCTGCCGGGCTCCCCGGCCTTCGACCCGGAGGTGCTCACCTGGCGGGTCATGAGCCTGCTGCCCCGGTGTCTGGAGGACGAGGGGTTCGAGCCCCTGAGGGCCTACCTGGCCGGGGACGGCCGCGGTCTCAAGCGCTATCAGCTCAGCCGCATCATCGCCCGCCTCTTCGACCAATACCTCGTCTTTCGCCCCGACATGGTGCTCGGCTGGGAGGAAGGGAAAGACCGCCACTGGCAGGCGGCCCTATGGCGGTTGCTTGCGGGGGAGGCTCCCGGGTCGCACCGGGCGGCCAGATGGAGGGCGGCCCTCGCCCGCCTGCAGAACCCCGGGCCGGGAGGGGCCCCGCTGCCCGGGCGGGTCTCCATCTTCGGCATCTCGGCCCTTCCCCCCTTCCATCTCCGCATCCTCGAGGCCGTCGCGCGCACCGTCGACGTCAACCTCTTTGTCATGAATCCCTGTCGGGAATACTGGTACCTTATCTACTCCGACCGCGAGATGCGTCGGCTCGTCGACCGGCTCGGGACGGCCCCCTCCGACGAGGCCCTGCACCTGGAGAGGGGAAACAGCCTGCTCGCCTCGATGGGGGCCCTGGGCCGGGACTTTCTTCGGATGGTCTACGACACGGGGTGCGAGGAGGCGGACGTCTCCGTGGAGCCGGCAGGCGGAAGCCTCCTGTCGCAGATCCAGTCCGACATCCTCAACCTGCGCGACCGGGGCGCCGACGGCACGGAAAAGACAGCCGTTTCCGCCGTCGACGACTCGATCCGGGTCCACTCCTGCCACAGCCCCATGCGCGAGGTCGAGGTCCTCCAGGACCGGATCCTCGAGATGCTCGACCGCGACCCGACGCTCACGCCGGCCGACATCCTGGTGATGACGCCCGAGATCGAGAGCTACGCCCCCTTCATCGAGGCCGCCTTTTCCGTGCCTCGCGGCGACAGGCGCCGCATCCCCTTCAGCGTCGCGGACCGCGGCCTGCGCAGGCAGAGCGCCCTGGCGGACACGTTCCTCCGGCTCCTCGATCTCGAGGGAAGCCGGATGGGCGCCACGGAAGTGGCCGCTTTCCTCGAGACGGGCTCCCTGAGACGACGGTTCGGCCTGGGGGCCGACGATCCTGCCCTCATCCACCGGTGGATCCGCGACACCGGCATCCGGTGGGGCGTGGACGGGTCGAGCCGCCGGCAGCAGGGCCTCCCGCCGTTTTCGGAAAACACCTGGCAGGCGGGGATCGACCGGCTGCTCCTCGGGGTTGCCCTGCCGGCCAGGGGGGACGGGGTTTTCATGGGCATCGCCCCCCACGAGGGGGTGGCCGAGGGGGAGGCATCGACGCTCGGCTCGTTCCTTGCTTTTCTGGACAAGCTCTTCGCCTTCGCCCGGTCCCTCGAGGAGCCCCGGGACCTTGCTGGGTGGGCCTCCCACCTCGGGGCCGCCCTCGACGAGTTCTTCCTGCCCGAGGGGGGCGAGGAAGACGAGGCACAGGTGCTGCGCCGGGCGCTTGCCGGGATGGCGCGGCGGCAGGAGCAGTCCGGTTTCGACGGGAAGTTCGGCGCCGGTGTCCTGAAGGCCTGCCTCGAGGAAGCGCTCCAGGAAACGGGGACGGCCTCGGGCTTTCTCACGGGCGGCGTCACGTTCTGCGCCATGCTCCCCATGCGGAGCATTCCCTTCCGGGTGGTCTGCCTCATCGGCCTGGACGACGCGGCCTACCCGAGGCAGACAGCCGCGCCCGGCTTCGACCTGATGCGGGAGCGCCCTCGACCGGGCGACCGGTCGCGCCGCCTCGACGACCGCTACCTCTTTCTCGAGGCGCTCCTGTCGGCCCGGGAGAAGCTCTGCATCAGCTACACGGGGCAGAGCATCCAGGACAACAGCGAGCGGCCGCCGTCGGTTGTCGTAAGCGAGCTGCTCGACTATGTCGAGCAGGGCTTCGAGATCCCGGGCATGGCGGACATCCGAGACGCGCTCGTCGTGAAACACCGGCTGCAGGCCTTCAGCCCCGAATACTTCCGGGGGGGCGCGCTCTACAGCTACTCCGCCGAAAATGTCGCCGGGGCGGCGGCGTCCGTGGCCGCACCCCGCCCGAAGACGCCCTTTATCGCCTCGCCCCTTTCCGAACCGCCGCCCGCGTGGAGGACCGTTGACGTCCATGCCCTTGTCCGGTTCTTCGCCAACCCTGCCCGCCACCTCCTCACCCGCAGACTGGGGCTCCGTCTCGACGAGGCGGGGGCGCTCCTGTCCGACGTGGAGCCCATGGGGATCGAGGGCCTCGAAAAATACGAGCTGGGCGAGCGGCTCGCGGCCCGCTGCATCGAGGGACTCGAGGCGCGGGAGCTGATGCCCGCGGCGAGGGCGCTGGGGACCCTCCCGCCGGGAATGCCCGGGGAGTGCTGGTTCCAGGAGCTCTGCGCGGGAGCGGATGCCTTCGCCGCCCGCGTGAGGCCGCACCTGCGGGGCGAGCCCCTGGGGACGATCGATCTGGACTGCGCACTGGGGCCCTTCCGGCTCACGGGGCGGCTTCCGCTCGGAATGCCGTCGGGCCTTGTCCACTACCGGTTTGCGGCGGTCCGGTCGAGAGACCTGCTGCGCGCCTGGATCCATCACCTCGCCCTCGGCGCCGGGGCGGGGGAGCGCTACCCGGGGCGCTGTGTGGTCCTGGGCAGGGAGGAGGGCTATGCCTTCGGACCCGTCGAGGGCCGGGAGCGCCTCCTGGAGGATCTGCTGGAAACTTACTGGTGCGGCCTGACGATGCCCCTGCCGTTTTTCCCCGAGACGGCCCGCGTCTACGTGTCGCGGCTCCTCAAGGGAAAGACCGGCGATGAGGCCCTGAGGGATGCGGGCCGGACCTGGGCGCCGGAGCGCGGGTACGCCGAGGGGCAGGACCCGTATTTCCGCTTCTGTTTCGGCGGTGGGAAGGAAGCGCTGGACGACAGGTTCCGGGAGCTTGCCGGGGCCATCCTGGGGCCCCTGCTCGAGCATGCCGGGGAGGTGCGCTGAGATGCCCGAGGCCACAGCCCGCTTCGATCTGCTGACAAGCCCGCTCGACGGGCGGAACCTCATCGAGGCAAGCGCCGGCACGGGGAAGACCTACGCCATCGCGGGCCTGTTCCTGCGCCTGATCGTGGAGAAGCGCCTGGCGCCCTCGGATATCCTCGTCGTGACCTACACGGTGGCGGCCACGGAGGAGCTGCGCGACCGGATCCGGAAGATGATCCGGGAGGCACTGGGCGTGCTCGCCGGGAAAGGGACGGACAAGGCCTTCCTCGCGGATTTCACCCGCGGGCTTGCCGACCCGAAGGATGCCAGGGACCGGCTGCGCGAGGCCCTGCGTGGGTTCGACGAGGCCCCTGTCTTTACGATCCACTCCTTCTGCCGGCGGATGCTCTCCGAGAACGCCTTCGAGAGCGGCAGCCCCTTCGACACGGAGCTGCTGCCCGACGAGCGCCTGCTGCGGGAGGAGATCGTCCGCGATTTCTGGCGTCGCCACTTCTACGAGGCGCCCCCCGAGTTCATCCTCTACGCGCGGGAGCGCTTCAAGGGCCCGGCATCGTTTCTTTCCCTGCTTCGGGCGGCGCCCTTCCGTCACGACGCGAGGATTCTCCCCGAGGCCCTCCCCGAGGCCCTGACGGGTCTCGAAGCGCTGCGGGACGGATTCGCCCGCCTGCGCCGCTCCTGGCCGAAGAGCCGCGCGGGGGTGGAGAGGGCCCTCCGGGAAGGGTCCCTGAACCGGACGAAGTACGGCAAGCCGGAGCACCTCCTGGAGGCCATGGATGCCTTCCTGGCCCGCCCTTGGGCGGCGCTGCCCCTGTCGGAGGAGCTGATGAAGTTCAGCCCCGCCGTGCTGGCCGGGGCCGTGAAGAAGAACGGCATCGTCCCGGCCCATCGGTTCTTCGACCGTTTCGCGGAGTTCGAGGGCGCGGCCCGGGACGCCTCCGTCGGGATGGAGGGGCACGTCCGCTTCCTGCGCTGCGAGCTGTTCCGGTACGTGAGGCAGGAGCTGGCTGCACGGAAGCGGCGGCGCAACCTGCGCTCCTACGACGACCTTCTGGCCGATCTGCGGGAGGCGCTCCGGTCAGAGGGCACGGGCGCCCTTGCCGGGGCCATACGGAAGAAATACAGGGCGGCGCTGGTCGACGAGTTCCAGGACACGGACCCCGTGCAGTTCGCCATCCTCGAGTCCGTTTTCGGGCAGGGCGAGGCGGCGCTCTTCCTCATCGGCGACCCGAAGCAGGCGATCTACAGCTTTCGCGGGGCTGACCTCTTCGCCTACATCCGCGCCGCCTCCTGCGTGGAGAGACGTTACACGCTCGCCGAGAACTGGCGCTCGGAGCCGGGGCTCGTCCGCGCCGTCAACAGCCTGTTCGCGCGGCCGGAGCACCCGTTTCTCTACGAGGCCGTTCCCTTCGAAGAGGCGCGGGCGGCTGTCCGCCAGGTCCCCGTGCTGACGGCCGGCGGGCGCGCCGAGCCCCCACTGAAGATCTGGACCCTCGACGGCGGCGGGAGGGTGACCGTCGAGCAGGCCCGGGAGCGCATCCGCCGGGCCGTGGCGGCCGAGGCCGCGCGGCTCATCGAGGCGGGGCGGCGGGGCGAGTGCCGGATCGGGGACAGGCGCCTGCGGGAGGCCGACATCGCCGTCCTCGTGCGCACGAACAGGGAGGCCCTGCTCGTGCAGGAGGCCCTCTCCGGGCTCGGCGTCCACAGCGTCCTCTACACCACGGACAACCTCTTCGACACCGAGGAGGCCCGCCAGGTGGAGCTGGTGATACGGGCCGTCGCGGAGCCGAACGACGAGGCGGCCGTCCGGACGGCGCTCGCCACCGGCCTGATGGGGATGGACGGCGGCGCGATCGAGAGGCTCATGGGCGAGGGCGCGGCGTGGGAGGAGAGGATCCGGCGGTTCCACGACTGGCATGACCTGTGGGAGCGCCACGGCTTTTTCGTCATGTTCCGGGGTCTCCTGCAGGCCGAGGGGGTCAGGGAGCGGCTGCTGTCCCTCCCGGGGGGCGAGCGCAGCCTCACCAACGTCCTGCACCTGGCCGAGGTGCTCCACGGCGAGGAGTCGCGCCGCCGCCCCGGCATGGGCGGGCTCATCCAGTGGCTCGCGACGCAGCGCGACGACGAGACACCGAGGCTCGAGGAGCACCAGCTCCGGCTCGAGAGCGACGCCGACGCCGTGAAGGTCGTCACGATCCACAAGAGCAAGGGGCTCGAGTACCCCGTCGTGTTCTGCCCCTTCAACTGGGGGTCGTCCCGCGTGCGGCGGGACGTCTACAGCTTCCACGACGAGGGGGACGGCTGGCAGCTCAACGTGGCGCTGGAGGATGCCGGCGAAGACGCCCGCCGGGCGGCGGAGCGGGAACAGCTCGCCGAGAACGTCCGCCTGCTCTACGTGTCCGTGACGCGGGCGAAGAACCGGTGCTATCTCGTCTGGGGGCCCATCAACAGGTCGGAGACCTCTTCGCTGGCCTGGATCCTTCACGGGCCGAAGGGCGGCCCGTCGTCCGCCGTCGACGACACGGCGGCCCGCGTCGGCGCCATGGACGGGGAGAGCCTGAGGAGCGAGCTGCAGGCCGTCGCCGCCGCCTCGGGCGGGACCGTCGAGGCCGGACCGATGCCCGAGACGCCGGCCCGCGTCATCCTTCCCGTCGAAGGCCGGACGGGGCCGCTCCGGGCGCGCGAGTTCTCCCGGGAGGCGG
>ERZ1026796.1314-NODE-1314-length-16913-cov-4.938163_pt1 | contig 16913 bp, 21 predicted proteins | sample MGYA00520874_ERZ1026796 | MGnify/ENA primary metagenome ERZ1026796 (study PRJEB33270, sample SAMEA104284474) | anaerobic digester metagenome | biome: Anaerobic digester microbiome; feature: mesophilic sludge digester; material: Anaerobic digester biomass...
ATTCCAGCTGGCTTCCGTTCCGTCCTCGGTCCGGGCACGGGACCGAGGACGGAACGGAAGCCCGCTGGAATCGTCCCGGCTCCCGCTCGGTCGACTTCGCACCCAGGTGTTCCATGGCGGCGAGGAAGAACGCGCGGATGTAATGGGGCTGTAAGCGTCGAGCCGAGGCCTCCAGCATCTCTATCCGGATGCGCTCGATGTCGGTGAAGGCCAGGGTCTCCTCTGCCAGTGGTGGGTGCTCGATGGCGTCGCGGATACGGCCTTCGACGGTGTCGTCGATCACCTGGTTGATCCGGTCCCGCACCTCTGGATCGTCGCCGTAACGTATGGCGTCCAAGAGCAGCCGTCGCAGCTCGGCCCCGCTGAGTGCTTCGCCTAAAACGTCGAACACCTGGCCCGAGTACGCGATCCGCTGCTGGTCGATCTTGGCGAGGAGGCGAAGGTAGACCTGTGCTTCGCGGGTGTCGGCCGCCACCAGGTTCCACATGTGGCACACCTCGGTCTGACCGATCCTGTGCACCCGGCCAAAACGTTGCTCAATGCGGTTCGGGTTCCAGGGCAGGTCGTAGTTGATCACCAGGTGGGCCCGTTGCAGGTTGATGCCCTCGCCCGCCGCATCGGTGGCCACCAACACCAGGCATCCCTCGTCTTGGGTGAAACGGGCCTGGATGCTCCGGCGTTCCTCCCGTGGGGTGCTCCCCGAGATGTTCACCACGGCATCGTGATCGCCCAGGAAGATGCGCAACCGGTCGACCAGGTAGTTCATGGTGTCCCGATGCTCGGTGAAGATCAGCAGCTTCCGGCGGGCCCCGTCGGGGGTGAACATCGCCTCGGCCGTTTCCAGCAGTCCGGAGAGCTGCAGCCACTTGGCATCCACGCCCTGGCCACGGAGCCGTCGGGCAAGCTCCTCCAGCTGCGTGAGCGTGCCGACCTCGATCTCGAGCTCCGCGATGGTGGCAGCTGCAGTCGCCGCGTCGACCACTTCGGCCCCAAGCTCCTCCTGCTCTTCGCCATCGAGGTCGTCCCAGCCGTCGAGGTCGAGACCGCCCCCAGCGTCCTGGGTGTCGTCGGCCAACAGCGATGACAGGCGCTGCTCCTGCGGAGAGATGCAGAGGGCAGCGGTCCTTGCCCGCTGTCGCTCCTCGACGATCCTGGCCTCCAGCTTCTTTCTGCGCCTCGCGAGCGACTGGTAGATCGCCTCAGGCGAGGACGCCAGGCGGCGCTGCAGCATCGTGAGCGCAAACCCCACTGTGTTGCCCCTACGGCCCTGGCCCTCTTGGGTCAGCCGGTCGGCCCGGTTCATCTGTTCGCGGACGTACTCGGTGACCTCGTCGTAGAGGGTCATCTCGTCGTTGGAGAGCTCGTAGCTGACCGTGGTAGCGCGTCGCTCGGGGAAGAGCGGCTTGCCCTCGAAGGTCAGCAACTTCTCCTTCACCATGCGGCGCATCAGGTCGCTTGGGTCCACCGAATGGACACCATCGCGGAACCGGCCCTCGAACCGGTCGCTGTCCAGAAGGGCAAGGAACAATTGGAAGTCCTCATCCTTGCCGGCGTGAGGCGTGGCGGTCATCAACAGGAGGTGCCGGGTTGAGGCACCGAGCGTTTCGCCCAGCAGGTACTTCTTCGTCTTGCGCACCTCGGCGCCAAAGAAATGTGCCGACATGCGGTGGGCCTCGTCGACGACCACCAGATCCCAATCGGTTTGGGCGAGCCGTTCCACGAGATCCTCGCGTCGGGCGATCTGGTCGACTCGACAGATCAGCTGGTTCCGCTCGGCGAACACGTCCCCGGCATGGGTGCTGTCGAGCAGTTCCTTGGTGACGATGTCGAAGCGAAGTCCGAACTTGTCGAACAGCTCGTCTTGCCATTGGTTGGCCAGGCTTCCGGGTGCGACCACCAGGATGCGTTCGGCGTCGCCCCGGATGATCAGCTCTTTGATGTAGAGGCCCGCCATGATCGTCTTGCCTGCGCCGGGGTCGTCGGCAAGAAGAAACCGCAATGGCTGGCGGGGGAGCATCTCGCCGTAGATGGCTTCGATCTGGTGGGGGAGCGGGTCGACCTCGCTGGAGGTGAGCGCCAGGTAGGGATCGAAGAGGTGGGCGAGACGGATCCGGCGGGCTTCTGCAGCCAGCCGGAAGAGGTGGCCGTCGCCGTCAAAGCTCCAGGCGCGGCGGGTGCCCTCGTGGACCTCGAAGGTGCCCTCGTCGCTGCGGTAGAGCAGCTGTTCCCTCGGTTGGTTGTTGGCGTCCCGGTAGGTCAGCGTGATGGCTTGATCGCCATGCCACGACGCGGACACGACGGTGACCGGCCCGCCCGGCTCGATGCCATCCGCGACCGCACCGGCTACCAGGTCCTCCAACGACGACACGCGTTCACCCTACGCGAGCGCTTGGTGTTGATCGGGGCTGCCGAGCATCCCGCACGCCGACGCCAGCACAAGCCCTGATTGAGCCTGATTTGCAGGACCACTTGCCTTGGAACCGACCGACCTCGACCGACTCCACGATCCGGCACCCCGCTGATCGATCAGCCGGTGGTGGCATGCGATGCGCCGCCAGCACGCCGAGAAGCTCGATCGACCGAAGCCGAAGGCCCGGTGTGCAGAAGCCTCACCTCCGCTCCTTCCTCGGCGGTCACGTTGGGGAGGAGGGACAGGATGGCGAAGACCGGCGCCGCCCGCTTGGTGTTTACACCCTGCGCCAGTTGGTCAAGCGTGACCCGGTCGACGTAACCGTGGTCCAGCAGGATCTCCCATGCGAGGTTGAAGAGGCTTGCAGACACCGGACGGCTTGTGCCGAGATCTGCAGCTCGACGAGTCTTGACCTGGATGCCCATTGGGGTCAGTGGCCCGAGCAGGTTCTCGCTGTTTTTCTTGAGCGTCTCGATGGTCGTTCTGCCCCGAAGCACCACCCACAACAGGTCGTAGAGCTCCGCATCAAATAGCTGAGCGTCGGCGAGCTTCTGCTCCGAACCAGACAACTGGGATGCCTTGACGAGCCCCTCGGTTGCCCGAGCGAGAGCAGCGTCCGCGAATTCGGCTGCAAGTTCGTCGCTCGGAACCTGCCGGTTCCAAAGATCGATGTCGAAGTCGCCGCCCACGTCGGTGAGTTCGAGCAGGCACTTCCGTTCCAAGATCAAGGCCTCTGCTGCGTTGCTCGTTTCGGCCCAGCACACGTAGATGTCGAGAAGGTCGAGGGCATCCCGGCCCCAGCGCTTCGCACGACTCGGGTTGCCAGCTTCCACCTTGGCGGTCTTCCATCGGAGCCAGTCAGGGTCGGCCAAAGCCTTGTCGAGCGCTGCCTCGCCAAGCCCAGAAACAAGGCCTTTGCCGCTGACGTAGGCCTTCAGACGGCCCCTGACGCCCCATCCGCTTCGCGGCCCCGCCATACCCACGTAAATCAGTTGGCCGTCAGCTCCCAGCCGAGCTACGTACACCCCACTTGAGCGAGAGGCGGACGCCGCGGCGTCAGCGAGCGGCAGCCAATGAGACCACTGGGCGAGGGCTTCAAGGGGTTGGAGCGAGGGGTCCATGACTCATTGCTACTTCACCTCGCGGGAGTGGGAAGGCGGTGATGCGCCGCCGACCTGTCTGCGCTGCCGGAAGAGTCCTCGCCATTGAGGCCGCTGCGCCTCACACCCCCAACCGTCGTAGTCAGGTGACCACGCTTCGGCTGCCTCCAGAATGCGGCGACGAAACTCAGCCAGCCTGGCTGGCTCGGGAACAGCATGGTCGACGATTACGAGGTGATTGGCCGAGCGGTCGGTGTCGTGCAGCCGAAAGCCCGCGGCTTGGAGCGCGTCGGCAGCATCAACCGTCTGGGCCTCGTCCGAGAACGTCAGGACGTAATCGATGTCGCGAGCCTCGTCGCAGGGATCGCCCTCGCTCAACAGGGTCGCCAAGACCAGCACGTCCGAGCCCGACCGACGCTGTTCGCAGGAGAGGGCGAACGACCGCGAGTAGGTCTCACCAAGCGCATCTGGCACGCACGACACTTCGGCGTCGACGGAACTGAAGGCCTGGCATGCATCGGTCGCCGCGTCGTCCTCGAACCCGTCGGCGGCGTAGGCGAGCCAGTCCCACCCATGCGGACCTAACGACCGGGCAATAGGGGAGTGCTCACACGGAGCGCATGCGGCCGCAACCTAAGTGCTTCGCTCGCTCGCCCGCCCGCTTGTCGCCAGTCTTCCCGGCAGCGTTGAGGCGTCGCAGAACTTGGGCCACCTTGACTGTGAGTAGCTGCGGAGCGTGCAGCGATTCGTGGGGGTCGGAAATCGTCGCTGCGACCCGGCCGCCAACCTCGGTATCGAGAAGTAGCTCGATCGCTACGGAGGCGTCGAGCACGATCACCGGGCGTCGCGCTCGGCTCGGAGGAGTTCGGCTGCAGGCTCGCTGAGTTTCACCGATGAGCGGCTGGCGATTCGGCGGAGCACGTCTTGCCATGGAGGGTGCGCCACTGCTTGGCGCAACTGAGCAAGCGCGAAGTCGCTCAGCGACCTCCCTTCGTTGGCTGCTCGGGTCTTCAGCTCACGATGGAGGTCATCAGGGGACACACGGATCTGGACGGCGGGCATGGACGCCTTCCATTGCTTGCAGTGTGCATCCTGAGAGTCGCGGGTCAGGTGCAGTCCGCGCAGCGGACGAATCCACTATGAAGTCGAGACGAATCCACTACGAGGTGCGGACGAATCGACTACGAAACCACGGTCATGCGCCATACTGGACACCGTGAACTGGGATCCTGACGCACTGATTCCCCGAAGGGCGCTTCCGATCGCACGGCGACGAATCGCCGCTTCGAGGGCCGTGGTGATCAACGGCCCGCGGCAGAGCGGCAAGACCGAGCTACTCCGAGAGCTGCATCGCACGGCCGGCGGCACGTTGGTCAGCCTGGATGATGCCTCAACTCGGACGGCAGCGCTTGAGGACCCAGGTGGGTTCGTCAACGGACATGACGCCCCATTGTTCATCGACGAGGTTCAGCGCGGCGGCGACCCGCTCCTGCTGGCAGTCAAAGCACGCCTGGATAGATCGAGAGCCAAAGGTCAGGTGGTGATGGCCGGCTCAACGAGGTTCCTCAGCGAGCCTCGTCTCTCCGAGTCCCTCGCAGGTCGAGTTCGTTTCGTCGACCTCTGGCCGCTGGCCCAAGGTGAGATCGAGAGCACAGTCGACGGTCTGGTGGATGCAGCATTCGGAGGTATGGCGCGGCTTCTGGACCTGCGCGTGTTCGCTGAGTCGCGTGAACAAACGATGGCGCGGGTGTGCCGCGGGGGATTTCCGGAGGCGGTGTTGGCAGACGATCCAAGCGAGCGTCGTGACTTCTTCAGCGACTACGTACGAACGATTACGGCGAGGGACGTGAGGCTGATCCGCGATATCGCCGACCTTGCCGGACTGCGTCGAGTGGTGCGCCTCAGCGCCGCGCAAACGGCGGGTGAGCTGAACATCGCCGAGTTCGCTCGATCAGCCGACCTGGCCACGGACACCTGCCGCCGCTACTTGGCATTGCTGGAGACTGTCTACTTGCATCACCTGGTGCCTGCATGGTCGAGGAACCTCACCGCCAAGGTGCGGCATCGACCGAAGATTCACGTCACCGATACCGGCGTGGCCGCTCAGCTTCTGGGCGTCGGCCCGGACGCGCTCAGCAGGCCCGGAACCTCGGTGGCGGGGCACCTGTTGGAGTCGTTCGTTGCCGGGGAACTTGCCCGCCAGCTGACCTGGTCGGACACCGACGCGGAACTGTTCCACTGGAGCGATCGTGGTGGCGCTGAGGTGGACCTGGTGTTGGAGTCGAGCGATGGCAGGGTCGTTGCCATCGAGGTGAAGGCCGCTGTGGACATCAACGAGGCCGACACCAAGTGGTTACGGAAGATGCGGGACAAGCTCGACGACCAGTTTGTGGTCGGCATTGTGTTGCACTGCGGCGAGAGGCCACGTCGCCTGGGCGATCGGGTGGTGGCCTTGCCCGTCTCGTCGCTGTGGGCTGATGAATCGCCGAACCCAACTCGTAGCTGAATTCGGCGCAACGGGTGTGACGACTACCGGCAGCGTCGAGACTTGGGCCTACCCGGTGAAAGCCGGTTGGAGCGGTGTCGTTCCGGCGTCGCCGGGGATGACCGCAGGTGGGTTGTCCAGGGGACTTCCCGGGGTGGAACCTGGTTCCGACGGGTTGGAACCAGGCGGCTCCGTCGGCGTTGTCGGCTCGGTGGGTTCCGTCGGTGTCGTCGGTTCGGTGGGTTCGTCCGGTTTCATAAAGCAGGGGCCGGGCGCCGGGGTGGCGGTGGCGCCGGTCAGTAGCGGTCGGAGCGAGCTGAAGTCGAGGCTGAGCGACACGCCGTCGGCCTCGACGTCGGCGCACATGTCGCCCCACCGCACGTTGGTCCACGGGCTCGACCACTTCATGGTGTTAGGCGCCACCTTGGGTGAGCACGCGGGTGGGCCCTGGTGATACTGACGGTGGGCACCCCGAAGCGGCCCTGACGCGCACCCCACGCCTGCAAAGGGACGACACCGCCGACGCGGTTTGGCCGATAGCGCTTCGGGCGGTTGAGCTTTGCAACACCAACTCGCCCTGCCCACCCCGGCGGTGGGCGACCACACTGTCGGAGTGCCCCACCTTGATCGCCGTCCGCGACCCTGCCGTTGTCGGTTGACCCCCTACTCGGTCGATCGGGCTCGTTTGAGTATTCAATGAGCTGCTCACGCCAGCCTGCAGGTGCTGTCGACCGACATGGTCGCTTCCGGTTGGAGGCTGACGTCGGGAATCGTTGGGAGGATGGCTTGGGAGCCGACAACGATGATCCGGTCGGTCCCGAGAATGGTGCCCGCTGCTCGGAGCAGGTGTTCGAGATCGCCTCGTTTCATGCGGCCTCGCTCGCTTTGACCGATTGCAGCGCCTTGATGCGCTCAGCATCGGTGATCACCCCGGCAAACGGGGTCATCTGACGGAGGTCGATTGCGTGCTGGGTTCGGGCAAGCATCGCGGTGACGATTTCGTCGGCTGGCCCATCGAGGAGACTGTTCCAATCGTCAAGGCAACGAGCTGAATGACCTCGGTCGGCACTTCGAAGCCGGGCGAGGTTACGCCGAGCCTTCTTGATCGTGCGGTCGGGGTCTTCGAGTAGTCGTGCGGCGATTCGTCGGTGGATCGCCAGGCTCTTTTCCTCGACTCTGGTCCATCTGGGCGCGTCGGCCACGAGAACGACGTCCAGCGTGCAACCGCACGCTTCCAACAATCGAATGAGGGTCGACACGTTTGGCGTGACGCGCCCCGATTCGTAGGTCGCCACCGTTGGCTGCGACGTACCGGCAGCGTTGGCAAGTGCCGTCTGAGACAGACCAGCTCGTGCGCGACAGCTGCGAAGTTGAGCGGCGACGTCCACCTGGGGATCATATCAGATCAAATATGTCGACGGTATGGTGCAACGCTCGTCGGTGGGGACCCCTCACGACGCTCTGCTGCGTCGCAGCCCAGAGGTTGCCTATCGGCTGGTTTGAGGCCAATGCTCCTTCAGCACGGTTGGGGCTCCGCCCGATGCCGATGGGTGATCGCCGTGGAGTACGTCGGGGTCGAGGTCGAGTCCACCTGGCCAGGAGATGGTGCCGGAGACCTCGTCGACGGAGACTCGACCGAACGACTCGTCGTTGTCAATGTTCGCCAACACGCCGTCGAGCGTTCCGGCGAAGTCCAGGTCTCTCGACAGTCCGTCATCGAAGCGCACTCGCAACACGCGAGCGCCAAGGTGCTGGACGTTCACAATCCGAGGTAGATGCGCCATGAACGCCAACCTACTGGAGCGGATCGATCGCAACGAGCGGGGAGGGTCGCTGAGCCAACTGCCAGTTGGAGAGGAGCTCGCTGCGGTGCAGTTCAAGCCACTGCTGCACCAAGTTGTCGGCAATACGTGGCAAGGAGCCACGGATGACCAAACCATCGTGGATCCCTACGAGCGCCTCGTACTCGCCATACTGTGCGTGGAAGTGGGGAGGACTGCGGTCTCGCAAGTACATGAGGATCACGATCCCGTAGAACTCGCTGAGGCGGGGCATGTGGTTGACGGTATTGGCGTGCTGTGACAATCATTGGGACAGCGGGCGGTACAGCAACGGAAACCTCTGGGGGCGAGGCGGAGGCAGCGGTCCTGGCTGGCCCTGCGTCGAGTGAGCGCTGAGGCGCTCGCCAGCGGCGGCTACCGGCGGGCGACTCGTTCGGCGAACTGGTCGAGGGCCGCGAGAACTTCGGGTGCCTGCCAGCGACGGTTTCGTTGGCCAGAGCCGATCTGGCGCAGAGCGTCGATTGATACCAGGGCGTCGATGGCATCGGCCGCCCGGCGATCGCTGATGCCCAACGCTTGGCTGATGTAGGCAACGTCGACGACGGGCTGCTCACTCACCACGTCCAACGCGCGGTGAGCTGCAGCATGGGAGCGAACCTTGAGTGCGTCCTGCCATCGGGCCCGGACCTCGGACAGGTCGGCGGCAATTGCTCGACCATGGTGCGCCGCAGCAAATGAAGCATCGGCGAAGCACTCGACGACCGGCGAGGGATCTCCTGCTCGGTAGCGGGTGAGCGCAGCGAAGTACTGGTCGACGTCTTGCAGCAGCCCGGCAGAGACGGGCACCGTGACGTTTCGGGTGAGTCCCTTCGCCCGAAGGATGCTGTGGACGATCGCCCGGCCAGTACGGCCGTTGCCATCTGGAAACGGGTGGATCGTCTCGAACTGGGCGTGTGCGATCGCTGCTTGTTCGAGGACCGAGACGTCGTCTCGGGCAAGATGGGCGATCAAGTCGTCGATCGCCGCCGGCACCCGCTCGTGCTTTGGCGGAACAAAGTCCGCGGTGTGTGGGCCGTGGCGACTGCCCCCAATCCAGACCGGTTGGGTACGCCAGTGGCCGACGATGTCCGGGCGCATTGGCTCCATCAACTGCCGGTGCATCTCGATGATGGACTCAGCGTCGAGGCGATCTGCCAGCCTGATGGCGGCAGTCATCATGGTGCTGTTGGCGATAATCTCCGCAGCGTTGCGTTGGGATGTGTCGCCCAGTTCGGCAGCGGCGATGGCTCGAGCGGATGCGGTGAGATGTTCGATGCGGCTCGACGATGCGGACTCCGAGCGAAGCAAGATGGATGCCAATGGGGCGATCTCGTTCGACATGTCGGCGTCAAAGCGGGCGATGTGGGCGGTGGCCTCATCGAGTGCAGCCCTGGTTCCGGCGGAGAGCTGAGCGTTGGCTGATGCGATGGGAGGGACGACGTTGGCCTGGTAGTCGCCGGAGTAGGCGCGCCTGTGTCGTCGGGGAATGGTGTCGACGTCGCCAACCCACCGAACCGACTCGAGCGTGGTTGCGGGCCAGCCTGTTGGTGAGCCCGGATGTGTCGCCATGGCACCTTACCGACACGTTCTCGTGGAAGCGTCGGTAATCTCCCTGTGAACCGGGCAGCGATGCTGCAACCAGAATGTCACCATGCCCCTGCTTGGGCAGCGTCCATGGTGGCTTCGGTCAGACGGGTGCCTTGGGCCGCTCGCTCGGTTTCGGAGCGAGGGGGTCCCCAGCGTTTGGACATCAGCGGAAGGCGCTGCCCGCACCTACCTCGCCGAGCAGCACATCGATCCTTGGTCGCCGACTCGTCCAGATCTCGTGCTGGGAAGTAGCTCAGGTGAAATAGGCCTGCAGCGCCACGGTCACGGGTGGGATGGCCACGATCATCCCGACCATCCAGCGAGTCTGGGTTGCGAATCGATCCTGAATGCGGCCTTCCAGCTGCGCAAACTGAGCTGCCAGGTAGTCGCGGGTTACGGGTTCGTCAATTTCTCGGGCGGGGAAGTTGGTCAGCATCTCTTCGAGGGCTTCCTCTTCGATGATGTCGGTGAGGCCATTGTAGATAGCCGTGCGGCTCTTGTTGGTTAATGCCATGATGTGCTCCCGCCCCTCGCTCGTCAACGCCTCGTCAAGCGTCGTTTCCAACGTATTGATGGGTGGAGACCTTGAATATGGGTCGCGGTCTCCGGGGCGTGGTCGCCGGGTCGCGCTCCCCCCGGACGGCGCCGCGGCGCCGTCCGCTCTGCCCCATACGGGATTGCTGACCCGCATGCGACAGAACGGGTTGATGCCGTCCCCGCCCCGTGCATGTCAAAGGTTGCTGTCACGTGCGCCGCGGCGCTGTGCGGGTGATAGCAGCAGGTGGGTGCGCGAGGGTGACGTTTCCGTCGATCACCAACGTCGTGCCGATCGCTGGGCGTCATTGCAAAGAGTTCGACTGCGGTCCAGACCTTGCCTGAGTGCCCGGATGTCATGGTGGCTCCTCTGATCGCGCTCTGATGGTTGGGCCAGGGTGCCCGAGAGGCGTGACAACGAGCCGCTCAGCGAGGGCGGTCGGTGACGAATTCCGGCTGCCCTCGCTCCAACGCCGAGGTGCGACGCCCGACAGGTTTCGGGGGTCGCACCTTCCCCCGATGTTGCGGAACTGGAGGGGTCTCGCTTGCGGAATTGGAGGATCAGTCCCAGGCGGGGATGTGCTGCGATCAACCGGTGGGGGCGGGGGTCCCAGCGGTTTCGGGCGTCGTTGGGGCGGCCGAGTAGCGCGAGCCGATGGCGGCGATCGAAGCGACGGCCACGTCGGCCAACCCGGCTGAGAACTCGTCCTGGCTTGGGGAACCGACCGATTGCCACGATTCGATGGCGGACAGCGCAAACCCAAACAGCCCGTCGATCATGATGGTGAGGACGTCGGTGGGGACTTCGATCCCCAGGTTGCCCACCAACACCTCCGCCCGCAGGCGCACGACGCGGGCGAGTGCATTGTCGACCAGGCCGCGGTCTTCGCTGCGGATCGAACGCATGATGAACGACCGCAGCTCCGGTTCGGCGACGACGGTGTCGACCAGCCCGTCGATGTAGGCGGTGACGATCTCCCGGATCGGCGGGTCGGAGGGCGACCCAGTGGCCTGCGGGATGCGTAGTTCGACGATGTCGGCGAGCACCACGCTGATCGCATCGGCAATGCCGTTCTTGTCGCCGAACTCGGCGTAGAGCACCGGCTTGCTCACCCCAGCCGAGTCGGCGATGTCGGCAACCGATACGTCTCCGCCCCCTGCTCGGACAGCGTCCATGGCGGCTTCGGTCAGTCGGGTGCGTTGGGCCGCCCGCTCGGCTTCGGAGCGAGGGGGGCGCCCCCGGCGTTTGGCCATCACCCGAGGTTGGCAGCGACGCTCACCGATGATCAACTCCGGGCGCCGTGGCCAGGTACGCGGTCGCAACCTCGGCTCGGGCCTCAGCCGACGGGTGGTAGCCGGGGTCGAGGTAGCGGGGGATCGCTTTCAACAGCAGCGAGGTGGTGGCAGCAGTCCGGCTCGCCCCGCCCGGTGAAACCGAACGACGCTGGCCCGCCGTTGGCGACGAGGAACGCTGCGGTCGTGGCGGAGCAGATGGTCGGTGCCAGCGATGAGCAGCGAGAACAAACCGATGCAGGTCGCCAACGTGGCGAGACAGCGGCGGATGTAGCCGCCGCCCATCGCTTCGTAGGCGTCAAACGCCACGCTGCGATGTTTGCGGGCATGGGTGGCTTCCTGGCCGATGAACGCTTTGACGTCGCGGGCCAGGTCGGGGTCATCGATCAGGGGCAGCGCCTTGCGGTACACCTGGCCAAACCATCGTTCGCCAGCGGGAAGCAGCAGGTGCAACACGTTGATCACGTGGGTGGTGTGCGGGTCGCCGGGCACCCAGTGGTCGGCGGTGGCGTCGTGGTCAAACCGCACCCGCCGAGGGCGGAACGGCACCTGCTCATCTGCGGGGTCGAGGGCCACCGTCGGCGCGGCGGAGCGAGTGGTCGTAGCGGTCATGTGGTTGATTCCTCCGGGATTCGGGTGGTGGCGGTCAGCGTGGGCCGGTGAGCTGAGGTGTTGTGGTGCGCTGCGACGGCGTAGGCGATCAGGTCGGCGACGCCTTCGGGGTGGGTCCGCGGCGACCAGTGGCCAGCAATAACCTCCGAACGGGTGAACTCGTCCACGTACTGCTCGGAGCACGCCAGCACGCTGGGGCTGACATAGAAGTCCTTGGTGGCGACGATCTGGTGGACGGGCACCCGCGCCCGACGGGGTTCGGGTGCGGCCACCTTGCGGGGAATGTTGCTGCGATAGAGCGGAACCGCGGCGATCGCGTCGGCGACCAACCCGGGTCCGGGATAGCCGCCGCTCGGGTCGATCCCTTCGGTCAGCTTCAGCCAGTGGCGAAACAACGGCGCCAGCCCGAGCCGCCACAGCACGGTTCGCACGATCGGAATGCTCAACACCAGGGTGTAGAGCGACTTGCACCCTTGGCGCACGGCGGCCTGAGGGCTGGATCGCATCGCTTCGCCGGTGTGGTCGAGGTTTGGGCCGGACACGGTGGTGAACGACCTCAGCTTCGTGGTGCAGCGATCGGTCGAGACGTACTCCCAGCCGATGACGCCACCCCAGTCGTGGCCCACCAGATGCACGCGCCGGTCGGGGCTGGTGGCGCCGATCACCGTGTCGATGTCGGAGGCCAATTTGTCGAGGGTGTAGGGCTGGTGCACGGTCGCGGGCAGGGAGTGGCCAACACCGCGGGTGTCGAAGGTGACCACGTGGTGGCCGGGCCCGCTGGCGGCGTCCGCCAGACGCTCGGCGACCGGATCCCACAGATCGCTGCGGTCGGGCCAGCCATGCACCATCACGATCGTTTCGTTGTCCGTCGTTGGCGCTCCCCGTTCGGTGACTGCGAGCGCGGCGGTGCCCGAAACCACGGTTGAACGCTTCATCGTGTCGCCTCGCTGAGTGCCCGACTGGGCGGCGACACGTCCAACGACGACGGGGAGCCCCGGTGTGTTTGGCCAGCCCGAAGGAAGGTGCCGGTGCGGCGGCTCCGCCCGAAGCCCGGGGCGAACGCTCCGTCTTCGAAGACGACCTCGCCTGCCACGAGGGTTGCCCGGACGGTGTCGTCGTTGCGTCGAACCATCCGAGACAGCCCTCCGAAGTACGGCATTGGGGCTTCGTGGTAGTCGTCGATCGTGTCGTCGAGATGTTCGGGGTCGACGATCACCACGTCGGCTCGGTCGCCGAGGCGCAGGTGCCCGGCGTCGAGACCAAACCAGTCGCTCAGCTCACCGGTCAGCCGGTGCACTGCACGCTCGACACTCATAAACGGGTGGCCGTCGCGTTCGGCGTCTCGGACCCGCCGAAGGAGATGCAACCCAGAGTTGTAGAACGCCATGTTCCTCAAGTGCGCCCCGGCGTCGGAGAACCCGATCTGCACACTCGGAGAACCGGCGATGCGTTCCAGCATCTCGGGTCGGTGATTGGCCACGGTGGTTCGCCAACGCACGTTGTTGCCGCCGTGTTCGACCAACAGGTCCAAGAACGCGTCCAGCGGGTGAATGCCTCGTTCGTCGGCAACGGCGCCGAAGCTGCGGCCGACGACCGACTCGTCGGGGCAGGCGACAATCTCGGCGTCGTAGAGGTCTCGGTGCCACAGGCCGGGGCGACTCCATCTGAGTTGGCGGCGGAACGTGTCGCGGTAGGTGTCGTCGGCCATCAGCTCGGCTCGCGCCAGCTCATCTTGGAGGTGGAGCGCCTCACGGCCGGCGCCGAGTTCTTCGAAGACCGGAAGGTCGATGCCGTCGGAGTACAGCTCGAACGGTGCGGGTACGTGTTGCAGTTTCAGGTCGGCCTTGAAGATGCGGTTGAGCGCGTCGATCGCGGCGTAGGAGTAGCCGCCGCCGGGAACGGACTTCGGGTCGGCGGCCACCAGCAGACTGGTGCGAAGCGCGCTTCGCCCCCAGCCCCGACTCTCCCGAAAGAACGAGAGGACGTTGGTGGGGTTCTGGGCATCCGGCGCGCTTTGCAGCACGCGGCCGCGGCGCCGGGTGCCGCCCACGCCATCACCGAGGCCCGGAGGTCGGAGTGGCCGAGGAATGCGGCCACGTTGGGGCCGAGGGGGAGCGATTCGAGGGCGTCGATGTAGGTGGCGGCGTCGTCCCAGGTTTGATGCTCGGCCAGCGTCGAAAGCACGTGCTCGTGGGGTACCGCTTCGACCCGGCTGAACATGTCGGCTGAGTCTTCGGGGTCGGAGAGGATCGTCGACAGCGAACACGAGCCCATCACCACGGTGGTGACGCCGTGACGCACCGATTCTTCCAGCCCCGGGGCCGCCAGCACCTCGGCGTCGTAGTGAGTATGCACGTCGACGAAGCCGGGGAGCACCCAATGGCCGGTGGCGTCGATTTCCTTGGCGCCCTCGCCGTCGAGCGGTTCGGTCGACACGGCTACGACCACCCCATCTCGGATGCCCAGATCCCGAATGGCGCCCGGTACCCCCGTGCCGTCGAAGACCCGACCGTTGCGGATGACCACGTCCAAGTTCATTTACCTACTTGTAGTAGGAAAAGTGCGCGAGGTCAAGAACTTCGCGTCGAATCCGCGGTAGCGAAGCCGTGCGGGTCATGACTTGCAACGCCTGAGGCCATTGGTGCGATGTGGGCAGCCGGGTTACTCAAGAGGTCGGCCGCTTCAGTGGTTGCTGGCATGCTCAATCGTGCGTGCGCTGGTGGATCGCGTCCACCAGGCGTCTATTCGCTCGGCGTTCTCAGGGCTGGGTCACGGCGGTCTGTTGTGTCCGGCCAAAGGTGGGAGTGACATCCTTTGCGCATGCCAAAGTCGAACGTGGTAACTCGTGTCCTGAAGGGTGATCGGCTCGAGTGCCGGATCAAGTCTCCCAAGGGGGCGAGCGGCTCATGCCCACAGGTAGCACGACAGACGTGGAGCCCGAACTCGACGGGTCCGCCCTACTGGGCGACAACCGCGCCCTGGTCGACAACGCTTGGGCATTCGCCAAATGCACCCACCTCAAGGTCAGTCTTCCCAGCCAGGAGGAACAGAAGGACGCGGAGAAGCGAGCGAAGGCGCACCGCCAAGTGGTGGAGTGGCTCGCCGACTTGGCTGATGACATCGAGATCGGGTCGAAGCACGGCTGGTGCTCGAGTTGCTTCGCCAACGTGGACCATCGAAAGGGAAAGCGACCAGCCGGTCAGCTTCCCGCGTACCTGTGCAGCAACTGCGGGGCGGCAACCCTGCCGTGTGCAAGTCCCGCATGCGACAACATGGCAGTCCGAGAAAGGGGTGCAATGCGCTTGCCTCGGTACTGTGCCGAGCACTGCCACGAGATCCCCGGGTTTGAGAAGGCCGACCGCAAGATGGGGACCCTGGGGGACTACCGCGAGTTTCTCGAGTACGACAAGGCCAATCTCAGCAGGGCCACCTAGCTCGTCGGCGCAACGGCGCCTGCGGTTGCGATGGTCGTGCCGGCCGCCATCCTCGCGGCACCGGCCATCGGAGGTGCCCTTGGCGCGTACCTGGGTGGCTACAGCGGTGCGGCTGCCAGCAGCTACGGGCTTGCGTTTCTAGGCGGGGGCTCGCTTGCAACCGGCGGTTTGGGCATGGCGGGCGGCACCGCAGTGGTCTCCGTCGTCGGGGGTGGGCTGGGCGGCGTGTCTGACTACTTCGCGAACATCGCCATGGAGTGATGCGGCTTGGCGACGTTGCTCTCCAGATGGGTCAGACCGGCAGTTCACCATTCAGCATCGAAGTCCATACGCACGCTCAACAGCGTGACGGTGCCATCCGAGTCGAGCACCCCAGTCACCAGAATCCTTGGTGCAAGCACTCCGACACTGAGAGACGCGCGGTAGTCGGGACGGCCCGGGATCGGTTGGATGAGCTCGTCAAAGTCCGTTGAGAAGCGATCCGCGATTGCAGGGAGGTCGGCGAGCAAGAAGTCGGTGGCGGTGGGCTCTCCGTGGGCTCCGCGTTCAGATCCAAGTTGTTGGTCGAGAAGTTCGAAGAAGCGGTCGTCGACCTTGACCGGTCGACGTCTACTCATGGGGCAGTTGGAGGTGCTGCCGATCCGACGTCGGCGATGTGGCTTCGAATGTCGGACCGGGCTTGTTCCAGCAGATCTGCTGGAACCTTGTCGATGTCGGTGACGATGCTCTCCTGAACGACGGCATACCGCTCGTTGGGCGTCATCGCAAAGAGTTCGTCTGCGGTCCAGACCTTGCCTGAGTGCACAAATGTCATGGTAGCTCCTTGGTCGCGTTTCGATGCTTCGTCGAGCACTGTGACCAGGGCGTGTGACAATGAGGCGGGCAGGCGGCTGTTCATGGCGGGTCAGGCATCTGCCTGACCCGCCACCGCCGAATGTGTGACTCGCCTCCAACGGCCGCCGGACATCCGGGCAGTCCACCTGATGTTGACGACCATGCCCAGAGTCTCACTGGTCCCCTGACAGGTCTCCACGCAGGCCTGCGAGACCAGGGCTGGTATCGAGATCTACACGGGCAAGGGAACGAGTTGCCGGGTCGCCCCCAAGGTCATGGTTGGCGGGTGGATGTCATCGCGGACGAGATCGGCTAGCTCGGGAGGTACCGACGATACCGTCAGGCGAAGCGGTGGTTCGCAGGTCGCCATGCGGTCCACCAGCTCGGAGCGATGTGACGGGGCCATAGCGGCGGCGGTTGGGTGCGCGCAGGCCACGGCGCGAGGCGGCATCCTTTTTGGTCGGGCGATCATCGACCCCATGAGTGGCTGCATCGATGGATAGTCGGCCATGACGTTCGTTCGTCGGTACTCACGTGGTCTCCTCGTTGATAGCGACGCCGCACTCGATGATCGCTGCCCACAACACGTCCAGGTCGAATTGGGCCACAGGGCGCCCCGGCGCCCCGTCGCACCTCCGAGATGATCGAGCTGCAGGAGACTGGCGAGCGGCCTGTTAGGCGCCACGTTCGTTGGGCATGAGCGAGGGCCTTGGTGACACTGACGGTGGGCACCCCGACGATGCCCTGACGCGCAACCCGCGCCAACGTTGGGGACGCCACGTTCGACGCGTTTTGGTCAAACGC